>Ga0163147_10007287_pt1 | contig 12636 bp, 16 predicted proteins | sample OliLakLV19MP6G1_FD_148597 | JGI IMG/M metagenome (GOLD analysis project Ga0163147, IMG submission 148597) | Freshwater microbial mat bacterial communities from Lake Vanda, McMurdo Dry Valleys, Antarctica- Oligotrophic Lake LV.19.MP6.G1 | ecosystem: Environmental > Aquatic > Freshwater > Lake >...
GCTTCTGTGCGCCCGGCGGGGGTGAGGCTTCTTTGCGCCCGTCGGGGGTGAGGCTTCTTTGCGCCCGTCGGGGGTGAGGCTTCTTTGCGCCCGTCGGGGGTGAGGCGTCTTTCCCACGTCGGGGGTGAGGCTCGTCTAGCTGTACACCCCACCCGTGAACATATCCACGCTGGGCGCAGCCGCCCCTTCACCGCCGATGTTAAACGTGACCGCCGACTTATCGACGCTGACTTGATGATCAGACCCCGTGATCACGAAATTTTGGACGTGGCGCGGTTTGCCGCTCACATTCGATTCGGGTCCGTACTCAATGCTGATCGTCTGCCCCACCGCGATCTTCTGGATGTACGTTTGTACGTCCGTCAGGTCATACGCCAGCGTAATCGAGATGCTCGTGTCATTCAGACCCGGCGCACGCTGCACATGATCCACCCCCGCGCCCGACGTAATATCCACCGCCGAATTAGACGGGGAAAGCTGCACATCCTTAAAATAGGCTTGTACCGCCGTCCCGCCCATCGTCAAATAAACCGTATTTTCTGCGTAACTGACCATCGTCTAAATCCTCTCCATCCTAAAGCGAAACCGATTGCCGTCGTGATACACCCGCTCACCCCCCACCATCTCAACCATGTGGACGATTTGCTCTTGCTTCACGTGGATGATCACCCACTCGCTGCCCGCGTCCAACGCCCCCGCCCTCGACAAATCCGCGTCATTAAACAAGCTGCTGATCCGCTGCACCCCATACAGCGACTGTACTAATTCCGTGCTGATGATCTTAATAGTCAGCACGATCTCCGCATCCTGACTCACCCGCGCATTCAGTTCGCCGCCGCCCGCGTAGTTGAACACCACATACGGACGCTCGGTTTTCGCGGGCGCAAGGTCGGGAAACGCTTTCGCCCCCCAAATCTCGCTCGATGCGAGCAATCGGTTGCGAACCGTCCGGTACAGCGCATCCAGTGCGACCTCAGCCATTAGCGCATTACCCCGAAGTCTCGCACATAGTCCGCGAATTTGCGTTGACGCCATTCCTCAAACACAGGGGTCACAAACGGACGCGCCGCCATATTCTCAGTACCCCATTCCAGCATAATCCCATAGATTACGCCGTCCTGAACCAGATAGCGCAGCTTCCCGTCTTTCGACCAGCGCATCGACGCCCGCAGCGTCCCCGTATCAACGCCCGGCGGATCACCCGCAGCAGACACGCCGCTCCCGAAGCTCAACACAATATCGTTGACTATCTCCGTCGCCACGCCGCGTAGCATCTGGTCGGCGCGTTCTGGCGTCTCCCTGATCAACCGTTCCAGCTTGGCTTTATTCAGCCTGACCGTCATCTAATCCCGCCTCTGCAAAATCGCGCTGTGATACGCTTCATCGGTCAGCGCGTCCTCAATCCGCACAACGTTGTACACCAGCGCGCCCATCGTCACCCGCATATCCACCGCCAGCGTCACATCCTGCGCCACGATCAACCGATATTCATATTCCAGCGACTCCGCCGCGCCCGCTTCCGCGATCCCGCTGCCCCGCCGCGCCCCAACCGAGATCAACCTGCACGGCTTATCAGCCGCCGTGACCTCCCATTGATGCGTCGGTTCGCCATACGTCCCTACCGTATTCGACTCGCGCTCGATCAGGCACGTATCGCTGAAACTGGTCTCAGTCACACGTCGGATCATGGCAAGCACTTGGCTGCTGATGATTGGCATAAGCTACCTTCTATCTCCCATCGCCCACTTCTTTTCTCCCCTCTCCTGCTTTTGGGAGAGGGGTCGGGGGTGAGGCGTCTTTCCCACGTCGGGGGTGAGGCGTCTTTCCCACGTCGGGGGTGAGGCGTCTTTCCCACGTCGGGGGTGAGGCGTCTTTCCCCACGTCGGGGGTGAGGCTACTCATCGTCAGTCGATTCATAATCCGGCGCTTCTGTTGCCAAACTATCCGCCCGATACGTATGCACCGCCGTCGCTGTAATCGCAGAGATACCAAACTCGCGCCGCTTCTCATTCAGCATCAGTTGATACCCCGCCCGCGCCGTGCCGTTACTCACTTTGAGCCAGTCGGCTTGAAAATCCGGCTGACTCAATTTCAGGATGATAAACTTCAGCCCGGCGATCACCGCTGGCTTCCACGTCGTTTCCTCAGCGATCATCATGGCGATTTCTTCGTCGCTCAAAAATGATTCCGCCGATACGGTCTGCCCCGTGTGAAATCTCACTCGCGTCAAATCGGTTGGCGTCGCTGAGGGGCTATACGTGAAAGTCATGGTTACGCCTCTACAAAAATCGTCACATCTAACGTTTGCGCCGGGTCGCCTTGTGCGATAGCCGCCGTCATGTACCCGTCGACGGGCTGCCGATCATACCACCCGGTCAAATCCGCCCCCGTTGAGCCATCACCCAGCACACGCGGATAATACCACCCCGACGACGTGACATTTGTGAGTGTCAGCACCGCCAGAGCGGGGGTGACAATCGAGATCGTGATGTCAGTCGTCGCCGCTGGCGTCCCCGCTTGCGCCACATAGATCGCGTGGATTAGCCCGCTGATGATGTTGCTTGTCACCGTTGCCACCGCCGATCCCGCGCTCCCCGCAGCAACCGCTTGTGTCAGCTTATGCGCCCGGATTGCCATGATTTACGTGTCCGCCACCGGGTCAAGGATGCCTGACTTGTTCGCCGTATTGAGCGCGTAGTTTTCCGCCCCATAAGCCGATGCCAGCGCAACCGTCCCCGCCAGCGTGGTTACAGCCGCAGCGACACGGTTGTCATACACAAATCCCGTCGATGCCGCCACCAGCAAAATCGCGCTCACTTGCGAAGTGCCGCCCGTTTGCAAAATCACATTCCGCGCAATTTCGCAGTTCACAACCGCCGTTGTCGCATTGATCGCCGCGCACGTTGCGCCGTTTTGCAGCGCAAGGATGAACGTGTTATCAATGATTCGGGCGTTGTCCGTCCCCACCAGTTGAATCCACAGTTGAGCCGCCGCCGCCGCCGTCGCTTGATAGTGATAGCAATTCTTCACCGTCAAGTAATCCGCCGCCGCCGTCGTCAACAAAAACTGAATCGTCTGGAAGGTTGCTGTCTCAAAGTGTTCGATGCCGTCCAGTGTCACATAAGCCGCAGTGACATGGAACATCTTGACCACTTCATCAATCGTCGATGTGACGCGCAGGTTCGCCACCGTGATATTCGCCGCGCTGATCGCAAACGTTGCCGCCGCTGCGCTAAACGATAGCGTTGGACGATTCGTCCCGTTGCCCATCCCGATAATGCTGATCCCCGCTACATCTGCGGCGATCCCCGCCGCCGCGCTGACCGTCTCAGCATGACCGGGCATCACGAAAATGATGTCGCCCTTATTCGCGCTACACAGACCGATGGCGTAATCAATCGTCGCCAGCGGTCTTGACGGCTCTGTGCCGCCATAACTATTCAATCCCGTGCCGCTGTGAACGAAGAACACGCTGCCCGTTGTCAGCAGCCCGCCCGCTCCCGGCAAAATGGGCATTCCGAAGCTGCTCACCCCGTTCGGGAACTTTGTGAGATTGGTCATAGAAACCTCTTTCTTGTAGGGACGAGGCACGCCTCGTCCTTCAATTTGACTCCCTCCCCAAATGGGGAGGGGGTTAAGGGGTGAGGCTAACTAGCTAGGGTTGCTGCCCGCAGCCCAGCGCCAATCGCGCCACCCGTAGCTGTAACGCATCCGTGCGTTGAAGAATGCAAACGCACGCTTTTCCACGCGATCCAACACCACATCCATCGGGATACGGTTGAACCACTTGAGGTTCTGCTTGCGCTTGATGCTGTCCACCATGAACCACGCATTCGAGTCGGTCAAATAATGATCGACCTCCACCTTCCAGCGCCCGCGCTGGGCGTTGATCGCGTTGTTCCCGCTCGTCGGGTCAAGAATCGACTGCGCGATAATCAGCGCATCGTCTTCCAGTCCCGGCGGCACGATCAGCGTATCCGGCGTCACGGCGATCAGGTTGCCCTTGTCGTCTTTGAACGCTTGCATTGCCTCGCGGATCGTCCGCACGTTGTCACGGGTCAGCGCCAGCGCGAAATTGTTATCTTGCACGCCGCTGGTTTCGGGTCCGTTGGGGTGAGAATCGCTGAAAAGCGCCACGCCGTCCGCGCCCAGAAACGCGCTGCTAAACCCGTTATTGAACACCGATGCGCGGTCAACTTCCCGCTTGAGCATGGCACTATCACCCAGCGCCCCAGCCGCATCAATGATTCCTGTGTATTGGTTGTCCTCGATCAATTCCTGCTGAATCGGCAGTTCAACCAGATACGTCGTATGAGTAAACGTCTTCTGATACCCCGCGCTCATATCAACGGTTGGCACAATGCCCGTTTTAGAATAGTGTTCCCACGCATCCGGGCTGACCGCGCCAATCGCCTTCATATGTTCGCTGGATTTGCTTGACCCCATCACGTCGTACTGCATATCAAGCAGCGATGAACGCCGCCCCGCGCCCAAGAAAAACCATTCACGGATACCGGGTTCGAGCGCCGCCGCCCACCCTTCCTTGGTCATCACGCCGTCCGCAAACCAGCGGCGACGCTTACGCAGCGACACAGCGCCCGCCGCATTCTTGCGTCGAGTTGCCCGATTGCCGCCATCAAATTTGATTGCATCCGACGGTGCCATCACCGCCGCCGTTGAGACGAGTCCCGTCCCGATTACCATCATCACCAACAAGGTGATCAGGTGAATTGTTCGTTTGATCATGATATTTCCTCAGTCCCCTGATTCCACGACTAGTGCGCTTGTTACTGCGCTTATTGCGCCTTGTTGTTGTGATGCTTGCCGACGTTGATCACGACCAGCGTTTCTTCCGTCGCTGTGCTTTCCGCATACACGACAAATTCTTTGCCAGAACTCGCCGCCACTGTTTGAGCGCCCGTCGCCCCTGCAATATCGAGCGTTGCGCCCTTCAAACGCGCCACCGCGTCATACACGCCATAGATCGCGTCAACATCAACGATCACCTTAAAGCGCGTGGTGCTGTCCGTCCCCGCTGCCGTTTCGAGAATGATCCCTAGCAGGTTGGTATCAGCAGCCGCCGCAAGGTCAATCTCACCGCTTTCAAGGTTCGCCAAATCGCCCTTCGTGAGCGTTTCGGTGTCCTTACATAAAATATCTTGAATGGTGGGCATTGCGCCGCTCACGCGCCCGCGATAGCGAAATCCCGCAGATGTATCGGTCATGATTACCTCTTCACTCTTGTTCGTCTGTCAACGTACCGGGCAGGATGCTATCCCCCCGGCACAGGCTTCGAGGCAATCCGACGCAGCGGACGCCTCCCCAACTATTCCCCGCGCTGCTGAATCTCTTGCAGACGTTTGGCATAGGCTTCAGGCGTCATATTCATCGCCCGCGCCACCGCCTTCTGTTCGTCTGTCAGTATGACCGCCCGCGTCCCACCTCCACCGCCCGCCCCCGCGTCGATGTCCGGCGCGGGCTTGACAGTCAGTAGACTCCAGTTGTCGTTCAGCCACGTCTGGAGATGTTCCGGCGGGTAATTCACCGGGATCAACTTTCGCATCGTTTCCGGCACGAGCGCGATCCGCGCTTCATTCCCCGCCTTGATCGTGCTTTCGAGCGTTTCCGCCCGCGTCTTGAATGCCTTCAGCGAGTCGGCTTCTTTCGTCGCGTTCTCCGCGATAGTCTGCCACTCACCTTGTTTCTTAAGCCGCTCCTGCTCAGAAGCGTGGCTGTCCGTCTGGTGCTTCACCAGCGCCTCTTCTGCCTTACGTGCGCGTTCTAGCACCTCGTTAAACCGTGATTGCGGAATCATGTTTCCGGTATTTTGCGTCCCCTCAGACGATGATCCGCCGCCCTGCTGCCCTTGCTGATTTTGTTCGTCTGCCACGTCTTGCCCTCTTTCGTTTTTTACGAGCTACGCCTCGAAAAGTTTTTCATCTTTCGATCATGCACTTTATTACTTGGTGTAACGCACATTCTAGCAACCCTACTTTGCAAACATTGGCAGATGACTCACATCGTCATTCACGGGCATATGCCGCGCTTCAAAGGGCAGCCTCACCCTATCCCGCGCAATCGCCACGTACTCAGGCGATTGATCGCCGCAGATGTAGCGCCGCTTGCAATTCCGCGCCGCTAATGCCGTTGTCCCGCTCCCCACGAACGGATCGAACACCACGTCACCTTCTTGCGTGTACGTCTTGACCAAATATTCAAACAGCGCAATAGGCTTCTGCGTCGGGTGTACAGTCGAATTGATATTACTACCCGTGTTTGCGCTCTGAAAGGACTGTACCGAGCGTGGATACCGTAACCCGTCGCTGTTCGTAGTGCGGGAAAAACTATGGTAGATTGCGGGTTGCCCTCCCTTTTTGATGTACGGTTCTCCCTCTGTCATTTGCGGGTAATAGGCGGGCTTGCCGCCTTTCGAGAACACCAGAATGTATTCATGCTCTCGCATCGGTTTCCAACTGCAATCCAGAAATCCCGTTGCCAATGACTTTTGCCATATCCATTCGTAACGGTAATACTGCTGATACGTAACAATCAACTGCGCGGCATACGGCATAATTGCGGTAATGACAATCGGGCATTTCGGCTTGATCACCCTGAGAATCTCGTCAAAGAAATCAACTCGTTTGTCCCATTCGAGACTCGTTTGACCATACGGAGGATCGAACAGCACGGCGTCAACCGACTCATCAGGCAGCAGCGCACACAATTCCATTGCATCAATGACGTGTACCCGATTCATCAGCACATGGTCGAATAAGTAGTGTTGCATCATCGGTGTGATCATCGTGCCAGCATCCCCTTCACTGACGCCTCTCGTACCATCTCACCGAACACGCGATCATGGTACGGTTGCACAAAATCGCGCAGATCAATCCGCCCCCGACGCCACAATTCATACGCCGAGTCGCCCATCTGCGCCCGTTGCCGTTCTTCCGACAACCCCCCAAACCACGCCTCGCCCGTCCGCACATCACGCGGACGCCCCTTCACCACGCTAATCGACGTACACCTGCCCGCATGGTGATCATTAATCCGCTCATCTAATGCGAGTCTCTGACCGTGTAGCGCCACACACGCCATACACACTCTGCTATCTAAGGTGCTAATTCTAATTTGTTCCGTCAAAATATCAGCATTAGCGACCCGTTGCAGCACCGCCGCATCCCGATAGCTCTGCAACTGAACCGTCCGCATCAGCGTATTCGCTTGCGCCACGCTGAACCCCTCGGTCATCTGCCTGATCAATTTCGCAGTTTGCAGCGGATTCCACCCCGCCACAATCCCGCGTATCGCTTGGTTTTGTACCGTCTCCAAAACCACGCCGGGAAAACGGCGCATTTCCTCAGCCCACCCCGGCGAATTGACATACCCCACCAGCGCATTGACCGCCTCCGGGTCTGGCGTATTCCACTGCACGCCAATCACCGCCAATTGCTGATCGTTAATGCCCGGTATCGCCAGTTCCCGCACGAGCCGCCGCGCCGCCTCAATCCCCGCCCGTTGCGCCTCAGCCGCCCCCACATCAATTCGCGCCGCATTCCGTCGCAATTCCGGTTCGAGGTCAGCCAGCAGCGCCCGCAGCACCGGGTTATCCGGTTTAAGCCGTTCGCCCGCCGCCGCCAATCGCGCCGCCTCAGCGTCTAATTCCGCTAGTCGCTGTTTAATCAGCCCCGTCCCCACCGACGACCCGATAGATCGCAGCGTTGCGCGGGTCGCCCGTTCATAGCCGCGATCCAGCAGCAGCCTTGTCAAATCGCCTATTCGGTTCGTCGGTTGTGTCACCATTCCAATCTTTCTCCCCTCTCCTGCTCTTGGGAGAGGGGTCGGGGGTGAGGCGTCTTTGCTCGTCGTCGTCGGTGAGGCGTCTTTGCTCGTCGTCGTCGGTGAGGCGTCTTTGCTCGTCGTCGTCGGTGAGGCGTCTTTGCTCGTCGTCGTCGGTGAGGCGTCTTTGCTCCCCGTCGGTGAGGCGTCTTTTGTTAAGCCGTGAGCGCGGCAGTCCCGCGCACGATCTTGAGATTAATTTTCGTGGCAGATTTCGCCACACCGAGGACCACCGGGTAATGCCCAGACGCCAGATCCCCGACAGGCGCAATCCCGCCCGCCGTCGCGCTGAGGACATACACACCGTCGTCGGCAGCCGCGCTCAAGCTGAGTGTCCCGCCTGGCGTAAAATCATCGTCCTCATACACATACGTGATCGGCTGCCCACTTGCCGCGCCATGCAGCGCAATCCCCACTACGTTCGCCGTCGCAGCGCTGGCATTTGCATCCGCCAGTTTCAGCACCTGTGAGGCGTTGCCGTCTGCATACAACACTTGCCCGGCGGTGATCGTCGCGCCCGCCGTCCCCGACCCTAGTTTGGCATTCGCCCCTTTCAGGACGCTTGCCGCTGTAATGCTAATATCCGCCATGATTCTGTTCTCCCCTATCCGTCAATACGTTGCTGTCAGCCTACCCCGCTCCCACCCCATTAACGCGCCGGAATCAAAAAGGCGCTGCAATCGCACCGCCTCACTTTCCATAATCCGCTTTCTATATCCCGTCTCGCCCGTCTCGCCCGTCTCGCCTGTCTCCCCTGTCTCCCCTCTCCTGCTTTTGGGAGAGGGGTCGGGGGTGAGGCGTCTTTGCTCGTCGTCGGTGAGGCGTCTTTCCCCCCTACGCCGCGACCAGATCGCCCGCGCCCGTCGGCACATCCACATTGACCGCATCAAAATTCGGCAAACTCGACCCCAGCGCCGCGAATGCATCCGCCTGTTGTGACCGTTTCGCCGCCATAATTTGATTGATCTTGTCCTCGTCCCACCCAAACACGGGCGCGATCTCGCGCAGCGCCTGTTCATCCCCGATCAAGTCCGCCACTTCCTTCACATTCTTGATCGTCTCGCTGTCGTTCCTGATCTCCGCGTCCTGCCAGTGACACGACCACCGTGTGACCTTCGGCATACTGACGCCCGTCCCGAACGCCTTCTGCACGCGGGCAGCGAGAGCCATCACATCTTCCCAGCTATTCCCGCCCTTCACCTGAAATCGTTTCAGCTTACCCAACAGCCCCGTCTCACGTTGCTTGAGCGCCTCGCCGCTCGACGAGTCCCCGCCCATCTGATTCGGCAGCGGCGTTTGGCTCACCGTGCCGATCTGGTCAATCAAAAACGTCGCTTGTGAAATAAACGGCACAAGCTGCGCCTGTTCCAGCACAAACGCATCGACCTTCTGCCCGTCGGGGATTCCGTTTTCGCCAATTATTACCCACATCCCCGGCGTCACCTCTGCGGGTGGCGGAAATCCCAACGCCACCTTAATCTGAAACGCGGACAATTCAGACGTCATGACCATGCTCACCAGCGTGCGGTTGAGCGCGTCTTGCATCGGGATCACGCTGGCAATCTCGCTGATTCCCGTCGTCATCCGTGACTTGGCGCGGTTGATGAATGCCACCACCGGCACCCCGACGCCGCTTTTGCTTACGTCCATCCATTCAATCGATTGCTCGTCAATCGCCAGCAGTCCACCGCCCAGCCCGCCTTCTCGGAAGCGTTCCACCCGATCCGCATAGTAGATATTCACGCGCCGCGCCGTGTCCGTCTCATACCAAATCTTGATCGCGGCGACGATCTTCTTACCCATCCGGTCATACACCGTGACCATTCCCCAGCTTCCATCCCACGCCAGTTCATGCGCCAGCATCGGCTTCTGGGCAGCATTGTCATACGCCACCATCACATACGTCACCCCGTCACGGATCGCCGCGTCATGCACATCCATCTGGAGCGCGTCAAATCGGTTGTACTCCAACATATCCCCCGCCCACGCCGACCCCGCCTCGTTATCCCCGTCAATACTGCTGACCGTCAACCGATCTCCCATTTTTGCAATCACCAGATCGCAATAGTTGATCGCAAATTGATCGGTTTTCGCATCACTGATCCGCAGCATTTTTCGCATTTCCGTCGTCAGTTTCGCCCGGTGATTACCCTCGCTGTAATCCCGATACAGCGCCACCGTCTCACCCCACGTCTGTACGTCCGTTTCCCACGTCGCCGACAGCGCAATCCCCGCCGTCGTTAATTTTTCCTTGATTGCACTAAGCATTGTCTCTCCCCTTTACGCCCATCGCTGAGTCGTCGCTTCAATTCGTCTCGTTTTCGGCTGGTCAACGCCCATCACGGCATAGCGCAGCGCGTCCATTGCATGATCCTTTGTTTTGAGCGGTTCATCGCGCACGCCGTGCATATTCTTCGCCCATTGGTAACTTTCAAATTCGTCTATCAAGTTGATCGCGTCATGCGTGATCGTCAATCGCGGCTGCCCGTCCTCCCGCATCACCAGTCGATTCTTCACCATCTGGATACCCGTCTGCACGGTGTTATCCGCGCCTTCAGCGGGCAGCCCCGCCGCCACCATCGCCTTGATATTATCCGGTGACGACGGGTCACAATAAAATCGCTCAATCCGGTACAGCCCCCGCAGTTGAGCCGCCGCGCTCACCCATTCCTCAATTCGCATTTGCCGTGCATACATCTCGCGGATCACCCCCATCCGCCCATCCCCATCCACCCCTAGCACCATGATCACGCCGGGATTCGCAAAGCCCCAATCCACCCCCGCCACTGCCCGCTCATACGTCGGCATATTCACGCGGATATGTTTCACCCGGTCAAACTCGCTGTAGATCAATCCCTCAAACGCAACAAATTCCGCGTCTAATTCCTGCGCGGCGAAGTCTCCGGAATACTCATGTTGCCACGCCTCGACAATCGCCGGATTCATAAATGTATTTTCACGGCTCGACGCTTTGATAATAAAGTAATCTTCATCGTTCAAATGTTCCGTGACGAACGTCTTATATACCCAATTCCGCCCGCGTGGAGTCGTCGTAATCCAATTCCAACCTAGCACCCCGTGTTGGCGCAAGCGCCCGACCATGATTTGCCGAACGTCAGACGGATACAACGCCGCCTCATCCCCCCACCACCAACTAAGCGATGGGCCCCGCAGCCGCTCCGGGAACAGCGTAGACGCATAATAAATTTCGCTGCCATTTTTCAGCTTGATCAACTTCTCGTTTTTGTTGTGATTCGTGATCGGTTCGCCCATCGCCTCTGCAATTTCCAGAAACGATCTCAGACTCGCCTTCCGGATCATGTCCTCAGTCGGCGCGGTGAACATGCCCAAATTCGGCGTCGGAATTCGCCTGTTCCCAATCCACCCGTGCGCCGCTTGCCACGCCCGCAGCGCCCCCCCCCATGACTTGCCCGACCCGATCCCTGCTACAAACGCCGCGTGATGTGCCTCAGTCAGCACAAACTCACGTTGCTTCTCATAGGTCGGGGGCAGCGCTCGTTTCGCCAATAGCTGATACCACGCCACCGCGATCTCCGCCGCTTTCTGTTTGCCTGTCGCCTCAGCGCGGCCCATAGAATATCCCTTATGCCAACTCAGGCTTTAAGCCCATATCCGCCATCCGTTGCAGCGCCACCGCCACATACAGCGGTTCATATTCCAGCGCATAGCACCGCGCCCCACTGCGTTCTGCCGCGACAATCTGGGCGCACGTCCCCGCGAAGAAGTCCGCCCACACTCCGCGATCCGCGTACATCTTGCCAATTTCCTCAAACAGCGCGACGGGTTTTTCTGTGGGATGCGTCCGCCGTTCCCCGTGTTGACTCCCCTTGTGCAGCCCGTTCCACAGGTGATGAAACACCCGCGCAGGCTTGTTCACGCTGCACCACGCCAGTTCACAATCCGCGAAATTATTCCGCGTGATCGCCTCGCGTTTGTCCCAACAAATCCAACAGGACGAGATCGGCAGCTTGTCCGCGTAATAATTCGCGCCCCATAAAATCGTAATCGGCGCGATGTTCAAAAATATTGACGGGGTAAACGGACGATCATCCCCTTCAATCACTGGATAAAGGTTGCTCTGAATAATTTCTGTCCGCGCACGCCCCCCACCCACCTTGCCGCTCGTGCGAAACGCACGGGCGGCAGCACCCTTCCGATCCGCTGATGCACTTGCCCCGAATGGTTTAGAACCGCCGATAGCGGCGGTTTGATCGCTACCATTTTTCGGCTTCACAATATTGATTCCATACGGCGGATCGGTATGCATCAGGTCAGGTTTTTCACCATTCAACAATCGCGCCCGATCCCCCTCGCTGTACGAGTCCCCACACAGCAGCCGATGTTCGCCCTTGCCCGTCACACTGGCGATCACCCACAGTTGACCCCGCTCGACGCCCCACTGTTCGCGCAGTTCCTCAGCCCGGTCAAGTTGTGCGCCCGGGTCACTCGCTGGCTCATCATCCGTCAAAGAAACCTCATACTGCGCCGCCACCTCAGCCAGCAGCCCTTCCAAATCGCCAAACGTCGCATTGACCTCGCGCAGCAGCGCCTCAAGTTGTTCGCCGTCCGTGTCAGCCATCCCCGCCAGCGGGTCATACGTCGCTAAAATCGCGTTCGCCTCAGCTTCCGTCAAATCGGTAATTGCCACGTGCGCCACCAAGTCCGGATGCACACCTTGCCGCATATGCCCATCAATCAGCTTGATTCGTCCGTCGGGCAGCAGCCGCGCCAGCAGCGTCCCGGTAAAGCCAATCGTCTCCGCACTCGCCTTGTACC
>Ga0163147_10007300_pt1 | contig 12617 bp, 11 predicted proteins | sample OliLakLV19MP6G1_FD_148597 | JGI IMG/M metagenome (GOLD analysis project Ga0163147, IMG submission 148597) | Freshwater microbial mat bacterial communities from Lake Vanda, McMurdo Dry Valleys, Antarctica- Oligotrophic Lake LV.19.MP6.G1 | ecosystem: Environmental > Aquatic > Freshwater > Lake >...
TCGTTCCGGCGAGGAGAGCTGATGGATTCGTTGGATGCAGCCGTCTTCTCCATCTCCGCCGGCGAAGTTACCCAGCCCATCGAATCGCCTCAGGGATTGTACGTCCTGAAGGTAAAATCGGTTGGAAAACAGACCGACGCACGTCCCTACGATGAAGCCCGGAATCAACTGTATCGACGATTGTTCGATCAGCAGGTCGAAACGCAGTTGCAGAACTTCGTCCGGAATGCCCGCAAGGAAGCGCATGTCGAAATCCTCTTGTGAGCTGCCGCCTCTCCTGGCGATTACGGCAGGCGACCTTCAAGGGATTGGTCCAGAGATCATTGCACGATCGCTGTCAGTCAATCAGCTGAGGAGGCGCTGTAGACCGGTCGTGATCGGCAATCACGAGGTCTTAAGCCAGGCGTTCGCGCGATGGGGGGAGGGGATCGAGGTGCGGGTCGTACTTTGCCCGGATCTTGGCGCCACCGCGGATGGCCCGATTCAGCTCTGGGATCCGGTCGACGCTCGATCCGAGGTGGATCGAGCGCTCCCAGAGATGGTGTACATCCGCTCAGCCGCGCAGGGCTGTCTCGAGGGACAGTTCCAGGCGATGGTGACAGCTCCAATCTGCAAAGAATCGATGTATCAACGGGGATTTCAGTTTCCCGGCCACACCGAGTACCTTGCACATGTGACAAGAAGTGCCCATCCCGTCATGGCCTTCGCAGCGCCCGGTCTAAAGGTGAGTCTCGCCACCGTTCACCTCCCGCTCCGTGAGGTTCCTGCAGCGCTGAGCTCGGAGTTGGTGCTTACCACACTGCGTCTTTCGGCAGAAGGGCTGCGTGAGCTCTTCGGCATTGATCGCCCCCGCCTCGCGCTGTGTGGCCTTAATCCCCATGCAGGTGAGAACGGACATCTGGGGGATGAGGAGCTTCGTATTCTGAGACCAGCCCTCGAGCAGGCTCGAGCAGAAGGGCTGGAAGTGGTCGGTCCACTGCCGGCCGATACCGTCTTCGGGCAGGCGGTGCGGGGTCGGTTTGACCTGGTCGTGGCTTTGTATCACGATCAGGGACTGATTCCTATCAAGCTTCTGAACTTTGGCGAGTCGGTGAACCTCACACTTGGCCTTCCCATCGTCCGCACCTCCGTCGATCACGGGGTTGCGTATGATATTGCTGGAAAAGGGACTGCCGACAGCTCGAGCATGTCCGCAGCGCTGGGTCTCGCACTCGAGATCATTGCTCACCGCGCTGCCCGGACCTCCACCTGACCTTCTGCCCAGACTGTGCCGAATGACGACGCTCGCGCAGAACCTCCTTCTACTCTTGAGCGCTGCGATTGCATCACACTATTCGTCTTCCTGCCGATCATCGTGATTGCACACACGTTTCGCCAGGACCGGCAAGGATGACACGCACAATCAATCGCAGGCCATCCGGCTCGCGGTTCAATTTCGTGATGACACGTCCGTGTGATCGAGCAAAATAGGCTACCTGAAGGCTACGATGGATGAAGCCTGACCACAGGAAGGCGCCATACCCGCACAAACCACGGTTGGATGCGACTGCCCTCCGTTCCCATCACGTTCCCATGAAGTGTCCGGCCGTTCCCATAAAGTGTCCGGCCGTTCCTATGAAGTGTCCGGCCGTTCCCATGAAGTGTCCGGCCATTCCCATGAAGTGTCCGGCCATTCCAAGAACTTAACCGATCATGACAGATACTTGCCTGATGAGCCCTGATAGCGGTGATCCTACGTCCGGAAGACGAATCCCGTGATCAGATCAGATCAAACGGATGCCGCGAAGCCCTGTGAATTGCAGCGTTGACATAGATCGCATGATTCATGATTAACGAAGACATCAGGTGCGAAAACGATCACCGAAGTTAAGAAAGATGCGAGGAGCGAGCGGCAGGATGGGAAGAGGCGTAAACCGGCGGATAATTTTCAGACCTTGGTCCAAAGGAGCATGCCGAGGACCAGGCCGTAAATAACCAGGGACTCGATGAACACCAGACCAAGAATCATCGGGGTCTGGAGACGGTCCGCAGCAGAAGGATTCCGGGCGATTCCTTCAAGCGCTGCAGAGGCTGCACGGCCCTGACCAAGAGCGCCGCCCAGTGCCGACAGACCGATGGCAAGACCAGCTGCGACAGCGATCCAGCCGCGGCCCTCAGTCATCCCGTCCTGAGCGAATGCCACCTGAGAGATGCTCATCGTGATCAAGGCCATCAGGTAAACAGAAAACTTTTTCATCGAGAAGTCCTCCTGGTGATCAAAAGACGAACGATATTCGTTTTAGATGTTCTGTCAGGCATTAAAGGCCTGATCTTCTCATTTTCGAATTCGCCGATTCCTACACGAACTGAAACGACCAGATCTCTCTCAATGATCGTGAGAGGAGGCCATGGCAATGTAGATCGTGGTAAGTAGCGCGAATACAAACGCCTGCATAAACGCGACGAAAATCCCAAGCGCAAGGAACGGGATGGGCAAAAGAAGACCGAGCAAGGGCGTTGAGATGCTCGGAATCAGCTGCGAAAATATCGCCAGCACAAGGTGGTCGCCGTTGATGTTTCCGAACAGTCGAATCGTCAACGACGCGGGCCGGACAAGATGACTGATGACCTCGACGACGATCATCAACGGCGCAAGCCACATCACCGGACCCAGGAAATGTTTAAGGTAGCCACCGACTCCGTGTGAACGTACGCCTACAACGTTGTACACCACGAACACGATGATCGCGAGCGCTGCATTCGTATTTACGTTCTCAGTGGCGGGCAGAAGCCCGGGAAGCACACCTAAAAGGTTGTTTGCAAAGATGTAAATGAAGAGGGTGCCGATCAGCCAGAAGAAAGGGCGGGCATGGTGACCCAGGAGACCCTCCATCATTCCGAGGATGCTCTCGACATAGAGCTCCCACCCGTTCCGCAGGGTCAGGCTATCTTCCGGAACCAGATCATCACGGGTCAGATTTGCTCTGGCCTTCTTGATCTGACCCCGCACAACCAAACCGAGCACCAGCAGAATGCTGGTCACCAACCAGGCGTGCGCAATGGCCAGCAGCTCATGATTGACCCCGATGGCGGGGATGAACATCAGCCATGAAAATGACTCAGGCATCAGTCGACTCCGGACGTTCAGACGGCCCCTTCAATGCCTGGGCCATCCCGATGAGACAGATCGAGAGAGGAGTGACGGAGATTCCAACAACAAATGCGATGGGATCGGTTGGAAGCCAGAGAAGCCCCAGGGCGACCACCGCCATCAGAACCACGAACTTTATCAGAATCTTCGCCGCCAGAGAGCTCTGTGCCGGCTCACCTTGAAGAAGCGCACCACACATTCGGACAAAAGCGCGGAAATTGAAAATCGAGATGAGGCCGCCGAGCATAACACTCAGAGTCACTTCAAGACGTCCAAAGTACAGACTGAAAAAGCTGAGCAGTGCCACCAAGACAATGTTACATCGGCGTATCCAGTCGAGCTCCTTTGTGCGCGCGCCTATCAACGGTCATGATCCTCTGTCGAATTACTGCGATCTTTCAACAGCTTCAGAAAGTGAAGCAGTCGCACTATGGATACGGCCATCCCACCTATGATTCCGAGCAGAACGCCAAATGGACTGGAATTCAGCCATTCATCCATCTGGAGACCGGCGAGCAACCCTACGACGACGGTGATCCCGAACTCGAGCCCCATGGAGGCAAACGACAGGAGCCGCATCGATGACTTCACACTCAAGTTCCCTATCGTAAGGGGCGAGGTCGTAGGGACACTCTTTCAGGAGTACGCCAGCAACGCTGCACATGCAAAAAGGTTGGGCCTATCTATCACACCTGAGGCAAGATGTCAATCGTTTTCTAGGTAAGCTCCCGGAAGAACTACTCTTCAACCTCCTGCTCCGTGTCTGTCGCGTCCTCGAGCCCGACCAGCTCAGTCACGACATCCTCCTCATCGGACTCCATCAGGCGCGCCAGGCCGACCACACGTTCGTCCCGCTCGAGGTTCATGAGCCTCACCCCGAGCGTATTGCGGTTCACCTTACGAATCTGATCGGCTCTGGTCCTGAGGATCTTACCGGTGTTGGTGATGAGCATCACTTCGTCGGTGTCTAGGACCTGAGCCATCCCGACCACCATGCCGTTCCGTTCTCCCGTCCTTATGTCGATGATTCCCATGCCTCCCCGCCCCTGGCGACGATACTGAAGGGTCGGTGTCCGCTTGCCATAGCCTTTCTCGGTCACGGTCAGAATGGCGGGTCCACCCACATCGTCCTGAACCCGCTCGTCCTCTTCCTCCCCCTCCACCTGGACATTCACCTCGTCGACACGCTCCAACTCCACATCATCCGGGAGATTCTCTGGCTCGAGCACCTCGACCCCGATGATGACGTCACCCTCTTTCAGATCCATGCCCCGGACGCCTCGAGCCGTTCGTCCCATGGTTCGCACATCGCTCCCCGGGAATCGGATCGCTTTTCCATAGAGGCTAGCCAGGAGGATGTCCTGCCCGGGTTGCGCAAGTCGGACATGGTACAGCTCATCGTTCTCATCGACGGTGCAGGCAATCAGCCCCGCTGCCCTCACGTTGCCGAAGGCGGAAAGCTCGGTCTGCTTGATGATGCCTTTTCGGGTCACCATCACAACGGTGCGATCGTCGTCAAAGGTTCTCGAGGCAACAACTGCGGCGACCTTCTCTCCCGGCTGCAGGTCGATCACGTTGACGATGGGTCTCCCTCGAGATGCCCTTCCAGCCTGCGGTATATCATAAACCTTCAGCCAGTACATTCGTCCTTTGGTCGTAAACACCAACAGATAATCATGGGTCGAGGCAACAAAGAGATCTTCAACAAAGTCCTCTTCCTTGGTTCCCATGCCAACTTTGCCGCGCCCTCCCCTCTTCTGTGCCCGGTAGAGACTGATGGGATTGCGCTTGATATACCCCTGATGCGAAATGGTGACCACCATCTCCTCTTCGGGGATGAGATCAGCTTCACTGAAGTTTGGCTCGAGGTTGAGGATCTGGGTACGACGGATATCCCCGTACTTCTCACGGATCTCGACCAACTCCTGGGTGATGATCTCAAAGATTCGATGCTCTTTCGCGAGAATGTCCCGCAGGTCCTCAATGTACAACAGGATCTGACGGTACTCCTCCAGAATTTTATCACGCTCCATCGATGTGAGCCGATGGAGGCGTAGATCCAGGATGGCCTGAGCCTGACGATCACTGAATCCGAAGGACGCGACAAGCCGCTCTCGAGCCGTAGCAGGATTGGCAGACCCTCGAATGATCTCGATGACCTGATCCAGGTGATCGAGGGCGATCTTGAAGCCCTCGAGAATGTGGGCCCGCTCTTCGGCCTTGCGAAGCTCGAACTTTGTTCGCCGAACCACTACCTCCTTTCGATGGGAGATGAAGTGGCCCAACACCTGTTTCAACGAGAGCACTTCCGGCTGTCCCTGAACAATCGCCAACATGATGATGCCGAAAGAGCTCTGGAGTGGCGTGTGTTTGTACAGGTTCTTCAGGATCACTGCGGCTCGAGCATCCCTCTTAAGCTCGAGAACAATCCGCATGCCTTCTCGATCGGACTCATCGCGAATCTCGGTGATGCCTTCAATCCGCTTCTCGCGAACAAGGTCAGCTATCGTTTCAATCAGCCGGACTTTATTCAACTGGAACGGGATCTCTGTGATGACGATGCTCTCGCGCTCCCCTTTATCGAGCTTCTCCACCATGGCCCGCCCGCGCATGGTGACGATGCCACGTCCCGTCCGATAGGCTTCCTGAATACCCTCGTGGCCAATGATGAAGCCACCCGTTGGAAAATCCGGACCGGGAATCAGCTCTATCAGCTCACTCACGGTTATGTTCGGATTCCGAATCAACGCAATGGCGCCATCCACCACCTCCCGGAGGCTATGCGGGGGAATGTTGGTGGACATACCTACTGCAATTCCCGATGCTCCATTTATCAACAGATTCGGAATGATGGTGGGAAGAACCATCGGCTCTTGCAGTGAGTTGTCATAGTTCGGTTGGAAGTTGATCGTGTCCTTCTCCAGGTCGGCCAGGAGCTCTCCGGTGATCCGTGCCATACGGACCTCGGTGTACCGCATGGCCGCAGGAGGATCGCCGTCAACTGAGCCGAAGTTTCCCTGTCCATCGACAAGAGGATATCGCATCGAGAAGTCTTGCGCCATGCGCACGAGGGTGTCATACACCGCAACGTCACCATGGGGGTGATACTTACCAATGCAATCACCGACCACGCGCGCAGACTTCTTATAGGCCTTTCCATACTCGAGATTCAACTCATGCATGGAATAGAGGACACGTCGATGAACCGGCTTAAGACCATCGCGAACATCGGGCAGTGCTCGACCGATGATCACGCTCATTGAATAGTCGAGATATGAGGACCGGATCTCGTCTTCAATGTTTATCGGTCGGATATTCTGCTGAGATTCCATAGATCTCCTTCGATCACATTCTTAAAGCGGAACTGAAGAGGAAGCTGTTCAGGCGCATCAATCCCGGGATGTCGTTGATTTCTTCCCACATCCGGGGAACGACCTGGAACACTCCCCGTCCGCCGTTCAAACGCCTCAGTTCAGCCACTGCGCGCTGATCCTGCTCACTGCGTTGATGAAGCCAGCGGTAACTGTTGTCCAGCCGGGAGAGAAGCATCTTCATATCTGGAGCTGAATTCAGCAGCTCCGACTCCTCTTCCGGGCTCAAAACCCGCTCACTCGAAACAGGTGGTATCAAGTAACTTCGAACCTGATTGACGATCAGACCCCCTTCAGGGAGATGACGGGCCCGGAGCTGAGAAGCGAAGTGACGGGCGTCTTCAACCGACGTTCTTCGTGGTCCGCAGACCACCAGAAATGAGGTGGTCGGAGCCCTCAAGATCTCTTCCACTTTCTCAGATCGGATCCGAAAGCCACGGGTCATCTCGGAAAAGCTCATGAAAAACTCGTTGAGTTCACCCAGGAACTCACCGCCGAGCACGTATCCCAAAAGCTTATAAGCTACGGCGCCGGTGCTAGAGAGAAGTCGCTTTCCGATGAAACCAGACTCAGGCTTGATGGGTTTGACGAACCACTTGATGATCTTGTCGTCAAGAAATCGTACGACCTTCTGAGGTGCCTCCAGGAAGTCGATGGCATTCTTCATGGGAGGAGTATCCAGAACGATCAGATCGTATCGATCTTCGACATATACATCATAGAGCTTTTCGCTCGCCATGTACTCTTGAGTCGCCGAAAAAGTACCTGAAATCTGACGATAGACATTGTTGTTCAAAATCTTGTCGCGTGTCGCTTCGTCCGGTGCAATGCGCGATACGAGGTCATCAAATGTTGTGCTGGTATCGAGCATCATGGCATGCAGACTACCCCGACATTCGACACCACTCGCATGAAGAATGAAAGGTGAGATCTCGGTCTCACGATTTCCAATGGCACTCAACCCGAGAGCATTCGCAAGACGCCGCGCCGGATCAATGGTGATGACAAGTACACGCTTACCTAGCTGCGCCGCCTGAATCCCGATGGCGGCAGCCGTGGTTGTCTTCCCGACTCCACCGCTTCCGACACAGATGATGAGTCGCTGAGTGGCAATCAGCGTGTTCAAATCATGGTGTGACTCTGCGACTCGCTTGCTCACAGCATCTGCTCCAGAATTCGTGCCAGCCGAAACGCCGGCGGCTCTATGTGCGGTTCCTCCAGCTCCCGGATTTCCACGATCGGTGCCGACACCTCCTGACGAACACGCTCAATCTGATGACGGCTAGTCCTCGAGGCAAGAGAAAGCTCCTCACCTGCATCCAGAAATGCCAGGAGGCGGGGCAGCGATTGGACCTTCAGCTGCTGACGCAGCTCGAGCAACCGACTGCTCTCCGCATCCGAGAAGTCCTCAATGGGCATTCGATTCACAAACAGGGGTCCGAGTTCGATTGGAAGATCTCGCTGAATGCGACCAAAGACCTCCATCGTCTCGTTCATGGGCATCTCTTCCGGCAGAGTGACCATCGACAGTGAGACGCGACGATGATCAGAAAGGAAGTCCTGCAATATCTTCGCTCGTTTTACCATGGGTCCGATCCGAAACATCCGCGTCATGCCTGTAGGAACGGTCAGAATAGGCAATGCATGGCCGGTGGATGGCAGATCCACAATTACGAAATCGTATTGGCCTGAATTTATGGCCTGCTCGTAATAATGATAAAAGGTGTTCAGGAACACGATCTCTCGCGCGAAGGGGGTCCCCTCGAGGAAGAATCGAACGACCTTGTTCCTAAGTATGGTGGACACCAGTAGATCAACGCCGACTACCTGCGTTAGATAAAGGCGGAGCGACTCAAGGAAATTTACATTTACGCCATGAAGGCGTTCCATCAGGAGCGAAGGGCTGGCACTCAGCGACGTACCAAATATGTCCTCGACGGAAGGACGGGTCATGTCCACCTCAACCAGCAGCGTACGCTTTCGTTGTCGGGCGGCAACGATGGCCAATGCTGCAGCGAGGGTGGTTTTTCCAGTTCCACCTTTCCCTGTCAGGAAAATCACCTTCTTATTCAGAAGCTGTTGGATCATACCCCTCTTCTCTCCGCTAGATCCCAATCGAATACTTACCAACAGATCAACGCGGAGCCCCACGTAAAGCCAGATCCGAACGCTGCAAGCATGATGAGATCGCCATCCTGAATCCGTCCCTCGAGCAGCGCTTCGTGAAGGGCGATTGGAATGGATGCTGCAGTGGTATTTCCATAACGCTGAATGTTATTAAACACTTTGTCGAATGGAAGATTCAGCTTGCGGCTCACCATCTCGTTGATGCGAAGATTCGCTTGATGAGGAATGAGCAGGGACAGATCTTCCACTGAATACCCGGCAGTTGCCAGAGACTCTTGGATGACACCCGGCAACTTCTCCACTGCCAGCTTAAAGACGTGTTTTCCATTCATGCGGGGAAAATGAACGCCTTCATCGATCATCTCATGGGAAATGCGGGGATTCCGTCGGGACTGAGGCGCAATGCACCACAGCGATTCTGCCTCTGAACCATCGGCATGAAGCGAGGTCGCCAGGATGCCGCGATGGTCGGACTCACTGCGGCCCAGCACCACGGCACCGGCACCATCTCCAAATAAAACGGTTACATCCCGACCAGCGTTGCTGAAGTCGAGCCCGCTGGAGTGCACTTCAGCACCCACTACCAGCACATGCTTGAACCGACCCGTGGCAATGAACTGCTCCGCGACGGAAAGTCCATAGATGAATCCGGTGCACTGATTCCGGATGTCCAGGGTGGCAATCCCCGGCACGGCGAGCTTACTCTGCAATAGACATGAACTTCCTGGAAAGCAGAGATCAGGGCTCAGCGTTGCGAATAGAATGAGATCGAGGTCCCGGGCGGTCAGTCCCGCACGCTCGAGGGCCATGCGGGACGCCTCGAGCCCGAGGTCCGATGCACCAACACCGTCCTCCACGTAGTGGCGCTGGCGGATGCCAGTTCGCTGGACGATCCACTCGTCACTGGTGTCGAACACCGTTGCAAGCTCATGATTGGTGACCACTCGAGGCGGGACGTACATCCCTGTCCCGAGGATACGGGCCTTGAACATGGTTGACCTTTCATACATCCAGGTTGCGGACGTTCAGCGCATTCTGGATGATGAAATCGCGACGGGGCTCGACCTGGTCTCCCATCAAAATCGTGAAGATCTGATCGGCACTGACCGCATCCTCGACCACAACCTTTAGAAGGGTGCGTGTCTGAGGATTCATGGTGGTCTCCCACAGCTGCTCCGGATTCATCTCGCCCAGCCCTTTGTAACGCTGGATCATGTAACCTTGCTGGGATTCCTTGAAAATGTGCGCTAACAGTGTTCGATAGTCGGTGAACTGCGTTGCCTCTCCGTCTTGAACCAGCTCCACAGGGAGGGGTGCCACGCGCTCATTTTTGCGAAAGAGACGATCGATCTCATGGAACTCCGGGGTCGCCATAAAGGATCTGCCCAGCACCGTGGTCCTATCCTGGCCGTTGATCTCAGTGTCCAACACGAGATCGAATCCCTCACCTCCCTCTGCTTCCTGAACCACGATGCGTCGAAAAATGAAGTCCTTTTCTCGAATTGGCAGTTCGGTCTCTATGCGGCGCTTAAGCTCTTGTACCCAGGCCTCATCTTCGAAGTTGACTTCCTCGGGGCGGGTGAGACGCCAAAAAGCCTCGAGCACCCGGGCATCCCGAAAGACACCCACCCGATCGATGATCTTGAAGCAGCGATTCAGCTCGTTCAAGAATTCCTGAGCCCCCGCTTCCGAGAGCGGTTCTCCACCGGATTGCCGTACGCCGACTCCGCTGAGACCCTCTTTCACGAGGTAGGACTCGAGCGCTGCCTCGTCTTTGAGGTAGGTCTCTCGCTTCCCTTTTTTCACTTTAAAGAGCGGTGGCTGAGCGATGTAGAGATGTCCCTCTTCCACCAGCGAGGGCATGTGCCGGTAGAAGAACGTTAGGAGCAGGGTTCGGATGTGAGAGCCATCGACGTCCGCGTCAGTCATCACTATGATCTTGTGATACCGCAGCTTCTTAAGATCGAAGTCCTCCGCCCCGATGCTGGTGCCCAGAGCAGTGATGAGGATCCGGATCTCCTGGCTGGAGAGCATCTTGTCGAATCGCGCCTTCTCGACGTTCATGATCTTGCCACGGAGCGGCAGGATGGCTTGATTCTTACGATCTCGACCCTGCTTTGCAGATCCACCTGCGGACTCGCCCTCGACCAGATACAGCTCGCAAAGCGACGGATCTTTTTCCTGACAGTCGGCCAGCTTCCCTGGTAGACCGCCTCCATCCAGAACAGACTTACGACGGGCGAGATCCCGTGCCTGCCTTGCCGCCTCACGGGCCCGCGCAGCATCCACGGCTTTGAGGATCAACCTCTTGGCGATATTCGGGTTCTCATTCAAATAGGTCGCGAGCTGCTCATTGATGATGTTCTCGACCAGTCCCTTTACCTCAGAGTTGCCCAGCTTGGTCTTGGTTTGACCTTCGAACTGCGGCTGAGGTATCTTGATCGAAATGACGCACGTCAACCCCTCTCGGATGTCCTCTCCCGAGATGTTCTCACCCTTCAAGTTTTTCAGGAGGTTGTTCGCAGCGGCATAAGCGTTGATGGTCCGGGTCAATGCCGCTTTGAAACCGGTGACGTGCGTGCCACCCTCGTGCGTGTTGATGTTATTGGCGAAGGAGTAGATCATCTCCTGGTAGCTCTCATTGTATTGGAGAGCCAACTCCGCCTGAATCTTCTCTTTTTCACCCGAGATAAAGATCGGAGGCTCGTGAAGGGGTTTCTTATTCTTATTCAGGTTCTCCACGAAGCTGACGATGCCGCCCTCGTAGCAGAAGTTGTGATACTTCCCGGTACGCTCGTCGGTAATGTTGACCAGGATGCCCTGATTCAAAAACGCGAGCTCCCGAAGGCGCTGCGAGAGTGTGTCGAACGAGAACTCTGTGGTCTCCTGAAAGATCTCAGTATCAGGCATGAACCGCACAGTGGTTCCACGCCGCGGTTTGCTGTCCACCAGGGGGGCCGGTCCAAGCTCCTTAAGAGGTGCATCGGGGACACCCCGCTGAAACCGGAGGTAATATTCCTTGCCCCCCCGCCAGATGTACAGCTCGAGATGCTCCGACAGGGCGTTCACCACCGAGATGCCGACGCCGTGAAGACCTCCCGAGACCTTGTACGAATCATTGTCGAATTTTCCGCCCGCATGAAGGGTGGTCATCACTACTTCGGCGGCAGACATCCCTTCGGTCGGATGCATATCCACGGGAATGCCCCGGCCGTCGTCCTCTACCGACACCGATCCATCGGTGTGGATGTAAACATCCACACGGGTACAATGGCCCGCGAGCGCCTCATCAATCGAGTTGTCCACCACCTCGTAAACCAGGTGGTGAAGCCCGCCCGAGCTTACATTCCCGATGTACATCGAGGGGCGCTTCCGGACGGCATCCAGGCCCTCCAGAATCTTAATGCTCGAGGCATCGTACTCCGTCTTATCGTCACCGCCCATTACCAGGCTGGACTGCTGCGGTGTAGCGGCATCGAGCACGTCCGTCAGCTCTGACATCATGACTCCTGCAGAATTCAAAAGCCTGGTACATGTTTCAAAACGGGCCACCATTCAGGCAATCTCCACCGGATCTCTGCTCAAATAACAAACCGGTGCAGCGCGTCAGGACACGAGCGAAAAATCCATGGATTTTAGCATGAAATCAACCATCCGTAAAGCGGAATCGTCTAGCTAAACTATAGGTTTTCCTAAAGGATCAGCTAACACCTGTCCGGCGCTCACGTTAAAGCTCGCCTGCTCCGGGAACGCCTCAGCCCTCACATGGCTCAACGACGTTGTGGTCAGGAAGATCTGGCACCCGACCCGGGCCAGATAATCCATCAGGTACCGGTTCCGATGTTCATCGAGCTCCGATGAGACGTCATCGAGCAAGAAGATCGGGACTACGCCACGGTCCTCTAATAACACCCTAAGCTCGATGATCTTCAAACACAACGACAGCATCCGAGCCTGTCCCTGCGATCCGTAGGTGGCAGCGTCGCGGC
>Ga0163147_10007310_pt1 | contig 12596 bp, 10 predicted proteins | sample OliLakLV19MP6G1_FD_148597 | JGI IMG/M metagenome (GOLD analysis project Ga0163147, IMG submission 148597) | Freshwater microbial mat bacterial communities from Lake Vanda, McMurdo Dry Valleys, Antarctica- Oligotrophic Lake LV.19.MP6.G1 | ecosystem: Environmental > Aquatic > Freshwater > Lake >...
CCATCTATAAATTGTTGCTCTTCCTACCTTAAATATGGCGGCAGCTTTCGTTGTACTCCCTCCATTTTCCACATAATCGACTACTTTTTGTCTTAGGTCTAGACTGTAAGCCATTTTTTTCTAATTAACTCTTTTTATCGATTTTATCATGATCTTACCTCTGTCTCACATTTATTTGAAATGACTATACTACGCAGATCTCAGGTTGGTTTTGACGTGACCGCATTTAGCCAATTTGATTATTTGCTTTGATAATGTAGACGCAACTTATTGATATAGAGGTTGCTTACTTCCAAGGTTTTTCACCGTTCATTCGATCGCCTAAATTCATTCTACATGGCATAAAGACATCTTGTAAATGTAAGTGATTGTTAGCAAAAGTCAGAAAAAGTTTTACCGTTAATCAACCCTTTCTTCCCTTCAAAATCTAGTTACCTCCTTGCTCAGTCGTCAAACTCAGGGCAGTAATATTTAGGAGCCAGAGCGTTAAGCGCATCAACTTCAGCATTGCCTTGAGGTTGCAGCAAGTCGATCGACATTCCCCCACTGAGCGCATTACATATCCCGCGCGCACGTTCGATAGCGGCTTGGGGATTTCGCTGAACGCGAGACACGGCATCGGATGAGGCTGAATTGAGCCGTTTGCTCAACGATCGTTGATAACTATTAAGAAAAGCCTGGTCATTGGGCTGTAAAGCGATCGGGCGGCCACTGCCACTACTTCCACAAAGCTTACCTAAGTCGATCGTTCGACCATCACTCGTCTGTATATAGCAAACGTAATCAACGGGTATTTGAGCGACTGAATCCCTAGATTGAGATACATCAACGCCAAAGGCGATCGACATCATTACCAAAGAATAAAACACTCGTTTCGACTGGCTGACGTATTGCACGACTCTTCAAACTCCCACAAACCGTTAAACTTTTATAGGCTTATAGAGAACCAACACCGGATATTGCCACAATCCGGCGTGATTCGCGATATTCTGCATAGTGCGAACATAAGAGCGTTTTACAGCCCCATAAAATGCTCGCACTATAAGGCAATAATGTTATGCTCCTCGTTGAGACTTCCAAGGGCCCCAAATGGCAAACGTGATGCCTGGGGTTTGGATATTAACGAACATAGTTCGACCATCCGGCGAGAAGCAGGCTCCCGCAAACTCCTTATCGTTGATAGCATTTTTTGCCAAACGATACAGTTCCCCGTTGGGAGTTACGCCCACCACGAACTGTTCATCATCGCCATCTTCGCAGATGATCAGATCACCATGAGGTGCTACAACAATATTGTCAGGCCCATCAAGTTCGTCAGCCGATTTAGCCTCAACAAAAAGTTCGATCGTATCTCGATCGGGAAGATACCGCCAAACCTGACCAAATCCGTTGGGTCTGCCATTAGCATCAACAGAGCCACCGTTTGTACAACAGAAGTAAATTTCACCATTGCCGTACCAGGCGCCTTCCCCACGAGCAAACTGGGCAGCACCCTTACCGAAACCTTCGACCCGTACCGTATCCGTAGCAGGGTTAGGATTGTCAATTGTCACCCATTCCACTGGCATCGGTTGGCCCTTGGGAAAGCCTGCAAAAGTCTTTGCCTGAGGCATATTCTTAATCTTCAGCCCTTGCAGAGTGCCCCCGGCGCTTAAATTGTTCCGTTGAGATGGGATAAAGCGATAAAACAGGCTATCTCCTCGGTCTTCAGTCTCGTAGACAATTCCGGTTCTGGGGTCGATCGCCACCGCTTCATGGTTAAACCGTCCCATCGCAACTAAAGGTACGGGATTCACAGGAGCCGTTGCCTGAGCCGGAACTTCAAAGTTGTAGCCGTGAGATTTCGAGACATTTGTCGCATTGCCAGGTTTATTAGTCGCCAGAGTCGAGGTATTCTCCTCGCAAGTAATCCAAGAACCCCAGGGAGTCGGGCCGCCCGCACAATTTCGATAGGTGCCACTAAGCGAAGCGTAGTGGTTGACGAGCTGACGATTGGGTCCAACCTGTAGTGTTGTTGTCCCCCCTTTGCAAAGAGAATCGTAAGGATTTGGGCCCACAACTTGTGTTGTAGAATTCGGACTCAGTTCGTGATTGCGAACCAGAATTACCGTGTTTTGGGGACCTGGGAAAGCCGCCATGCCATCGTGACCACCGGGAACAGGGGAACCGTCGCTCATCATTTCGCCGGTTCGTGAAAAAGCCCGATACTGAAACCCACGGGGTAAATCTAACAATCCATTCGGATCGGCTACGAGGGGGCCATACCCTCCCCCAAAGACTGATTCACCATTTGCCTTTCTCGCATAAAGCGCTTGTAGAGGAGACATCATCAAAGTGCCAGCAGCACTCGCTCCTGCCAAGGTAAAAAACTTTCGTCGTGATAGTTGCATCAGCTTTTCCGGTGAATTAAACAAAGCATACTAAACCTGTATCAAGGCCAAGATAAGGTTGGTTTAACTTCTCATTAAGGTTTTTTTATAGTTGTTCAATGTCAATCCCAGCGGCTCGTAATTGCGCGGCCAACCTGGCTGTTCGTTGCTTTATCTGTTCAGCCCGGTGACGTTTTTGTTGAGTAGGGAATTGTAGGGTAGACAGCACCTTAATCGGCTTTATACCCAGACTTTTTTATGAAAAAATGTAGGTCTATTCACTGTCAAAATTGAGAGGGTTCACTAATATTTATGATGCTTTAGTTGGTTTATTTATTTTTTACTGTCGCCATTTTCTACAATTTGTTTAACAGCGTCTATTTTTTAAACATCTACCTGGATAATAGCCGTTTCAAATTCTACGCCCACAACTGTGCTGACTTCGAGGATTGCTACAAAACTGGTACATTGAGATAGCGGTTTGCAATTGGATGCAGTACACCCCAAACGAGGAGCTTCTTCTTTTCGGAATTCTGAGCCTGTACGTCATCCTAATGAGAACCGCTATAAAATCCTAATTCTCGTTCGCAAGCAGTGCCTGGGAATACGGATTTTGAGACTTAGCCTCGTGTTGATAGAATTATTGAAATTGGTAAAATTTTAACATCCGTTTGATTTTTCGCAAATGTCTTTCATATTTCCTGAAAGCCAGCCAGATGCGATTGGTAACAGCCCGTGCAGGTTTTAGGACAAGTGTAAAGCGATTTTTTTTCACCCAATCTGCACACAAGTAGTGGGGAAGAACGCTAAAGCCAAATCCCGATTCAACGGCTTGTCTGATTGCTCTTAAATCGGGAATAATTAGTTTGGGATGAACGTCGATTCTTCTGCCAAATACCACGCGCCAAAAGCGGCGGGCGGCTAACCGTACTTCAATAGCCACTTTTATCCGAGAACATTACTGCCAAATTTTCGTCTGTGATGTCAATGAAGTCGCGCTCGCTGTACGAGGATAAATTACTTATTTATGGGTATTAGTGAATTCCCTTCATTCCCAGTACGCAAAAATTAAGTATAATTTGGGAGTGCTGGTTTAGGGAGGAATCAAGATATTGAGATCCCGATCAAACATCAGAATAAGTTGCGAACTTTTTCTGATTAGTAAAGTAGCAAAACGAATAAGCTATTAGGGCATAATGTTGTGAAAGATGGAACAGGGTATGGAACTAAATTTACAGAAATTTTATAGAGCCTGCAATCCCAGCTACACCCTGGCAGTAGCAAATCAAAAAGACCGACAATACTATATCGATTTCTCATCAGTGCGGGGCGGCACAATCGTCGAACAATTGGAGCGCACCATCAGCCGTCTGTCCCCCGATGCACCTACCTGTCAATTATTCACCGGTCACATCGGCTCGGGCAAATCAACTGAATTGCTGCGGCTGCAAGCTCAATTGCAGCAACAAGGATTTCATGTTGTTTACTTTGAGTCGAGTAAAGACTTAGACATGGCAGATGTAGATATCACTGACATTTTGTTGACCGTTGCTCGTCAGGTGAGCGAAAGCATCGAGAAAATGAAAATTAAGCTACAACCGACGGGTTTTAAAGCTTTGCTCAAAGGGGTTGCTGAGGTTTTTCAAACTCAAATCGACTTGAGGGCTGAGGCTAATGTCCCTGGTGTTGGGGAAATAAATGCCAGCACGGAGGGAGAATTTTCTCTGGCGTTGGGAATTGGCAAAATTACTGCTAAGGCGAAAGATGCTCCGAATCTGCGATCGGAGTTGAGGCAATATTTGGAGCCGCGAACTAACGTAATTTTAGATGCGCTTAATAAAGAGTTGTTGGAGCCGGCTAATCAAGAACTCAAACGCCAAGGGAAACAAGGACTTGTCGTAATTATCGACAATCTCGATCGCATACACCTGTGCGCGAAACCGACGGGGCGGCTGCAGCCGGAATACTTGTTTGTCGATCGCGGCGAACAGTTGGCAAGACTAAATTGCCACGTCGTGTATACAATTCCTTTGGTGCTGATTTTCTCTAACGATTTGGGCCAGTTGACCAATCGCTTTGGGGTAGATCCGAAGGTTTTGCCGATGGTGCCGGTGCAGTTGAGCGACGGTTCTGAGTGCTCTGAGGGTGTGGAATTGCTGCGGCAGATGGTTCTGGCGCGGGCTTTTCCGACGGTGCATCCTTCGCAGCGCTATGCTTTGGTAGGCAAAGTTTTCGACTCTGCGGAAACTCTCGATCGCCTGTGTCGAGTCAGCGGGGGTCATGTCCGCAATTTGCTGCAACTGTTGTATAGCTGTCTGCAGAAACAAGACCCTCCTCTGTCGCGGGAAACTTTGGAAAATGTGATCATCCAGCGCCGCCACCAGCTTACTTTGGCGATCGAACCGGATGAGTGGCAATTGCTGCGCCAAGTATCCGCTACCAAAACTGTAAGCGGGGAAACTAAATACCAAATCTTGCTGCGTAGTCTCTGGGTGTTTGAATACCGTTATGGCGAAGATTATTGGTTTGATCTCAATCCAATTTTGGCTGACGCCAAAGAGTTTCGGCAAACATTTGACAGTTGATAGTTGACGGTTGACGGTTGACAGTCACTCGGCGATTGAAATCGCTTCTTGTCAAACAAAGTCCGCCTGCGCGGACTAAACAATAAGAGCCGTATGATAGCAATAACTAATACCAAATCTTGGTTAGCTAGCCCCTTGATTTCTTAGTCTGCGGAGGCAGACTTTGTTTGTATAGTAGCGGTTTCAACCGCCGAATCATAAACAGTCAACACTCTAACAAAAATGATTAAAGGCACTACTAAACTGTTGGGAGTAATTGGTCATCCCGTCGAACATTCTCTGTCGCCGGCGATGCACAATGCTGCTATTTCTCACTTGGGAGTCGATTTTGTTTACCTGCCGTTTCCGGTAAAACCAGGGGATTTAAAAGTTGCTCTTGCAGGATTTGCGGCGATCGGCGTTCGGGGATTTAGCATCACGATTCCCCATAAACAAGCAATTTTACCGCTACTGTCGGAAGTTTCTCCGATCGCCCGATCGATCGGCGCAGTCAATACCGTATACCTGACTGACAAAGGTTGGTGCGGCACAAATACTGACGTTGAAGGCTTTCTCGCGCCGCTGCAAACTCCCCCAACCCCCCCTTACCAAGGGGGGGCTAAAGACGCGACCTCTCCCTTAGAAAGGGGCAATACGGCTGTCGAATCCTCTCCCCCCCCTTACCAAGGGGGGGCTAGGGGGGGTTCCGATTGGAGTCAGAAAGTAGCGGTAATTTTGGGGAATGGCGGGGCGGCGAGGGCTGTTGTGGCTGGATGCGCTCAATTGGGATGTGCAGAGATTCACGTTGTCGGGCGCAACGAACAAAATTTAGCGGAATTTCAGCAGAGTTGGGTCAATTCTCCGATGCCCGTGCAGAATTTGCAGGTGCATACTTGGAATGATTTGTCAAGGTTAATCTCGCAGGCAGATTTGCTGGTGAACACGACGCCTGTGGGGATGTATCCGCAGGGGGAAAAGTCGCCGGTTTCTGCTGCTGCGCTCGATCGAATTTCAGCAGGTGCGATCGTCTACGATCTAATTTACACCCCTAATCCTACCCAGTTTCTCAAAGACGCACAGCTTCGGGGAGCGCTAGCTATTGACGGACTCGAAATGCTCGTTCAACAAGGAGCAGCCGCCTTGAAAATTTGGCTGGACACAGAATCAGTCCCAGTCGATGTGATGCGCCAAGCCCTGCGGCAGCATTTAGGCTTAGACTGATGCTATTGGCGATCGCGGTAGGGAAACAGCGCAGTGCCGTTTCCCTACATGATGTTGAAAATTCGATCTTGATACTCCCCAGGGCTGAAGCCACGGGGATTCTTGAATGAATCCGAGAACTCTCAAAGGCGTTATCAAAGCACCTCTATACGCTCAAAACAACTACCAGTACAAAAGGTATTGCAATTGCGCTTACTTTTAAATTGTTTGCTTTCATAATCCATCACTTTTGCCAGATAGGTACGCTTCACATTCTGCCATTATTTGTAAGTTATACAGGCTTACTACTCAATGGTAGTGGTGGCTCACTGTTCCGGGATTTCTCCGATACTAGAATGTTTCAACACGTAGATGGTTTTTTTACTTGCTAATCTAATTATAGAACAACATTCCAATCAGTTGTGTAAAGAAATATTAAAGGCGGTTGAAACCGCTACCGAGTTCCTCCCCATGTCTAAAGCCAGGGGCTTCCCTCTCGTTTTTTGGTGAATTCGCGCTAAGCTGAGAATTAAAATATACTTGCGCTGCCATTTATGAAATTTCGAGCTATCAGCCTTTTTTTTGCTACTTGCGCGATCGGAATTTTTAGTTTGGTATTCACTCCACCTGCTTGGGCTCTGACCCCGATTAAACTTTCGGATCTTTCTTATCACGAATGTCCGGCCGAAATGGCAGAAGGAACTGTCACCAGCGGCAGTTCTATGGAAGCTAACTGCTTTTTGATTACTGGGAAAGCTGAAAATAGCAGCGGGAAACCAGTTGTCAATGCCGATATTTTCGGCCGCATTTATGATGCCGACGACAATCCGGTGATGCAAAACCGCACTCGTTTGGGATCTATAGAAGAAGTTCCTCCCGGAGTTAGCGATTTTCAGATCAGAATTTCGGTTGCCTCCAATCAACGAACACCTTTGAAGCTCAAGCAATTTAAAGCTACAGGTTTTACAGGCGTGGTTCGCCGCTAATGAAACTCTTTGAGATTTTAGATTGCTGAGAAAGAGATTTTGGGTTGGCTGCCCGTGAAACCGCGATGCAGTTTGAGATTTGAGATTGTTGAGTGGCTGGCAATTTGTCATTTCTAATGTACGATTAACTCCCCAGCTTTTCAACCGGGGAGTTTATCTAAAAATGTCAAATCTAAAATTTAGTTGCCGGCAGCTAGGTCTGCCAAACAATTTACGCTCGATGCTTAAAAACTTAAGCTTTTCAAACTACAAGGATGTTTGCAAGCTGGTCAAAAGACCGATCAAGAATTCCGAGCCGAACTGAAGTACAAAAAACGCAATCAGTGGCGAAAAGTCAATCCCTCCCAAGGGGGGGATAATCGATCGGAATAGATTCAGGTAAGGATCTGTTAACTGACTCAAAATCGAAAACGGGGGGTCGTACCAATTGATATTGGGGAACCAGCTTAACAGCACCCGAAAAATCATCAGGACTAGATAGATTTGCAGAAATGTCGCTAGCGTGGTTGCCAAAAGGCCTATTGAAGAACTCATAAATTTTGCTTGTAGTTCGAGTAAAGTTTACAGACACTTTAAGTTTGAGTTTAGCATAGCTGGAGGAGTGGGGGGAGTGGGAGTTGGGGAGACCAGGAGCGTTTTTGTCGTTCCTTGTTCCTTCTGTCTCCCCCTTTTAGCTGGAAAAATGAAGAGAGAAATGTGCGACAGTTGACCGATCGCCCCCATTGATCTGCCAGACTAATCTACAATCTTAAATTGATTCAGGAGTCTTGGGCGATCGAACCCTCGCTGCCGGGCGCCGGCGCGTTGCCGTTTACGTCGCCGAGTTGCAGCCGCACGTCATCTATTGCCTGATTTAGCTGGGCAATTTTATCTTCTAAACTCAGCCTTGCTACTTCCATCCCTTCGGCTTCGAGTTGGCTGGCTTTCCTCTGGCGGATTTTTCTGGTTTTTGCGTCTGAAGGTTCACTCAGCAAAGCTTCAGCAGCGCGCCGCGACAGCACCGCGCCCAAAACAGCACCCACCAAGCCGCCAACGGCAGCTCCGGCAATAAATCCCCCTGTAAAACCCTCTCGATTACTCATAGCTCAACTCAACTGCGCGATATTTCCTTAATTTGTTTATTTTGACACTCTCTGGAGCGATCGACCGGGAGAGCGTTAATTGCCTGGTAAGGCGAGAATTCCGACTTCAGAGTTAAAGCGGATCATCTCCAAAGATCGATCGCCATAAAGGTCTTCAATGTGCTCTAAGCAGCAGTCGATCGCGAAATCGTTTAATTGGGCCGGCTCAACGCCGTACATTTCCTGAAACACCTCCTCGTCTACCCGACAAAAGCGCGGTCGATCGGCATAAATTCCGCATTCTCTGGTCGCTTTGTCAAAATTGATACACCAACCGTCATCTCCGACTAAGCTCAAATAGAGCGATAATTCGTCTTCAGATAAATACTCGTCTAAGTCTGGGCGCTCTGTTGGGTCGAGGTAACAACAAGCACCGCACTGCTTTACGCAACGCCAAGTAGCCATAGTTTGATTTTAGATTTTAGATGTTAGATTTTAGATGTTAGATTCGGATCATTATGTGGAAAATGCCAAACTTTAGGAGACTGGAGCTCTTCAAGTATATCAATTGCCAGCGCCGGAGACGGAGATCCCGAAGGGGCGGTTCGATTTTAGATTTTAGATACTTCGGCTTCGCGAGCGTACAAGTTTTAGATTTTAGATTGGGGGGACTTTCAGGGAAGGGGCATCAAGTCCCTGGTTTCCTGTAACTGAGAGGTCGATCGTTCTTTACATTTTGTTGAATTTTGTAAACTTCCTTAAAAAATAGGGCCGATCGCCCGGTAAAATCAGAAGCGGATTTTCTAATCAACAATCTAGACTTAATCAATACAGTAGGAGGACACATGGACTTTATAACCGATCTTTTCAGCGGCCTGAACGGTGTAAACTACCAACTCATTATTCAGGTAGCTTTACTTGCAGCAGTCGTGCTTTCGGGCCCGATCGTGATTTTTCTATTGGCCGCTAAAGGCGGCGACCTGTAATTATAGCACGCTCCGGGGCGATCGAGAGTTGGGAGTTTTGAGTTTTAAATTAGGCAAAATTCACAACGCTCGATCGCCACTTTTCCATGCTGCACGAGATTTTTTATCAAATACCGAGCGCTCAAATACCCAGGGCGTGTTTAGCAGTTTGAATCAAATTCTCAAAAAAAGGTAGAGATACATCCACTTCTTTAGCATCTTTGCGGGAGTTACCTAACAAACCGATGTGTTGTCCGGGTGCAACAGCGAGAACTTGCCCTTGAGAGTTACGAATTCTCAACTCCTCTTGAGAACCGGCGGGAGACAGACTGCAAGAATAAGTGCGATCGCAATAATCAAACTCAACTTTTCCGAACATCGGCGGCCTCGAACTAGCAGCACTTGCCGGCAAGCGGACACCCAACAATTCTAACTCAACCGATGTCTTGCCATTAAAACTATTTTCCCGCAATCGGTAAGCAATATCAACCCGCCGAGGCAAAGGAAAATATTCGCCCCAACGCCAAGCAATCCCCTTCACACTAGCCGAGCCTTTTTCGTCTTGAGTTGCAGTTAGTTTAACGTGGCCTCCTTTACCCACAATTTTCTGTTCGGTGATGCAAACATTAGGAGTCCAAAATACCGGAGCCTTATTTTCAATTCCGCAAGGTTCCAAAGCATCAATTTGTCGGTAAAGGTCAAGATTAATCTCAGCCAAATCCGCTCGCACATCTACAGAAACCAGCGGCTTGAGGTGTTCCGGCTGCAAACATTGATTAGCAAAAACTGACAGTTGATGGCGAAATTGTTCGAGATTCTGGGCCGGCATAGAAAAACCGCCAGCCGCTTTATGTCCGCCAAATTTAGTTAATAAATCCGCGCAAAAATTCAGCCCGTCAAATACATTAAATTCAGGAATTCCCCTCGCCGAACCCCGGATGATATGACCCCTTTCGCTACCCTCATCCTCAAAAGTACCGATAAAAACAGGTACGCCGTAACGTTCCAGCAACCGAGAGGCTACAATCCCGATCACCCCGTGGTGCCAACCGGGTTGCACAACAACTAAAACCCGTTCCTGCTGTAAATCGATCGCACTTTTCTCGCACCATGCGATCGCTTCTTGCTCAATTTCCTGGCACAACTCCTGCCGGCGTTGATTGATTTGTTCGCACTGCATCGCGTTTTTGAGTGCCAATTCGCGATCGTCCGTCGTCAGCAACTCGATCACAATTTGAGGGTCAGCCAGCCGCCCCACAGCATTAATCCTCGGCCCCAGCCGAAAACCAATATCTTCAGGCTTTAACGTATTATTAGCTTGACTTTTTGAATTAAAAAGAGGTAAAATTTCCGCACTTCCCGCCTGTACTCCGGCCACCTGAATCAAAGCCTGAACCCCCGCCAATTGCGAGTGAGGCAAAAGTCGCAAACCCCGCTTTACCCAGCGGCGATTAACCCCAGTCAAAGGAGCTAAATCCGCAATAGTTCCCAAAGTAAATAACTCCAGCAGCGGATTCACCAACCCGCCAACTTTATTGAGATCCTGAGCCAAAGTAATTGCCAAAACATAAGCAACGCCTACCCCAGCCAAACCGCGATAAGGCGAATATTCCGCAATTAATTTCGGGTTGAGAATAGCATCAGCCGGCGGTAGTTTTGGCGGCAAGTCGTGGTGGTCTGTAATAATAACTTTAACACCGAGTTCTCGCGCTCTCGCCACCGGGCCATAGGCTGCAATCCCGTTGTCAACTGTCAGAATCAGAGCCACACCTTCGGCGTGAAATTCTTCTACAATGCGATCGTTAATCCCGTAACCTTCGTGCATCCGGCTGGGAATAGCATAATCCACCTTCGCACCCAGACTCCTGAGAGCTCGCAGCAACAAAGCCGTGCTCGTCATCCCGTCAGCATCGTAATCGCCGCAAATTGCAATTTTCTGCCCTCCCGAAATCGCCTCCCGCAACAATTTAACACTCGCAGCCAAATCGGGAAACTCATCCATTGGCGCGGGCAAAACCAGAGATTCCGGTTCGATAAACCCTTGCACTTCTTCAACAGAATCGATGCCCCGGTTAATCAGTACCTGTGCCAACAAGCACGACAAACCGATTTCAGCGGCAAACTGTTCCGCTTGCTGAGGTTGAGGCGAATAAATTTGCCACCGTTGGTTGGGCAATCGGGGAGAATTCGGGGGCAAAGATGTCGGTAGCTCTTGCACGGAAGCTGAGGTCTAAAGATACATAACCAATCTTACCGAATTAAGTGCATCAATCAGTCAATCAATTTTAGATTTTAGATTTTAGATTTTAGATTTTAGATCGATCCTAAAGATGAGTTTTGTGGGTAAAATCCAAAGGTTGTTTGTAGGAAAGCTTTTTTCGGAAGATCTCACCGCACGCAAATAGGGATACCAGCGCCCGATAGAAGTCGTCAGGAGCCCCAAATTTTAGACCAAAGTTCCAACCCCCAGATTGCATCTGCCCTTGTCAATCGCCAATCGAAAATAGACTTTGGGCGCAGACGACCGATTTAATTTTATGAGGAGAATTGCATGAATGTCGATCGACCGTCTTGGTTTAAAATTGCATTAAAGGTTCGGGGGTCTGTCATTCCTTCAATTTTGCCCCGCATTTTGCTGTGCGGCGGCTTGGGAATTTTTATTTCCCTGCTCCACTTTTTCCAATTGCCAGTTTCCTTGCCATTTTTGTCGAGTATTGTACCGAGTCTTGTCCTGGGTTTAATGTTAGTTTTTAGGACAAATACCGCCTACGATCGATTTTGGGAAGGTCGGAAAATGTGGGGAACTTTAGTCAACAACGTCCGCAATTTAGCGCGCCAAATGTGGGTAGCTATTGAGGAAAAAGACCCGCAGGATAGCGCCATAAAAAAGTCAGCCCTGCGCCTGTTACCTGCCTTTGCAGTGGCGCTGAAATTGCACTTGCGACAAGAATCAGTAAATCCAGAATTGGAGCCGTTGATGTCCCCATCGCAGTACCAAAAGCTCAAGTCTATGAACAATCCGCCCATAGAAATTGCCTTTTGGATTGAGGATTATTTGCACGAGCAGTACGAGCGCAATTGCATCGATGTCTATCAGTTAACTGGTATGAAGGAGTTGATCAACTCTATGATTGATGTATTAGGCGGCTGCGAGCGGATTTTGAAGACGCCTATCCCTTTGGCTTACGCGATTCACCTGAAACAGCTATTATTGGTTTACTGTTTGGCACTGCCCTTTCAAATGGTGAAGGATTTGACTTGGGGAACCGGCCCTGTTGTGGCTTTAATTAGTTTTACTTTGTTCGGCATCGAAGAAATCGGCATTGAAATTGAAAATCCCTTCGGGCATGATACCAATGATTTGCCTTTGGACAATATTTGTGCTGCCATGCAGCGGAATATCGACGATTTAATTACTTTATCTCCTAGCGTTCACGAACAGGTGAAAGAT
>Ga0163147_10007311_pt1 | contig 12595 bp, 4 predicted proteins | sample OliLakLV19MP6G1_FD_148597 | JGI IMG/M metagenome (GOLD analysis project Ga0163147, IMG submission 148597) | Freshwater microbial mat bacterial communities from Lake Vanda, McMurdo Dry Valleys, Antarctica- Oligotrophic Lake LV.19.MP6.G1 | ecosystem: Environmental > Aquatic > Freshwater > Lake >...
GTCCGGAACTGCGTGCCAGCCGTGGGGTCGAAATCGGCTTTGCCGCTAAAACCGCCCGAGACATAGACCACCTCGCCTTCGACAACCACGTTCCGAATCGAATCGGTCCCTTCGCCGCCGACTTGCCAAGCCGTAACGTAGCTTCCGCTCTCGTTGAGCTTAAGGACGAATCCGTCCGGAGAGCGGAACTTCCCCTTACCGGCAGCCGTGAGCGAGTTCACGCCCGCTCCCGGGTTGAAGTCGACGGTATTCGTGAAACCGCCCGTGATGTAAACATAACCATCCGCTGCGGCGATGTCGGTGCCGTAGTCGTTGCTGCCTCCGCCGACCGCCTTCTGCCAGACGGTGCTTCCACTGGCGGGATCCAACTTGAGGACGAACACGTCAGCAGCGCCGGTGCTCGTCAGATCGGTCACATTGTCCCCCGTAAAGTCGGCGCTCCCACGGAAGTTTCCCGTGACGTACAGGCTCCCCTCCGTCGCATCCAGACGCACGCTGCTGGTCGTGTCGCCCAGGCTGCCTCCGAATCGCCGCGCCCACAAGAGGCTGCCACCCGAGGAATACTTGGCGAGGTAGGCGTCTTCACCGCCGGCACTCGTGAGATTCATGACGCCCGAGCTGGTGGGATCGAAATCTGCGATTCCGGTGAACGCGCCGCCGATGTACATGTTTCCCGCGGTGTCCATGATCGCGCGGCTTTGCACCGAGTCGTACCCGAGGCCGCCAATCTGACCGACCCAAGACGTCAGCAAAGTGCGGGCCTCCAGTTGTTCCAACCTCGGCATGCGACGGCCATGGCGAGTGACAGATGACGAACGACGGCGATGATTGACTGAAAACATGGTAAGTCTCCAAAGGGTTTAAGAGAGAGTAGCGACGGAATACAGATTTCAACAGAACTGCTGCACTTTGATTCCTCGACGATCATCAAGGACATGACGACAGCGTGGCGCCATGGTGTCGTGTACATCGGCTCGATGCACAGAGAGTGACCGGGGAAGCATTCGTTACGGCAGCGCCGCGTTTCAGCTGCCGTTCACCGGAGAGCCGGACTGCTGACGTCAATCGAAGAACGTGTCGTCAGACTCCGCCGACGCAGACTCGAAACAGGTAGGCATCATTCGGGTTCCTTTGCTGGCACGTCGTTCTGTCGCAGCGTTTCCTCGTGAGCTGCAAGTTCCGCTTTCCACTTTGCGGCTTCGTCGACCTTGCCCCATTCGTCATAGAGTCTGACCAATCGCTCGAGAGCCTCCTTGAGGCGAAGCCTGCCCGCAGGCGGAATGCTTGCTTCGCGTAACTTCATTCCCTCGTACCCGGACAGCAGCAGTGGCTCAGCGTCCGCATACTTCTGTTGCCCCAACAGACTGCCCCCAAGCATGTTCTGGGTGTTAAACGTACGCCAGTCGTCCGGCAACTGTTCCAGACGGATCGACAGGCATTCCCGCAGCATCGGTTCAATGTCCGATGCAAGGCCGGCCTTAAGGAGTTCCATAGCGACGAAGGCCTGACAATGAGCCCACTCAGTCGTACCAGCCCCGAGCAATTCCATCTGGACATCCAGAAACTGCTGGAAGAATGGAAGTGCCTTATCAGGCTGCTTCGCGTCCAGGTGGATAAATCCCAGTGTATTTAAGCTGGAAACTGTAGCGTGATGTTTAGGCCCAAAGAGTTTTGTCCGCTGCACCAACACACGTTCTGCAAGAGCGATCGCTTGCTCTGTTTTTCCCTGCTTCGAGTAAGACGAGGCCAAATGGCTCATCTCACTCAGTGTGTCAGGATGATCGACGCCGAATTTGGCTTGATAGGCCGCAACGTTTTGTTCGTGAAGCAGCGTTGCTTCTTCAAGCCGGTTTGCATCGTAGTAACAGTCTGCGAGGAGATTGACGCTTCGTAGAGTGTCGGGATGATCTGCGCCCAGCGTGTCACGCCGCTTTGCCAGGACTTGTTCTGCAAGCGGCAGAGCTTTGTCAAGATTTCCGCAGGCTTTGTACGTGGCGGCCAGATTGTGCATCGCCGTAAGCGTGTCGAAATGATCGACGCCATATTTTGCCTGGAAGTCGGCTGCGTTCTGCTCCTGGAGTCGCAGTGCTTCGTCAAAGCGCTCCGCCATTACGTAAGCCAATGCAAGGTGTGAAACGCTCACGAGTGAATCATGATGGTCGGTCCCGACTTTGGCCTTTCGACCGGCTGCGGATTCCTCAAGAAGTGGCAGAGCTTTGTCCAGATCTTCTGCCAAATACCACGCCACCCCCAAACAATTCATGGTGGTAAGTGTGACTGGATGTTCCGCACCAAGGATCATTGTCCTCTTCTGCAGCACCTTTTCAAACAGCGGCAACGCCAGATCGACCTGTCCACTCTCCTGATAGGAAAGTGCCAGGTTGTGAATAGCTGAAAGTGTGTCGAGATGATCCGGCCCGAGTCGTGCTTCAATAGCTGCAAGATTCTGCCGATGGAGTTCCAGGGCCTTGTCGGTGCGGCCCATATAGGAATACAGAACGCCCAGGTTATTCACGGTGATTTGAGTTTCGGGATGATTTGCACCCACTGTCTCTGTCCGCGTTTTGAGGATCTGCTGAAACAGGGCTAACGCCTGATCGAATTTTCCGGCAGCCTGATAACCCAGGGCCACTTCATTCATGCTGACCAGCGTTTCCGGATGGTCCGGACCCAGGGTTCGCTTTCGCGATGCCAGGACCTCCTCGAAGATTCCCATTGCTTCGTTCTCCCGACCCGCCTTGTTAAGAGCGTCCGCAAGCCCAAGCACTGCGTTTTGCGTGGCGATGTGATCGGGCCCCTTCTGAACCTTGCGAATCTCCACAACCCGACGAAACTGCACAATTCCAGGCTCGGGCTCACCGAGGTACCGGTACGTGATGCCGATTTGATGACGGATGGATGCTTCAACGTTTGGTCGTGATGCGAACGATGCACTGATGTGCTTCTCTGCGGCATCAATGGCCTGACGGATGGTGACATCCTTGCCAAGCCCACCCTCCTGTTCGTTCGGACGACAGGCCGCCAGAATCTTCTCCTCAAAGAAGCTCAGCACCATCGACGCTTCTTCGACAGCCTGAAGTGCCGCCTGTTCACTCCGTTGAGCCTGATCACGTTGTTTGCTTTCTGCAGTTCGTGCAGCTTCTGCCAATTCTCGCTGATGCTGCGACTCAAAGAGTGCCACTGTTGTGCCTGCGAGTCCTGTGCTCAGCGTGATCAACACTGCCAAAGCCGAAAACAGGAGAACCTTGTTGCGCCGACCGAATTTCTGCAGCCGGTAAGAGGCTGAGGGCGGAAAGGCCAAAACAGGCTCATCACCCAAATAACGCAGAACATCTGCAGCAAATGCAGCTGGAGATTCATACCGTCGTGTCCGGTCTTTCTCCATGGCTTTCATGGCGACCCAGTCCAGCTCGCCGCGAAGTACACGATTCAAGGTCCTGACGTCCACTCCTCGATGTTCGGAAACCGTTGACTGAGCCTCCGCTCGCAGCGTGCTGACGCGGTCACTGGGTCGCGGAGGATCGACGTCCCGAATCATCCGCCGCATTTCGTCAAAACCTACCCGTTTCAGTGTGTCACTGTCGAAAGGAGTCGTGCCAGTGAGCAGTTCATAAAAGAGCACGCCCAACGAATAGACGTCGCTGCGAGTATCCACGTCCAGGGCGTTCATCTCTGCCTGCTCCGGACTCATGTAGAGCGGCGTTCCCAGCATTTGATGAACGCCAGTGTAGACTGACTGGTCTGTAAGTCGCTGACTGGTGGCTTTGGCAATTCCAAAGTCGATCACCTTTGGTACTGCCACGTCATCGTGCAGCGTTACGAGTACGTTGGATGGTTTGATGTCGCGATGGATAATGCCCTTTTGATGGGCATGCTGCACTGCCTGACAAACTTTGGTGAAGAGTTCCAAACGCTGCCGCGTGGTTAGTTTTCTGGAGTCACAGAATTCGGTGATGGGAACGCCCCGAACGAGTTCCATCACGAAGTACGGTCGACCGGATTCGCTCGTCCCGGCGTCAAGGACTTTTGCAATGTTGGGATGATCCATCAGGGCCAATGCTTGTCGCTCCGCATCAAAGCGGGCCAGGACCTGACGACTGTCCATACCGGCCTTGACGACCTTCAGGGCCACTTTGCGGCGAACTGGCTTTTCCTGCTCAGCCACATAAACGCTGCCCATGCCGCCTTCACCCAGCAGTTCACGGATCCTGTACGGGCCGACATGTGTGCCGAGGATCTCCGATAAGGGCTCGTCAAAGGTTACGCCCATTCCATCCGGCGGCGAATCCAGAAACGTCTTTTGCCGATCATAGAGCTCAAGCAGTGAGATGAGTTCGCACAAGAGAGCTTGGTCGCCTCCGCAGACTTGATCGAGGTATTCCCTTCTCGCATCCGGCGCATCAATGCGTCGTGCGATGTTGAAAATGGATTTTTGGCTGAGTGTTTGCTGCAGCATGTGGATGCTCGAAGTCTGTCAGTCATGGCCTACAGGACTCAATGTGCAAACGGGGCCTCGAGCCCCTGGGAGTTCCTGGAAATTTCGAGAAGATCCTTCAGGAATTTCTGCCGACCACTAATGCTCAGGCATCTGCCGCTGGAGCCATGTTTTCGCATAAACCCAGTCACTCTCAGCAGTTGCGAGAGATATGCCAAGGATTTCTGCTGCCTGGGACATCGTGAGTCCAGCAAAGAACCGGAGTTTGACCAAGCTCTCTGCCCGTGGATCATGAAGGGCAAGTCCGTTTAATGCCTCATCGAGTGCGATAAGATCGAGCTTCGAACTTTGAACCGGAGATGCAATCTCTGTCAGCTCCTGTCGTTCGTGCTGACCTCCGGCCTTGAGACTTGCTTTCCGGCGAGCCTGCACGATGAGGATCCGCCGCATGGCTTCGGCCGCGGCCGCAAAGAAGTGACCACGAGAGTCCCAGTGCTGCCCATGTTCGACATCGACCAAACGCAGGTAGGCTTCATGGACAAGCGCTGTCGCCTGCAATGTCTGTCCCGGCTGTTCAGCGGCCATCTGCGCTGCAGCCAGTTTGCGCAATTCGTCATACACCAGAGGCAGCAGTTTCTCGGCCGCCTCTGGATCGCCCGATTCGATTTGCGACAAGATTTGAGTCACATCAGACATGGGCTGAAGTTCCGAGTGTATCGGGTTTCCTATGGAGGATAACACAGATGGGAGGCACCTGCGTCAGCGGATCGATCGCCGGCCACACCTTTCAGAGTTCTGGTCTTCGCAGACCACGCCGAGAGCGAAGAGTACGAACTCGGAACCAGCCGGATCAGCAAACTCTGGCTGCGACGCCAAGTTGACCGCATGGTGGTCGCGAACTTCGACCGGGGCTGGGAGCTGCAGACACCATAGTAGTCGTTGCTGAACTCGGCGTCGTTCAGCGCGAGCAGTGTCCCGTCGCTGCTGTAAATCGCGACAACTGAGTTCAACGTGCTCTCAATGCGTATGCAACCGGCTGCGCGCTCCAGGGAAATGCTTCAGAATTTCAAAAACTCTCGGCAATTGAGAGGTCCGGACAAAACCCGGACAGGCACCATTGCCGCGCACTCACGGCCTGTCGGTCACTTTTTCCCGTTACCAGGGAGAGAAGCGATTGCTTGAAACTTTCCGATCCGCTGAAAACGTATGGCCACAGATCTCCTGAGAAAGATACTCACACTGGGCAGGCCGGGCCGAAGCGAACTCGACAGGAACAATCTCCGGGCCAATAATGCAGCCGCGTTGCTGATCGTCATTGAATTCGTTCCCGTTACTTCGCTGAGCCTGAAAATGAAACTGTTTCCCGTGATCTCGCCCGTGGCTCGTCAACGTTTGTTGTTTCTGTTGACTGCCTTTGCTGTTGTCGCGGCCCTGGCGACTACAGGCTCGCAGGTCTTCGCCCAGGATGAAAAAGCGGGCGACGAAATTCCGGGGAAGCAGCCGGACGAACCGCAGGGTGATGAAACACCTCTTGACGGTCTGCAGGAGCCCACAGAAGACAAGCCGCTGCAGCTCAAGGACGAAAGCGATGCCATCGACCCGTCCAACAAAGATGCTCTCGCATGGTACATGACCGGTCAAAAAGCGCTGAAACAGGGCAACCTGCAGCCCGCCGCAGATGCATTCCGGAATGCTGCCAAGGCCGATCCGAAATCAGCCGTTCCACTGAGAGCCCTTGCGATGGTGTTGTTCCGGCTGGGGAATATTGAGGAAGGACTGAAAACCGCTCAGAAGGCTATGGAGCAGGATCCGGACGACTTTCAGACTCGTCTTGAACTGGCGGTCCTCTTTGGCACCAATCGTCGATTTCAGGATGCCGTCACTCTGGTGGAGGAAGCTCTCGCATCAAAGACCCTGAAACAGGAGTCATTCGACTTCGTACACATCCATCAGGTCCGCGGGGCAGTACTGCTTGAGATGCGGAATCTGTCACCTGCAGCGGACAGCTACGAGATCATCCTCAAGGCACTGGAACGTCCGGAAGATTTCAGCCTGACCGACCGCGAGCACAAGACGCTGCTGAAGAACCGGCTGACCGGATATGAAGTCACCGGACGAATCCTGCTGGAGGCCGGACGAGTCCAGGAGGCAATCCTGGCGTTCGAAGCGCTCAGCCGTACGGAACAGGATGCGCCCGGCGAACATAACCTCCTGCTTGCCAAAGCCTACTATCAGCAGGACAAACTCGCAGACTGCGAAACGAACCTCGACAAGTACTTCGAAAGCGGCCGCCGCAGCAGCGATGCACTGCAACTGCTGCGGGACCTTTACGCAGCTTCGAACCGCGCCGATTCACTGACTGCCAGGCTGGAGGAATTGAGTAAAGAGACGGCCGATGCCACACTCGTGAAGATGTTTCTTGGGCAGACGCTGCTGGATCAGGGAAAGAACTCCGAAGCCAGCGATGTGTATCAGTCCATTCTCGACTCGACCGGTGAGGCCGATGCGTTCCTTGGTCTGGTCCGTGTCGAAATTGCCAACCGGAATCCCGCTGCCCTGATCGCCACTCTGAATCGTGCGGCGCGGTCAACGATTACTTATGTGGAACTGACACCGCTTGTTTCCAGCGTGACGACAGTCGACGACTTTGCCAAAGAAGCGGTCAAAACCTGCCGGACAATGTACGCGGACAAACCCGGAGATCTGCATCCTGCCGTGACTTACTTTTGCTCGCTGGTCGCGGCAGAACTGGAACTTTCCGATGACGAAACGGAGTTGCTGAAAGCCACGCTGGAACTGAATCCGGATCGCGAACTCACCATGGAGACGCTCGATAAGTATGGCATGAACCGACTGAAGCGAGGTGCACAGGAAGATGACGAATTGCTGCAGCGCGGCGAATATGAGATGGCCGCGAAAATCTTCGAGCAGATGCTGGCGACGCCAGGACTGCCGCCCGGGGCTCGAGTCAACACGTTGTTCCGAATCTCAGCTGCGTATGCGTCGATCAAGGACCTCGGAGCCGCACGCAAGGCGCTGAGCGAAGCTCTGCGATTGGTTCCGAATGAGCCACAGCTGCTCAGTCGGCTGGCCCTTGTGGAAGCCGCTGACGGAAAGCTGGAGACTGCCGAAAAACTGCTGCTGCAGGTCGTCGAGGGACTGCCGGAGAATACAGAACTGCTTGTCGAGACGAGGATTCAGCTCGCCGGCATTTACGCACAGATGGACCAGTGGGACAAATCGATCGAACAGTACCTGCACGTGCAGGATAACACCGATGTCGACAAGGATACGCTGCGTCTGTCTCGCATGGGACTTTCCAATGCTTACGTCCAGAGTGGCGACATGGAGAAAGGCGAGAAAGTCCTGGAAGAAATCTACAATGAAGACCCGACTGAACCTGGCGTCAACAATGACCTGGGCTATCTCTATGCCGAACAGGGAAAGAACCTCGAACAGGCCGAAACAATGATTCGGATCGCGGTTGGAGCGCAACCAGACAATCCGGCTTACCTCGACAGCCTTGGCTGGGTACTTTTCAAACTCGGCAAACACGAAGAGGCGCTTGAGCCACTGAAAAAGGCCAACTCCGATCCTGAGTACCAGGATTCGACGCTGCTCGAGCACCAGGGCGACGTGCATCAGGCTTTGAATCAGGCTGAGGACGCAAAACAGCTGTGGGAGAAGGCACTGAAAGTGGAAGAAGGAGCGAAGAAGCCGGATGAAACCATTCTGAAGCGACTGCAGGAAAAACTCGGCACTGAAGACAAGGCCGATGCTCCTGAGCAGAAGTAATGCTGCGTCAGGTTAATGATTGAAGGTGGCAGACATGCTCACCCGAGCGTGCGCGGGCCGCAGAACAAGAGTGGTCCCACGGTCTGGCGACCCTGGAACCAGGCGTTGTCACCGTACTGGGCTTCTTGCTTTTCAAATGATCGCCCTCCCCGCATGGCACGGAAGACCACGATTCGAAACGAAGATTCCGAGTCCGCGGAACCACTCCGTTCAAGCATTGGCGGCGACAACTCAGAGCCGCCTCGTTCCGCCATTGGCGGCGCTTTCGAAGATCCTGATCAGCAGCGGTTTGACGATGAACTGCGTCCTTCGCGCCTTGAAGATGTCGTCGGTCAGAAGGCCGTTGTGGAACGGCTCCGGATTCTCCTCGACGCCACAAAGAAGCGAAAAGAGCCTCTTGGTCACTTACTCCTCGACGGTCCGCCGGGACTCGGAAAAACAACGCTGGCGACTGTCGTACCTCGTGAACTTGGAACAGAATTGCAGATCACGGCCGGTCCGTCACTGAGTGCTCCCAAAGACCTGCTTCCCTACTTGACCAACGCCAGCTACGGCAGTGTGTTGTTTATCGACGAGATTCACCGGATGCCGGCGGCAGTGGAAGAGTTCATCTATCCCGCGATGGAAGATTTTCGAGTCGACATTACGCTGGGCGACGGACTCAATGCTCGCACGATCAACATGAAGCTGCAGCACTTCACACTCATCGGGGCAACCACACGCAGCGGAATGCTGACCGCGCCCCTGAGGGATCGCTTTATCAACCGCGAGCATCTCGATTTCTATTCGGACGATGAACTGGCCATCATCGTCGGTCGGAATTCGAAAAAGCTCCGCACGGACATCGCTCCGGAGGCTTCACGCGAGATCGCCATTCGCTCCCGCGGAACACCGCGCAAGGCCAACAACTGGCTCCGCTGGACTCGCGATTTTGCCGACGCCCGCGCCGACGGAAAAATCACGCTCGAAGTCGCCCGCGCAGCATTGAAAATGAAGGGTGTCGACGATGAAGGACTTGAAGAACAGGATCGCCGGTATCTCGAGACGATCATCAGCGTCTTCGGCGGTGGTCCCGCCGGCGTGCAGGCGATCGGTCATACGATGAACATTCCGGCGGATACGCTCGAAGACGAAGTTGAACCGTTCCTGCTCCGCGAAGGCTTCATTCAGCGCACTCCCCGAGGCCGCATGATTACGGCCAAGGCTCTGGCTCATCTGGGGATGTCGCAGAAGATCAAACCAGGACCATCCGAAGTCAGACCGGATTCCTCAGACCAGCGGGAACTGTTTTGACTGGCCCGCCTCCTGTGCCGCAGCCCGTGGCCGAAGCTGCCAGCTTCGGTACTGAATCGGCTGGTTGGCAGCATCCCCGTGGCCGAAGCTGCCAGCTTGCCATTGCTTCACCGAAGCTGCCAGCTTCGGTGCGGCAGTTGGCAAGCTGGCAGCTTGCCCCACGGGACAACATTCTTCACAACTTTCCAGGTTTCTTCCCGGTTTGCGTTCTGTTTTCTCGCCTTGAATGGATGACTGCCTATTGGGTGGGTATCGTGTCACCTGATCCCGGCATTTGCAAAATGCAGGCTCCTTGATCGAACGAAACAGGTCGTCCCATGAACGAGCACGAACTCTTCAAAGCGGCGATCAAACTCACGGGCGATCAGCGGAACGCGTTTCTCGACGCGGCGTGGGAGAAGGCCCCCGAACTGCGATCCCAGGTCGAAGCATTGCTGCAGGCCCACGATGAACCGGGCGGGATCATTCCAAAGAGGATTGATCGAGAGCCGGACGCCACGGTTCTATCGGCCCATAACGCTGCTCCTGGAATGATTCTTGGCGGACGCTACAAGCTGCTCGAAAACATCGGCGAAGGCGGCATGGGATCCGTCTGGCTCGCCGAGCAGACTCAACCGGTCAAACGCAGGGTCGCCATCAAGCTGGTCAAAGCCGGCATGGATTCCCGGCAGGTGCTGGCTCGCTTCGAAGCCGAACGCCAGGCCCTGGCACTGATGGATCACGCGAACATCGCCAAAGTCTTCGATGGCGGCATGACGGAGCAGGGCCGACCTTTTTTCGTCATGGAATATGTGAAGGGCGTTCCCTTCACTGAATACTGCGATCAGGCTCGTCTTTCACTGAATGACCGACTGCAACTGTTCATCCCTGTCTGCCAGGCTGTGCAGCACGCTCACCACAAAGGTATCGTGCATCGAGACCTGAAGCCTTCGAACATTCTGATCTGTCTGTACGACGGCAAACCGATACCGAAAGTCATCGACTTCGGCCTGGCGAAGGCTTTGCATCAGTCGCTCACGGAGCAGACGCTGCACACCGGCCACGGCGTGATGGTCGGAACTCCGCTGTACATGAGCCCGGAGCAGGCCGAGCACAACAATCTGGACGTGGACACTCGCACAGATATCTATTCGCTGGGCGTCGTGCTGTACGAACTGCTGACCGGCACAACACCACTGGAGAAACAGCAGCTGCAGGAAGCCGTCTACAACGAAATCCTGCGGCTGATCAAAGAGGTCGAGCCACCTCGTCCCAGCACTCGGCTCAGCGGTAGTACCAGCCTGGCCGGCATCGCTGCTCAGCGAGGTCTCGATCCGCGACAGTTATGTCGCTTTCTGGTTGGCGATCTCGACTGGATCGTCATGAAAGCCCTCGAAAAAGAACGAACGCGCCGTTACGAAACCGCCAACGGGTTGGCTCGCGATGTGGAACGATTCCTCAACGAAGAACCTGTGGAAGCCCGTCCGCCAGGCACTGCGTATCGATTCCGAAAGTTCATCCGCAAACACCGGCTTCAGGTGATCGCCGCGGGAGCCATTGCCTGTGCACTCATCATCGGCATGATCGGGACGAGCTGGGGTCTGTTCCGGGCCTGGGCGGCGGAGAATCGCACGATCGCAGCCCTCGGGGAGGTCACGAAAGAGCGCGACGCGAAGGAAGTGGAACGCAGGAACGCCGACGAAGCCAGGTTGCGAGCCGAAGAGGCAGAAAATTTAGTGCTGACCAGTTATCGCGAGAATACCGACGATGTGATCGAACAACTGATCGGTTCCAAAGACCAAATCGGGCCGCAAGAGCGAGCGTATCTTGAGCGGACGCTCGAGCGATGGCAAGCGCTCGCCAACCGCGAAGGCAACGACGAACAGAGCCGGGTCATCCGCACTGAAGGGTATTTTCGCGTTGCAGCCCTGTGGCAAAAACTCGGGCAGAACGAGCGCGCTCGCGTGGCATTCGATCTCGCGCGGAGTATCCGGCGAGAATTGGTCCAGCAGTTCCCCGACGTTCCGGAGTATCAGTACTCTCTCGCAATCATCCACAACAGCTTGGGAGTTTTCCTCAGTGATCTGGGCGAAGAGGCCCCCGCCCGAATGGAGTATGCATCAGCGCGGGACATTCAGCGAAAACTGGTCCAGCAGTTCCCGGAAGTGCCGAAGTATCAGTACGATCTGGCCCAGAGCCACTCCAACCTTGGGATTCTCTTCAGTGATTTGGGCGACAACGCCGCCGCCCGTGTCGAATACGAGGCAGCGCAGGGCATACGACGTAAACTGGTCCAGCAGTTTCCAGCCGTCCCGGAGTATCAGTACTCTCTCGCAGTCAGCCACAACAGCCTGGGAGTTCTCCTCGCTGAACATGGCGACGAGGCGGCCGCCCGTGTCGAATACGAGGCAGCGAAGGACGTCGAACGAAAACTGGTCCAGCAGTTCCCGACCGTCCCGCGGTATCAGTCGCTTCTCGCCGCCGGCCATGTCAACCTTGGGCGTCTCCTCGCTGCCCAGGGCGACCACGGCGCTGCGCGAGCGGAGTACGAGGCAGCGAAGGACGTCCAACGCAAACTGGTCCAGCAGTTTCCGGCAATTCCGGAGTACCAGCACGCTCTCGCGAAAAGCCATGGTAGCCTTGGGGATCTCTACCATGATCAAGGCGACCAATCCGCCGCCCAAGTGGAGTACGAGGCAGCGCGGGACATCTTTCGAACACTCGTCCAGCAGTTCCCGACGGTCCCAGAGTATCAGTACGTTCTTGCCACGAGCCACGGCAGTTTTGGGAATGTGCTCCGTGCTCAGGCAGACCTGGCCGCCGCCCAAGTGGAGTACGAAGCAGCGCGGGACATCTTTCGAAAACTCGTCCAGCAGTTTCCGACCATACAGAAGTATCGTTTGGTTTTGGCGATCACGAGTTTCAACTACGGAATTGTTCTTTCAGAGCATCCGGAAGGGGCGGGGGAAAGCCTTCCATGGTTTACTCAGGCGATCGAAGTGCTGACTCCAGTCGTCGAGCAAGACCCGGGCGGTGCCATGGCGCGGACGGTGCTGCTGGAGAGCTATGAGCAACGCGCGGCCGCTCATGTAT
>Ga0163147_10007319_pt1 | contig 12581 bp, 7 predicted proteins | sample OliLakLV19MP6G1_FD_148597 | JGI IMG/M metagenome (GOLD analysis project Ga0163147, IMG submission 148597) | Freshwater microbial mat bacterial communities from Lake Vanda, McMurdo Dry Valleys, Antarctica- Oligotrophic Lake LV.19.MP6.G1 | ecosystem: Environmental > Aquatic > Freshwater > Lake >...
TGGTCGTCGCGGGTTTGGCCATTGTGCTGTCCGTCGTTCTGGCCGTGGACGGAACACATGAAAAGGATGACAGAAATGTGAGGTTCCAGAGTATGGCGGAGATTTGAGTGACACGACGATGGGCGACCATGGTTCAAAAATGGGTCGTGATGCTCGTCCCAAAAACATGGCGCATCTCGTGATAGCTGCCGGCTCCAGTGGGTCGTGCGCCACCCCGTGCTGCGTTTGCGCACGAGGGCAATCCGAGGTCGCGGCCACCGTCCACGCAGGCGACTGCATCGGCGGGTGAAAAGCCCGAGCCGTCGGAATCGACTGTCGGGATGATGGCGAGCGCATAGCCTGCCGACAGGGTTACCCAATGCCATCGCAGCGAAGCGGCGATACGGGGCTCGAGGGAAAGGCCATCGATCGCACCCGGATTGACTTGTTTGGCTGGGACAGCGGCTGTCGTGATGCGAAGCCCCGCTCCGAGGCGAACCGTATCGCTCGGCCTCCACACCAGCATGCCGCGGGTGTCGAGTTGGTCGCGGAAACCGCGGCGAATCACGAACCGATCGTCGATGCCGCGCGCGCCCAGATCAACGTTTGCCGGCGCCACCACCCGAATCGAAAAGTGATCGTGGGCCGAGAATCGCAGAAATCGCACGGCCGCGTCGACGGTGAAACGCGCGTTCAATATCCACGATCCGCCCACCGTGATCGCATCGGGCAGCCGGTATTGCAGGCTGCCCGTGATACAGTTTCCGGTCGGACATATGGCCGGGCCGCCATCACGAGGCGGCGCATCGATTCGGCTGCGTGGAAGCGGGACCACGATGCCTCCGCGGTCGTTTCCGATGGGCCGGCTGTTGTACGAAACGCCCAGTCCAAATCGATCCCACTGATAGTGGATGCCGCCCGCGAGGGTCAGCGTGGGCGAGTCGCTGAACAGACTGCCGCCGTTGAGATCGTAACGTGCCGCCGCGCTCGGGTTTTCCGCTCCGCAGGGCTGACCGTTGCACAGGGCCTGCAAGCCTGCGCTGCCCATCGAGAGCGCGGTGTCCTGGTCGAAGGCAAGCCTTGCGGTCGAGAACAAGAATCCAGGCGCAACGCCCACCCGCAGGCGCTTGTTCACGCGGATGGCGATCGCTGGCACGAGGGCAAAGTTTTGCAGCTCGGCCGATCGCATGTGGAACCGTGTCACGGCGCCGGCGTCGGAGAAGCTTATCTGCTGGTATGATGGGGTGTAGCCCGCGATGGCCAGGTTAAAGCGCCCGCCCACGTTGACCGCGAAGCCCGCGAAAAATCCGGGCCCTGGTGGCCAGGAAAGAGGCGCGGTGTTGCCCTTGCCGGTGACGCCAGGGAACGGGGTTCCGCCTTCGGACGGCACGCCCGTCGTCGGAGAGATCGCCGCCCGGGTGACCGTGCTGCGGGCCATTGTAAAGTCCGCTCCGAGGCGGAGTTGATTGCCCTCAATCAGCGAAATTGCTGCGGGGTTCCAGTGGACCGCCGCCAGATCACCCGTTGTGGGTCCCGAAAATCCGACCCCGCCAATGTGCGGTTCATCGAGGGGCGTTGCCTGTGCGGTTCTCATCCCGGGCGCGCCGGGTCCAACGCCGACAAGCGCGATGGCGATCACAGTCGAGGTCGAGGCGATTCGCCCATAGCGACGCACGGGCCGACGTTAGCATGTTACCCTCACAATCGTGCGAGGTCGTATTGGTCGAAAGAGACTGCAAAGCGGTCAGGTTGCCATCGGCGAGATGGGTTGTGGGATCTTGCTTGCACTGGTGTTCCTTGCGGTTGGATGTGAGAAACCGTCCATCGAGAACATTGAGGCGTGGAAGGGCACCGTCAAGGGTCCGGCCCGGCTCGAGTCGACGGTTGAGTCGAGTGGGGTTGAGCCTGCCCTGCGGGCGCGTGCCGCGATCGCACTGACCGACATCGGCAAGGGCGACCGCGTGGACGCCTTGTTGCAATCGATGGAAACCGAGGATCGGGGCCCGCTTGTGGCTGCACTCATCGCAGCCCACGGCGAGGTGCTCAAGGTCGGTGGGGACAAGGCGAGTGCGGCCCGCGATGGATTATTCGGGCTGCGCGCGTATGCCGGCGAGCGCGAGCTCGAAACCCTGGACACACTCCTCGTTGCAGCGATTGGCAGTCAGCTCAAGCTCTCGGGCCAGTTGTCGGGTAGCCACTCGCTGGCCAAGATTGTCGAGGCCGTGGGGGCGCGCGCGGCACCCGTGCTGCTCGAGTTGCTGCAAACGCCCTCGGAAAATCCCTCGGAAATTGCAGGCCTCCTGGCACGGGTGGGGGACGACAAGACCCGCGCCGCTGCATCTGATGCGCTTGTAAAATCGGTGCGCGGTCGTGCTACGGTTTCTCCGGGCATGTGGGAGTCGCTCGGAATGCTGGGCGGGCCTTCGGCCACGGCCTTTCTGCAAGAAACGGTCAAGGCGAACAAGGAAGATTCGGCCGTTCGCGCGGCCCAGGCACTGCAGTTGCGTCCCCACCCGGAACTGGGTCCCTTCGCAATGGCCGTCGCCAATGATCCGCGCATGAATGGAAGCGTTCGCGACGAGATGTTTGGTCTTGCCGAATCGTGCTGCGGCGATTCCGTGGTGCCAGGCCTCGGGGTCGTGATTGGGACGACCCGGGAAGACATGGTTCGCTATCGGGCTTACGAGGCCGCAATCACAGCGGGGGGCGCGCGGGCGATCGTACCCACGCTCGAGGCGTTCCCAGTCAAGCTGACCTTCAAGGTTGAAGATGTTCAGGACTTTCTGGTGAAGGACATCGAGAAGTTGGCCGGCCGAAAAGACGGCAAAGCGCCCGTCATTGCAGCACTGGTGGCGGGGCTGGGATCGGCCTCGCCTCTGTGCCGAATGGTCGCGCTGATGGCACTCGAAAAGCTGGGCTCGGGTGAAGAATCGGCGGCGGTGAAGGCGCTTGAGGCCGACAAGGCTATGCTTCCTGGGTTTTCCGGCGGGTCGGTGGGCGAGGTGGCACGTCGGGTGTCGGCAAAGCTCGCTTCGCTCTGACGAAAAAATTCCCCCGTTCTGCAGTCACAAGGTACTATCGCGCGAGTTCCATGAGCGAGCCCGACAAGAAGACCCTTCGGCATTTCTATTGCCGCGATTTATTGTGGCAAGCCTTCGAACGCATGTCCGAAGACTTCGACCGCGGTATGGACGACCTCATCAACGAGTCGATGGCGGCAATGGCGCGCGACAAGGACTACCTTGCCGGTCCTCGGGTAGGACGACAGCCGCAGTCCCATTCCGAAATTTCGCTCGACGCACCGACGCCGATTCCAACCGCGCCCCGGATGCCGGTTGCCGCGCCGGCGCCACCACCGCCGCGAGCGCCGACGCATTCAGTTCCGCCGCCCTTGCCACCACCGCGCATGACGGCACCGAGACCAGCCGTTCCCTCGGGCGCGCCGATGTTTCCACCCACGCCGTCCGCCGATCCGGGGCAGACCCCGGCCCCGCCGCTCTACCTCATCTTCGACAACCGCAAGTACCGGATCGACAAGGAACAGTTCATCATCGGTCGTGGTGTCAAGTCATCGGACTTGCCGATTCGGGATGGCAACATCTCTCGCAAACATTGTGCTGTTGTTCGACGCAACGGCGCCTATTTCATCAAAGATCTCGGCTCGACCAACGGGATCGATTTCAACGGCAACCGGGTAGACAACCGCCGCATTGAAGAAGGCGACACCTTCTTCCTCTGCGAATACCAGTTGCGCTTCACCTTCAGCGCGTAATGCGTTTGTCGCTCTAACGCGCGATGCGAAAGGCGATTGTTGCTGGCTCGGTTGGGGGCGCCATCACGGGCGCGCTGGATGCATGGGTGGTAGTGGGGGGGGGCACGCGCCGCCACCGGAACTGCACCGTCGGCTGGCGCTTGTTTGTACCGCGAGCGGGGCCGTCGCGGGACTGCTCGGCGCCATCGCCGTTTGGGCCGCATTTCAACTGGTGCTGCGCATCGTCCGACGCTTCGGTGGCAAGGTTCCGTCGGACTGGGCCGGAGCGATTGCACCCACATTGCTCGCGGCACCGCTGGTTCTTTGGGTCGGCCGTTCTCTCTTCAAGGGTGGCAAGGCTTCGCAGATTCCCGGCCGCCAGGTTTTGAGCTTTCTCGTCATTGTGATGGGGTTCGCTGCGGTGGCCTGGTTCGGACGCTGGCAAACCCGCGCACTCATCGCCCGAAACCGTCGTACGATTCAGGTGTTGTTGTTTCTGTTCGCCGCGTTTTGCCTGAGCATGGCCAATGGGTACCTGCTGCCGCGCCTTTACCCGTGGATGCACCAGGCGCTCAGCGTTGGCACGTTTGCAACCGCAATCCTGGCCGTTGCGCACTTGCTTGCGCAACCCAACCGTCTGGTCCTCGGGGCAAGTGTTGTCGCGGTGATCGTGTCTGCGGCAGTTGGATATGAACAACTGGTTGCGAGCACCGAGTTGCGTTTTGTGGCGTTGGAGAGAACCGTGCCCACCCGGGAAGTGCTGCGCCATGTGCCAATGCGTTCGCGACGGGTGTTGACTGCGACGAATAGGCCCTTCGTCGATCGGTCGAGTGCGGCCAACGAACCGCTTCCACCGGGTCCGACCATGCCGCAAGCCTCGGTTCTGCTCATCACGATCGACGCGTTGAGGCCGGATCACGTGGGTGCTTACGGTTACACCCGAAACACGACGCCCAACATCGATCGCATTGCCGCCCGAGGAACCCGCTTTGAACGGGCCTACGCGCAGGCCCCGCACACGTCGTTCTCCGTGGCGTCGATGCTGACCGGAAAGTATTACGCGACCCTATCGCGTCTCAGTAAAGGCAGCATCGAGGAACCGTTTCCCACCTTACTGCGTACCTACGGCTGGCGGACGGCGGCGTTCTATCCACCGGCGGTCTTCTTCGTCGACGGTGAAAAGCTCGCGGGTTTTCGCGACAGTCACTTTCAATTCGAATACGTGAAGTTCGAGTTCCTCTCGGCGCAGGGCCGCATTGCGCAGTTGCGCGAATATTATGCAGGGATAGGCGATGGACGGGTCTTCGTCTGGGTTCATTTCTTTGAGCCCCACGAACCCTACGAGCTGCACGCCGGTCACGACTTCGGCCCGTCGGAACAAGATCGCTACGACAGCGAAATCGCCTATACCGATCACGCGGTGGGCACGATTGTCTCGGATTTCGAGGCCCGCCGTCCGGGCAGTCTTGTCATCATCTCCGCCGATCACGGTGAAGAGTTTGACGACCACGGTGGCCGCTATCACGGCACGACGTTATACGACGAACAGATTCGGGTTCCGCTCATCATGGCAGGGCCGGGCATTGCCACGGGCGTCGTGGGCGGGCCGGTTGAACTCGTTGATCTTGCGCCCACCATTGGCGGCCTGCTCGGGATGTCGTTGCCGGCCCGCATGCGCGGCACCGATCTCGGACCGTGGCTCATGCCGTCACAACCTCCAAGCGACCGGCTTGGCGCGGCTTTCGCGGAGCTGGGTAGTCAGCGCATGATGGTCGAATCGCAACACAAGTTGCTCTGTCGGATGGATGTCGATCTTTGCCAGCTCTTTGATCTCGCGGCCGATCCGAAAGAGCGCAAAAATCTGGCTGACCTGCAGCCTGGCAAGGTCATACAAATGCGGGCCAAGATGGATTCCTGGGTCAAGGCGCAGTTGCGACTTGAACCTGCGGGTGAGGCCGATTCGGTACCTGCCGCCATCTTGCGGGGACGCCTCGGGGACGCCACGGCGGCTGAAGGCTTGTTGGCACTCGTGATGGCATCGGCGGAAGGCACGCGCGATGAGGCGGCCCGGGTTTTGGCTCAGCTCACGCTCGACCCGCGGCATTGGGCGGCCATTCGTACGGCGCACGATGCCGTTCCGGCAGGCAGCATTGCGCGAAAGTGGCTGGCGCTTGCGGGCTTGCGTGCGGGGGATGCGAGCTGGCGCGACGAGGTGGCGACGGTTGCGAGGTTGGGTGCCGCGGAACCGATGGGCTTGCAGGCGGCGCTGACCATGGCTGAACTCGGGGGTGCGGAAGGGCTGACAACGTTATCGGCCTCTTTGTCGGGGGACGCCTGTGGCGAGACGGCCCAGTGCCGGCGGGTGGCCGAGGCCCTGGGGCGACTGCGCCGACGCGAGGCGGTCCCGGCACTGCTTGCCCGGGTCCCGGATGTCATGACCCGTCGCGAGGTGGTGGAGGCACTCGGAACGATTGCCGATACCCGGGCGCAGAGCGTCCTGATTGACCGTCTGCGCAGCGACGAATACGTTCCGGTTCGCGCCGCTGCTGCCACGGCGCTTGGGCGTTTGCCGGGGGCCGTCGCCCGGGCGGCGCTCGTGCGGGCTGCGGCGATCGAGCAAGAAGTCCCCGTCCGGGATGCGATCCGCGCAGCGCTATCTGTTGACCACAGCCTGCGGCCCTAGTACAAGCTGCCTCGCAGTGCTTATCGTTCAGAAATTCGGCGGCACCTCGGTTGGTTCGGTCGAGCGCATTCGCGCTGTCGCCGAACGATGCCTTGCAACCCAGCGCCAGGGGAACCGCGTCGCGGTGGTGGTCTCGGCCATGTCGGGCGAGACGAACCGACTGCTAAAGCTTGCTCACGAAGTCAATGACGATCCCGCCGAGCGCGAGCTGGACGTGATTGCTTCCACCGGCGAGCAGGTCACGATTGGCCTCGTCGCCCTTGCGATTCAAAAGCAGGGTGGCAAGGCCCGATCGTTTCTGGGGCACCAGGCGAAGGTGCGCACCGACAGCGCCTTCGCACGTGCGCGGATTCAAGGCATCGACGGACAGGCCATCCTGAGCTCGCTCGACGATGGCGAGATCGCCGTTATCGCAGGGTTTCAGGGCGCCGACGAACACGGCAACATCACGACGCTTGGTCGGGGTGGCTCGGATACGTCGGCGGTTGCCGTGGCGGCTGCCCTGAAGGCCGACGTTTGCGAAATCTACACCGACGTCGATGGGGTCTACACCACCGATCCCAACATCGTTTCCGACGCGCGCAAGATCTCGCGCATCAGCTACGAAGAAATGCTCGAGCTCGCCTCGCTGGGGGCAAAGGTACTACAAATTCGATCAGTCGAGTTCGGTATGAAATATGCCGTTCCGATTCACGTGCGTTCGAGCTTCAACGACAACGAAGGGACATGGGTCGTGCCCGAGGAAAAAGCCATGGAATCAGTTCTCGTTTCAGGAGTTGCTGCCACCAAGGACGAGGCGAAGATCACGCTTGTCGGCATTCAGGACACCTCGGGCATCGCAGCCAGAGTTTTTAAACCACTAGCCGACGCTGGCATCGTGGTCGACGTCATTGTGCAGGCACTTTCCACCGAAGGGCGCACCAACTTGACCTTCACGTTGCCCCGGGGCGATCTCAAGCGTGCCCGCGAGGTGGTGCTGAAGTCCGGGGTCGTGACCGAGGTCCAGATCCTGTCCGAGGACAACCTGTCGAAGGTGTCGATCGTCGGCCTCGGCATGCGCTCACACGCAGGCGTTGCCGCGAAGATGTTCGAGATCCTCGCCCGCGAGAACATCAACATTCAGCTCATCTCAACCTCCGAGATCAAGATCTCGTGTGTCATCGATGCGAAGTACAGCGAGCTTGCCTTGCGCGTGTTGCACGCTGGGTTTCAGCTTGGTGATGCGACATCAGGCTAGCGGTTGGCCACCACGGCTCAGGGCGCGTATCCGAAGGCCACGTCCTCCAGCCCGTCGCTTGCGGTAAAGACCTTGGTCCAGGTCTTGCCATCGTCGGTCGAACGCTCGATGTTCCGGTCGCTCACCGTCACGTAGGTGGCTTTGCCGAAGGCAGTGGACCCGTCGTTTTTCGCGATCGGCAAGTTACAGTCGCTGGCGTTTCGGAATTGCGTAGCACACCAGACCACCTGGCCGTTGTGACCACCCCCAATGTTCAGCCAAGTTTGTCCGTTGGTGGACTGCCACCAGCTTCCAGAATCCGCATTGGCCGTCCACATGCCATTGCCGAAACTGACACCCCGGGCTGCATCGGTGCCGCGACCTTGTCCAGCCATCCAAACAAGTCCGTCGATTGAATAGGCGGAATAACCGTAGCCACCAGCGGCGCCGAACTTGCCGTTGCCGTACTTGACGCCACCGAGCCACTGTTTATTGGGATTGGTGCGTGCTGTCCACGTTTTGCCGTCGGGTGACGTATGAATCTGCCAGCCCGCCGCGACGAACACACCGTTGCCATACGCAACCGCGCGGAGCAGGTATTGATCATCACCACCGCCGCCCAGTCGTTGTGAATCGGTCCAGGTTTTGCCGAGGTCGGTGGAGCGAACCCGTACCCCTCCATATCCCACCGCCACAAAGGTCGGTGTGCCCACCGGCGTTGACAACGTACCACCCGTGCCGGCGCCACCCGCCGCGCCACCCGTGCCAGCGCCACCCGCCGCGCCACCCGTGGCGGCTCCACCCGCGCCTCCGGATCCAGCGGTGCCGGCCGTGCTCTCGCCACCGGATCCATTCGTACCACCGCTTGCACGGGTGCCGCCGGTGGACGCCCGTGTACCGCCCGTTGTATTCGCGCCGCCGCCGCTGCTGCCACCTTGTGACTCACTGCCGGCCGAGCCTCCCGGATTGCCGTTGCCGGTTACTCCGCCGCTACAGGCGAAAAGTACCACCGCGATGAAGGCGACGGACTCGGAGGTCAACTGCATCTGAAACTTCTTCATGCAAGAAGTGAAACGATAGCACCGATGCTGAAAGCTCCGATGTAAAGAACCACGATGAACTGGGCCGTGTCAGTTCCAAGGATTGTGCCACCTACATAATAGGATATGCCCACCTATGTCATCCAAGACCGCAAATGCACCGGAGAACCCAAAGCATCACGCCCGTCTTGCAACCGCGTTCGCGCAGATGGGCGACGCGACGTTCGCATTCCGCGAGCCGAAGTCAAAGCCGCATCGGCACCCGTGGCACCGATCGGCGTCGCCAGACTAACAGGGTGGATGCGATGGCAACCGCAAGGAGCGAGACGATGCCACCCAGAACGAGACCGGGCGGTCGAAATCGCATCACAATGTTGCTCTTTCCTGCGGGAATCGGAACGGCCCGTCCCACGAAGTTTGCAACGTAAATTGGTACATCGTTTCCGTTGACCGTGGCAGACCATCCGGGTGCGGATTGCTCAACGAGCACGGCGATACCGGGTTCATCGCCCTGGCAGCTTGCCTCGATCCGAGTCGTCTCCGCGGACAGCAACCTGCATCCACCCGACGTGGGTCGAGGTGCGGTATTTGGCAAGGACAGATCGCGTTTGCGTTCCAACAGGACGACCTCACCCGAAAGGATCTCGGGTCTTTGCAGAGACTCGATGGCCTTGTTTTCCGGTGACCATTGCCCGCGTGAAGCGCGATAGATCCTGGGCAGTGCGCCTTCAATTCGGTACAGGCGAATACCCGGTATCGGATCGGATAATGGTGTGAGGCCTTCAGGCGGCTTTCCTTGCGACATCATGAGATAGTCGGTCGAAAGAATCCGCAGCACATCGACGCGATGGGTGTCCGTCAGACGTGTCAAAGCGACTGGAATGGCTGCGTCGTATCCTGGAATCACACCGATGCCGTATCGGCGCCCGATGTTGGGTCTCAGGGTCCCGAAGGATGCAACTTCAGGCGCAAAGCCCGCAGGTAGGGGCGATGCGTCGACGGCGGTTGTTCGATATAGCCGGGGAATCGCCGTTCCACGCCGTCGGGCGTCGTCATCAATCGTGAATGCAACAGGGGGCTTCGCGTACAGCAGTTCCGCATTTCTGAAATTGAGAACCAATCCGTTTGCAATCGAAAGGTCCACTGCGACGAGTGCAATCAGCGTGAGGCGCATCAGGGGCGTCAAATGTGGCGCCCGAGACGACACAAGTATGATGGCGGCGAGGGCGCCAATCGCAGCACAAGCATGCCAGGCGCCGGCTTGCAACTCGTCTGCGATTTCCGTCGGAAAAAACGAAGAAGCCGACACTCCGACAAGCGCGATCAGTCCCCCCACGACAACTGGCAGAATCCATCGATGAGACAAGGATGTGAAAATTCGATCTGCTCCGAACCCAGCCAGGGGGGCGAGCGCCGCGACGGCCGGGATTAAATATTTTTCTGGTGCTCGCATGAACGCCAGCGGAGGAATCAGTTGTCTTACAAAACCATGCAATGGTGTGTGTCGCCCCATCGCGACGAAGGTTGCGAGCACAAACAGAGCCATCAAGGCGGCTGGAACGAACCCATTTTCAGGCCCCGGCGCATCGTTGTTGCGGCGCCGAAAGGCAAACATGGCCAGCAAGAGAACGCTTCCGCCCCCGTAGATGCTCAGCGACAGAGGGTTGCCTTCGAGGATCCCGTTCACGGCTTCCGACGATGGATGGCGTACCCATGCTTTGCCGAAACCTCCGGCCACACCCATTTCCAGCAACCGAGTCGGATGCAATGACCAGCCTTCGGCCACCTCGATCGCTAGCGGGTGGGCTCTTTCGGAGGACTCTGCGGCCATCTTGGCGGGCACGATGGCGATCGCACCCATCGCCGAGCCAAGAAAAACAGTCGAGAGGAGCGCAAGCACGATACGGTGTTTCCGCCCGGATTTCGTGGGCGTCTGTGTGCTGAATGCCCAGTTGGCGCAAGCCAGGATAATCGCGAAACAAAGTCCCATCAATGCGACAAATGGTTCGCCAAGCAGCAAGGACATCGCCAAAGGCAAACTGGAAATCGCAACACGTTTTGAAAGACCCGGATCCTCTGCGGAATGAATCAGCCAAACCAACGCGCAAGCCTGCCAGGGTACCCACGCGGCGGCCGGAAGCAGAAGACCCGTCGTCCACATGGACAGGACGAATCCATTCAAGGACCATGCGATGCCTGCGACCACACACCCGAGAAAGGAAAGATTGAATCGACGGACCAACGCAACGATCCCGAGCGATCCCCACAGGCAATGCAACGTCAACCACCAGGTCACGGCGTGCGGTATCGGGATGAGGACGTGAAATAGATTGGGAGGGTAGAAGATCCCGTAGAGTGGATCGGCAAGCGTGTTGAGACCGATCCCCATCTGTCGATCCCAGAATGGCGCTTCTCCGCGAAGCAGCGATTCGACGTAAAAGCTTCGCGCGGGGATGATCCAACGTGCGATGTCTCGATTGTAGGCAACCTGGCCGTCGACAACGGGTGCGAAAAACAGCAAGTGCACCGTCGTCAGCGCGACAAATGCCTGGGCTTGTACGGATAGCCTGCTCCAGCAAGAACGCAACCTGTGAACGATGGTTTGCGTCAAGTTAGTCCGCGGGTGAAGACCCAAGTGCAGCACGCACGAAGCCCGACCGGTGGTTGTTGAGATCGCCCCAGGAGTCGGTGCGCCACTGGCTTCGATGCGTCAAGAAGAATCCGGTCAGGTCACGCAAGTACCGCAGTCCGAAGCGATCGGTCTCGACGAGGTTCTTCTGCTCGCCCGGATCGCGTAGTAGATCGTAGAACATTTCATTGCCACCGTAGTCGACGATGTAGCGGTAGTCCTTCGAGCGCAGGGCGTAGCTTCGACCGTATTCAAGGGACACCACGCGCGGGGTCCATGCGCCATTGCGGGCAATGCTTGGGACGAGGCTTTGGCCCTGGATGCGCTCGTCCGGTTTGACGCCGAGCAAGTCGATGAGTGTTGGTGCGATGTCGAGATGGGTGGAAACCACCGTGGATTTGGTGCCCTTGCCGAGTCCCTTGCCGAAGAAAACCAGCGGCACGTTGCCCACCTCACCCCAGTGTCCGTAGGCGTGTCCCATGTAGCCGTGCTCCAACATGCCTTCGCCGTGATCGGCGGTGAGAACAAAGAGCGTTTCATCGGCAATACCAGCCTTTTCAAGGCCTTTCATGAGTTGCAGGTAGCATTCATCGGCGTGTTCAACTTCGCCTTCATAAAGTGCCTTCAGTTGATTCCACTGAGCGTCGGTCAGGACGACTTTCTTCGAGACGATCTTTCCCAGCAGATCGCCGTTGACCACCTTGCCCACCACCGGATCCCAGGGGCCCTTGTGATACTTATCCGTGACGCCCGGGTGATAGCGATAGGGCGTGTGCGGCTCGTAGGGTAGCGACGAGATGAAAAAGCGTTTGCCTGCCTTGGCCTGTCTTGTCGCAAACCCAATCATCTCGTTGACGAGTGCCACACAATCGATCCCTTTGCCTTCTTGATTCGGCTGGTGGAATTCGGTCCACTGACCCGGGGCCTCAAGCCGCGCCATGCCGAAGGGGTTGTTGCCGTAGTAACCGGTGGCGAATCCCGCTGCCGCAAGTTGCGTGCTGATCATGGGGGTTCCCGGTACGAGTTTTTCCTTGTCGCCCGAGACACCGTGAACGCGCGGGATCATGCCGGTCTGGATGCTCCCGTGCGAGGGCGGCGACGAAGGCGAGGCGGCTTGGTTGTGCAGGAATGCGATGCCTTTCTGCTCGAACGCCGCCGTGAAGTTTGGTGTGGCGACGCGGGTTTTCGCGTAGATCGACAGGCGATCCGCGCGCATGGCGTCGACGACAAACAGGATCGCATTTTTGAAACGCGGCACCTCGCGGGCGGGCGCGGTTGCCATG
>Ga0163147_10007326_pt1 | contig 12570 bp, 7 predicted proteins | sample OliLakLV19MP6G1_FD_148597 | JGI IMG/M metagenome (GOLD analysis project Ga0163147, IMG submission 148597) | Freshwater microbial mat bacterial communities from Lake Vanda, McMurdo Dry Valleys, Antarctica- Oligotrophic Lake LV.19.MP6.G1 | ecosystem: Environmental > Aquatic > Freshwater > Lake >...
CCGAAGCGCCGCATCGCTGCGACCTTGCGCGGATTCGCAGATTCAGCCGCGAAGATTTCCACCTGGATTCCGTGGCGTCGCGCGGCGTAGGCCAGACCTTGACCAAAGTTGCCCGCGGATCCAGCAACGAGCCTCCGCGTAGAGGATGGAAGCTTAGCGACAAAGTAATCCGCGCCGCGACCCTTGAACGAACGGATCGGATTCAGGGTCTCGATTTTCAGGTGTAGATCGAGTCCCTCGGCAAAGTTCTGCCATACGATTTGCGGCGAACGCAGAAAGACTGGATCTACAATCTGCGATGCCTCTTCGATGTTTGCGAGCGATAGTCTCACGGCTTGTCACTTTCAAACCGGATCGTGGATTCGCTGCCGAATCGCTTGTAATCCGAGTACTCGATCATGATTCGCATCCTTTGGCTGCCGGTGCGAAAATGCAGTTCGTCGTCTCCATAGGTCTTTACCGGAAACCAGTGCTGGCCGTCGATCTTGCGCCGGATCGTGGTGAAGTGCGGAAACAGATTTTCGTCCTTCGTGCTGCGAATCTGCGGCACCGCTTGACCTTCGCTGCGCACGATGGAATCGTCGCGCCTGTCGATCCAGAGCATACCGTCAAAGAGCCGCTGTCCATCGAGAATCTGCCGAGGACGCACGGAAAGCAACCAGCAATCGACACCATCCATCTCTTCTTCGCCCTTGTATTTGGTCTCGTAGATGAAGAGCGTATCTTTGGTCAACAGCATCGGCTGTACTTCGCGCAGATCACGGAAATCTTCGGCAGTCAGCTTGATGCGTACCAGCCGGTTCCAGGGCTTCTTCACTTCGCGTTCGCTGCGTTTGCCGTCCTCAAGAAAGATGATCTCGCGGACTTCTCCGTACTCTCCAGCCTTCATTCCATTGGAATGAAAATCTTCGACCCGAACGCTTTGCTTGTACATGTACTTGCTGCGCGCGGCCTCTGTCAGCGTCTCGCGGGCGGCAACGCGCTTGACGAGATCCGGAGGCGGATCCGCAGCATAGCAGGATACGATAAAGGCTGCCAGCATGATGCGAAGTTTCGTTTGGACAGTATGCATTTTGTGGATCGTGGCCGGTGTCGCTGGCGTCGTCTACTCGTCTCAACAGAATATACCTTCTCGCATCGCCGCTGCGGCCATTGTGGCGTTGTTGGTAGAAGCCGCGCTGTACTCGATGCCGGGCGTTGCCGATTTCCGCCAGAGGCTGGCATCGATCGGGAGCCCTATCGAACAGGGCGCGTGCTTGTGGATCGCGGCGATGACGCCTTATCTGATCTATTCCATCGGCGCGGGCTGTTTCACCTGGGAATCGTTCGCACTGCTCGCCGCAATCGCGGGATTTCTGTCCTTCTGGTACGCCATCGCGCCCTGGCGCGAGTTACCGATGCAGACCGATCTGCTGCTATTGGCCGTAGCGGCGGGGATCTTGTTGAGCGACGCTTTTAAAACCATCTATCCGCAACTCGCGCCGAAAGCCACGGTGAACATTCTCGGGCAACTGATGCTGATCCGCACGTATGCCTTCGCGTTGCTGTGCATCCGCAAGCATGATCTCGTGGGCTTCGGGTTCTGGCCGTCCCGCAGAGATTGGGCGGTCGGACTGCGGCAGTTCGCTTGTTTCATCCCGCTGGGATTCGCGCTAGCCTACGCAACGGGATTCACCACGTTTCGCGCCTTCGACCCCGCAAAGATGATTCCTGCGTTTTTGCTGACGTTTCTGGGGATTCTTTGGGTAGTGGCGTTGAGTGAGGAACTGTTCTTTCGCGGAGTCCTGCAGCAACACATACAGAGACTCGCAGGTAATCCGTGGATGGCGTTGGTGTTGACCTCGCTGCTGTTCGGCATGGTACATCTACCGTTTCGCGAGTTTCCCAACTGGAAATTTATGGCAATGGCTACCGCAGCCGGCCTCTTTTACGGCAGAGCGTTTCAAGAGACCGGCAGCATTCGCAGCGGCATGGTGACCCATGCGCTGGTGGCATCTATCTGGAAGGTGTTTTTGACCTAGAGCAAAGCGCTCGGACGAGCACTCCAGCCAGTGGCCTTGTCCTTGTGGATCTCCGTCAGATCTTTCATGTGAGCGCCCGCCTGCGTCAACACATGGTGCAGATCGTTGCCGATACTGATAAAGCGGAAGCCCTTTTCGAGAAACTCCGCAACGCGCGAGGTTCCGAAGAGGAACAGCCCGAGAATCACGTTGTTCTTGCGCGCTTCGTCGATCAGGGTCTGCGTCGCAGCCTGCAGTTCAGGCGACGTGTACATCGCCGGGAACTCGTACTTCTCAAACAGCCCCATCGACATGCAGAGATCGTTCTGCCCTAGGAAGAGCATATCCACGCCAGGGACAGCCGCAATCTCCTTCATGTTCACGATGCAATCGGCCGTTTCTACCTGCAGGGCTAGAATGACGTTCTTGTTCCAGTTGCCCGCGTAACCGAGCAAACCGTCTTTGTTCATGCTCCGCTGCGGAAAGTAAACCGAACGGGTGCCGACGGTCGGATAGAGCGCGCAGCTCACGGCTTGACGGGCCTCTTCCGCGGTGTTGATGTAAGGAACGAGGATGCCGTCCGCACCGAGGTCGAGCGCCTGTTGAATGCCTGCGCGGTCACTGTATCCGGCCACACGCACCATCGACTTCGCGCCGCCGCTGGCGATCGCGCAGAGCATCGAGGAAAGTTTTTCGTATCCCATTGGGCCATGCTGGATGTCGACGAGAAGCCAATCGTAACCGCTGTGAGCCAACTGCTCGGCAACCGTCGGGCTGTGGGCATTCAGAAAGAGCCCCATCTTGGGGGAACCGCTGCGCAGTTGCTCTTTGAACTCGGCGCCGGAAAGAATCTTTGACATATCCCTGCCATCTTATCGCAGGTTGGCACAAACGCAAAAGCGGCGTGGGACACTTGATCCCAACGCCGCTCTTGCTTCGATTGCTACGAGTGTTTAGAACGTGTAACGCAAGCCCAACTGCAGGTTGCGCATGTTGCCACGGACGCCGCGGATGACGCCAAAGTTGGAACCAAGGCCGGTCACAGCACTACGCGGACCACTGTTGATGTTCGATTCCGGATTGTTGAAATTCGGATGGTTCGGGAAGTTGAAGCCCTCGAAGCGGAACTGCAACTGATGCTTTTCAGAGAAAGGCATCTGGAAGTTCTTGAGCGCCGAGAAGTCCCAACCGAAGATACCGGGTGAGGTACCAACGTTGCGTCCCACGTTGCCAAAGGTTCCGTCCGCGTTGAAGACGAACGCAGCCGGATTCAACCACTGGTTCGTATTGCGGCCGTCGATCATCGCCGCTGCACCGGTCGCGGTGGGACGGTCGAACTGTCCACCGGTGTTCGACGGATCGCCGGATTGCGTCACCGTGAACGGAAAGCCCTTCTGTAGTGTCACGATGCTGCCCAACTGCCAGCCACCGATGAGGGCGTTGGCAAAGCCATTGTCGATGTTCATGGCGCGCCCCTTGCCGATCGGGAGATCGTAGAGGATGCTGGTGACGAAGCGATGGCGGACGTCGAAGCTCGACAATGCGCGTTCGCAAGCACGGCAGTAGCTGTTCTGCGGGAACAGTGTGTCGCCATTCTGGTTACGGATCGCGGAACCGTTGTCGATCGACTTGGCCCAGGTATACGAGAGCAGCGCGGTCAAACCCGCGGAGTAACGCTTGGTCAGCTTCGAGCCCCACGAGTGATAGTTGCCGCTGCCGCCGTTGTCGACAAGCTGGATGCGTCCAAACTCGGGGAATGGCGAACGGGCGGCCAGGCTGAGGCCGGTGGAACGGGGCGCGGGAAGCGTCTCGTTCACCGCACGGAGTGTCTCAAGACGGTGCGAAACGTTGCCGAGGTAACCAGTTTCGAACACGAGATTGTTGCCCAATTCGCGCTGCAGATTTAGCAGGTACTGCATCGAATACGGCGTGCGGCGGTCAACCGGATTGGCGAACGAATATGGGCGGCTGATGTTCGCAACGCCGCCGGCGATCGATGCCAGAGCGTTCGTCCAGCGCAACTGCGGATTCAGCGTGTTGCCGTTGTCGCGCAGGCGTCCTGCAAGATTGCGGGACATGTCGAAGCGCGGGTTACCTGTATCTTGCGAATAGAACATACCGGCACCCGTGCGGATCACCGTCTTCGAGTTCATCTGATAGCTGACGCCGATACGCGGTGCCCAGTCATTGTTGTCACGCTTCACGATGCTGTCGCCGAGCGAGCCATCGCATTTGGTCTGGATTGGGATGTTCGGAAATTCCGAACCCGCAACCCAGCGTAGGCTGATGCCCTCGTAGCAGTTCTGACGGGCAGCACCCTGACGCAAGAAGAACGGATGCAAGCTCTGATCGCGAACAATCGCATTGCGGAAGTCGGTTCCCTGCATGTCGAACGGAACGACCGCATTGAAGAGAGTTCCGGTCTGATCCGTCCAAGGCGGTGAGTTCTCATAACGCAAGCCTAGAGAAAGTGTCAATTTCGAACTGACGCGCCAGGTATCGTCGATGTAAAACGCAAATCCCGTCGCGCGGAACTGGGCTTTCGCGATTGAGACCGCGGCTTCAGACTGATTGATATAGCCGAGCATGAAGTCGGCGAACGGATCGCCGCCAATCGGGCCGACGGTGTTGTTCGCGTTCACGCGGAAGTTGTTCGAAGCCAGACGCTGGAAGCCGAACTGGCCGCGGGCGAACTGGTTGCCGACCTGATTGTACTGGTCATTGCGAATCTCACCGCCGAACTTGAAGCTATGCTTGCCACGGGTCCATGAGATGTTGTTGATGAACTGCATCGCGCGGTTATCGTTTTCGTACGGACCTTCGGAACTGTTGCCGAGTCCCGAATAAATACCCGCGAAATCGACACTTGGGATGCCCCATTGCACCGGAGGACCCGAAGGCAGACCGGTGATGCCGAGCGAACCAACCACGTCGGTGGTGAAGGCCAACTCGGGACCGGTGGTGTTGTAAAACTTGGTCAAACCGAAGCGGAATTCGTTCACCAACGCGTTGGTGATGACTCGCGTGTTCGAGAACATCCATTGGCTGGCGTTGGTGACAATCTTTTCACCGTTCTGGAAGAGATTGCCGTTGAGCTGGTTTTCTTCTGAGCGGCTGTAGCGTCCGAACCAATTCGACTTCGACGATTCCACCCAATCGAAACGCTGAATGAACTGATCCTTATTGATCGGGCGTCCGAGGGAGATTTGATGGTTGTTGATCAGTCCGGCGGAGGGAATGTTCGGCGTCGGATAGAACCCAAGCACCTTCTGCGAGACGGCGTCGAAACGCGAGGTTGGAATACGATTGCCGGCAAAGGGCTGCGCCTTAGTCAGGCTCACACCGTTCTCGGTGGTCACTGCGCGGGTGGCCGGGTCAAAGATGCCATCCGCGATCTGGCTGAAGTCGCCAGTACGCATCTGGGCCGAGGGCAAGCTGAACAGGCCCTGGACATTGCGCCGTTGCCGAAACCACTCGTAGTTCGACATGAAGAACAGCTTATTCTGTCCGTTGAACAGTTTCGGAATGGTGACAGGTCCGCCAAGGGTGAAGCCGTACTGGTTCCACTTGAACGGATCCTTGGGGGGACGCGCGGTTGTGAATGCGTAGTTCTTGGCATCCATCTTGTCGTTGCGGACAAACTCGAATAGCGAGCCGTGATACTGATTCCCGCCGCCCTTGGTGGAAACGTTGATCTGGGTCGCACCACGGCCGAATTCGGCCGGATAAACGCCGGATTGAACTTTGAATTCCTGCAGCGCTTCCACCGACGGAAAGATCACGTAGGTGTTGAAGTTCGGATCGGTGTTTTCCACGCCGTCCAAAGTGAAGCGGTTGAACTGGTTGCGCATACCGCCGACAGAGATGTTCTGGTTGGCGCGATCGCCGCCCTGACGTCCGTCGGCTTGACCGGCGGACTGGAATCCGGCGCTGACGTTGGGAGCGAGGCCTGCGAGCGAGAGATAGTTGCGGCCGTTGATGGGAAGTTCGACAATGCGCTTCTGATCGACGACCGTGCCGATGGTGGCATTTTCGTTCTGCAGCAGCACAGCTTGCGCCGAGACTTCAACGGTTTCGGAAACTTGTCCAAGAGTCAGCTCGACGTCGATGCGGGAATTCTGTTGCACCTGAACTTCGACGCCAGGACGATTGTAGGCCTTGAATCCCTTAGCTTCGACGCGGAGCGTATAGGTTCCAGGCTGCAAGGCCGGAAAGTTATAGACGCCCGATTCGTTGCTGACGGTTCTACGCGTGGCGTTTGTCGCCGCGTTGGTTAATGTGGCTGTTGCGTTAACGACCGAGGCTCCGGCGGGGTCGCGGACTTCTCCGCTGACATCTCCGAGAGTTTGGGCAAAGACAGAGGAAAACAACATCCCGATACAGATCGCGATGGATATGATTCGACTCATCGTGGAATCCAACTCCTTGATTTTTAACTACTACTATGCGAGAGCAACGTAGGTTTCATGAGCATATCACAAGCAGGCTTACGGCAAGCCTGAACGCAATACGCGACAGGCTCGTCCTGCAAGATCAGATCCATGCGTTGTCCCGCAATCGCGATTCCCGAAGCTCTTTTGGGATAAGGCCAAACCAGAAGCGCTGCTCAACGAGCCCGGCGACGACCACATACCGGGGTTGGCGAAGTGGTCGCGGTATCGGTGTTGACCGCAACAATCGACCCTGCGCCCGGGGGACCAAGTTTAAGCATTTGGTACTCTGTCAACTCGACGCGTGGAACCGTTCTCGATGTGGGATACGGCTGGTTGGAATGCGCTTCCATGGATCGAGAGTTCATTCACGCCAGGGTTGATGTCATCCTGGCAGAATTCGCCCGCAGGCGTCGCTTGAATGCAGTAATGGCGCTGGCCATCGAGCCGAGGCCGTTGCGACTAGCCGCAACATGGCCACGAATTGCCGAGCTTCCCCCAAAGAACGCCACCATCGGCACAGACTCGCGCGCCGCTCCAGTTGTTTACGCTTCGGGGCAGGTTCGACCGACAAGAGCCGAAGCCCACCGTTGTTTCGAATCGTCGACACGATCGCCCCGTCGCCCAACGTGTGCTAACACAGGTCTCACCCTTCTGACTCAAAACCAGATCCGCAGCCGCTTGAAGCGCCTCAGCGTTTCGCGCGAAGAGTTCAGTGACCCTGAATGTCTCACTCCCGATGTCGACGCCACAGGCTGTTGTTACGGCGAAAGCGGCCAGCACCGTAAGCGGTTTCATGGCTTCAAGTACTTCTTCAAGAATTCATAGATTTCCGCACGCGAATCGCGCGCGAGTTTCGTGTCGATGCGATTGAAGTGATGCCCGCCCGGCGGATTCTCATACACCTTCGATTCAAACTGCTTGCCTTCCGCCTTCAGCGCGGACATCAGCCGCTGCACTTCGAGGACGTTCACATCCTCATCGTTTGTCGCGGTATGGATCAGCAGCGGTGTCTTCAGCTTCGCCACATGCGTCACCGGAGACCGCTTCAGATACTCTTTGACATCGTCGTTGGCATCCTTGCCGATGTGATAACTCGAGGAAAACAGCTTGCGGTAGCCGTCGTTCTTATAGCCCATCCGCGCGACGAGATCGCTCACCGGCACGCCTGCGTACGCCACCGCGTAGCCTTCGGGATGATCGAAGATATTCATCAGCGAGATCATGCCGCCATGGCTCCAACCGATGATGCCGACACGCTTCGGATCGATGAAGTTGTAGGCTTCGAGCATCCAATTGCGCGCGGTCCAGACGTCGTCGTTCTCGCGTCCGCCATAGTCGATCGCGCGCCAATAGCCCGCACCGTATCCGGTGGAACCACGATACTCGGGCGCTATCACCGCGTAGCCTTGCTTGATCAGTTCGCGAACGATATGGGCGGAATTGCCTGCCGATCCGGACATGAAGTTGGAATGGACGCCTCCGTGAACGAGGACGACGAGCGGATACTTCTTGGCCGCATCGAGCTTCTTGGGCAGGAACGTGTAGGCATACATGATGAACGGATTGCCCGCGCCTTGGGCGGTTGGGTTGGGTTCCTTGGCGGGCGGCAGGCTGGTGAATACGGCCTTGTCGACATCCGCAATATCGCCGAGCTTCATGTGCCAGAGCACGTCGTCAGCCGCCTTGAGGATCATATCCGCGCGGTGATCCTCGGGTTGAGTGGGAGTGGGCGCGGCGGACGGAGCAGCAGCCTGAGCAAGTAGAGCGAGTACGAGCAGCATTCTCGCAGTGTAGTCGAAAAATCGATGACGATGTCACTTTTCGACGCTCATACTCGCGATTGACTGTAGGACGTCATCGCTTATGAAACAACTAGGTTTTTCGTTATTGACTGGACTTGGGCTGATCGCGCAGATCGATACCGGCACGTTGCGGGATCCGCTGATCGAACCTGTAACTCCGGGACAGAATTGCGTTCAGGGGACGAGTCCCGTCAAGGAGGGCACTGCGACACTAATGCGTGGCGGCGAGAAGGCCGGCGACGACAAGAAGTTCGACGATGGCACTTTCCGGATCTGTGTGTCGCCCGCGTTCGGCGAAGGTGAGAAGCTCTACGTGAAAGTCACATTCAAGACGGGAGGGGCCATCAAGGATTCGAACAAGGTTGATGTGGGATTGAGTCCAACCACGACTTCAACGGATGCGCTGACGCCATTGAGCATTGGCACCTTGAAGGGCGACGACACAGCGATAAAGGGTTCAGCACCAGTGAAAGATGGCTCGGTGCGGGTCAGTATCAACGGTGTCACGGTAGCGGATCCAGTCACGAAGAAACCTCTAGAGACCAAACTGTCGAATGGCAGCTTCAAGATCGAACTGCCGGACGGCGCGAAACTTAAGGAAAACCAACTGGTGGCCGTGACGATGAACATCGTCTCGGCAGACAACCGACTCGAGACCCTCAAGGCCTCGAAAGACGTGAGTGCCGGTGCAAAAGCAGCGAAAGTGAAGATTAATCTACTTCGCTTCCAAGCGGATCAGACGATCATAGCCGGTACGATAACCCAGGACGACGGTCAACCCGCCTTTGCTAGCTGGGTAAAGGTCCAGATCTTCGCGAAGGCTGGCACTGGCCATGAAAAGAATCCATACTTCGAGTCCACCGCCGACTTCGGAGCGAAAGTTTGCGAAAGCAACGTGAAACAGTATGGCGTCTTTTGCGTTTCGGTGGATCGATCCATTGGAGAAGGCGACCTTTTGAAGGTCTCTGCGTCGGCGCGTGAATCGAAAAAAACCCACGAGGCACAAAGCGAGATTGTCGAAGCGCAATCCGCAGTAGCTGCCCCAACTGCCTACTACAACGTAGCGATCTTCGACCTAGCTGAGGGAGACTCGGAACTGCGCGGCACCATGCCGGCAACCGCGGAAAAAGTGGTGCTCAGTATCTTCCGCGGCCGCGGGCCCGGATATGGAACGAACATTCAACTGGCGAGGCTGGAAGCCACGACGGACAAGACCAAGCGTGAGTTCGTCGCGCAAAATCTCGCGCGCTTTTCGGAGGGCCAGAGCGTGGTGGCGGTGGCTCTCGACTCTGCGGGCACGGAGGTCGGGCGCAGCCACGCGGCATCTGTGCGCCCGTTGCGCTACAACTGGGGACGCGTGCGCGCAGACTTTAACGTCGGGGCAGTTCTCGGCCGTGAAAACAAAGGTTTTAGTTCACCGCAACCTTTTGTGCGTTTCTTCAGCGACCAGAACTGGAAGCCTTTCCGTACCTGCCGTGGCTATGCGCCGGAGGATAAGAACACTGATGAAGCTCTCAGGTTCATCATTGGCAACTGTCCTGACCTTCGTCGCGGCGATCCGACCGGAGACACCGGGCGGCGACTGATTTACAAACGTCAGATAGAGAGAATGCAGATGAATACTCCATCTGAAACTGACCAAGCGGCGAGCAGCAAGGACTCAACTGCAGGAGAACCAAAGAAGGTGCCGCTTCGGGAAGCGGAGAAGAACAAGAGACTCCGCGAACAGGTTGACGAGATCCTGCGCTTGCGGCGCCGTAGCCACTGGTTAATCAACACCTACCAAATTGTGGACCTCACGCAAACACCGCGCGTAACCGCCGCGCCTGCAGCAGCCCCGGCCACTCCGCCAGCAATGATGGGAACCGCCACTGCCCCACTGGAATTCCAAATCACTCAGTCTCGTAACCAGCTTTACTTCGAGGGTGGCGTTTATACACCATTCATCCCCTCGATGTTCCAGTGGACGTTTCAAGGGCTTGACAACGCGCTCTACATTGCGCCGATCGCCAAGGCCGGATTCATGACCGTAGACAACGCAACTGGCGATTCCGGACAGGCCGGTGTCTACAAGTTCATGGCCGCAGGCGGACGCATCGGGCACATGGAGATCAAGAACGAGCCGGGCAACGCGCCCGATTCGATCTTCTGGGTTGACACCGTCTTCGGACGCTACGACGTCTATCGCCAATCTGAGTTCCCCGCCGCTGCGACACTCACTCAAAGAGACCTGGACGCTCGCCTAGCCGAAAGATTTCATAACCGGATCGATGTGAGCGGCTACTTCAAGATTCCTGCGAGTCCGTTCTTCTTCACTTTCGGTGGCAACTTTCCAACGAATCCAAGAGACCGAGTGAAAGCGGACGCCCGAATCGTCTTCGGTGCGAGGATCGACATTACCCGACTCTTCGGGCAGATGATTCCGACGCTGAAGCGTTAACCACAACTGGTGGCGGACCTCACGTCCGTCACCGGTTCATGCGACGATCTGTGGAACCAACTCGCCTTCGACATCGGTCAAGCGCATGTCGCGGCCTTGAAAACGGTAGGTCAGTCTCTTGTGATCGAGTCCCGTCAGGTGCAAAATCGTTGCGTGCAGATCGTGCACGGAGACCGGCTGTTCGGCGGCCTTGTAACCAAACTCATCGGTGGATCCAATGATCTGGCCACCGCCAATCTTCGCGCCTGCCATCCAGATCGACATCGCGCCGGGATTGTGATCGCGGCCCATGCCGCGCTGCGAAATCGGCATGCGTCCAAACTCACCCTGCCAGACGACGAGCGTGGAATCGAGTAGGCCGCGACCCGCGAGATCGCTCAACAAACCAGCAATGGGGCGATCCACTTCCGCCGCGTGCTTGGTGTGATTCGATCGGATGTCGTCGTGCGCATCCCACGTGTCGGTGTTCTGATTGCCGAGCCCGCCGTGATAGAGCTGCACATAGCGAACGCCGCGTTCGACCAGCCTCCGAGCCATCAGACACTGTCGTCCGAACGGTTCGGTGATCGCGTCGTCGAGCCCATAGAGATGCTTGGTGGCAGCGGATTCCTTCTGCGTGTCGACGGCCTCTGGCGCAGCACCCTGCATGCGATAAGCGAGTTCATAGGCGGAGATGCGCGCCGCAAGTTCAGAGTTGCCGGGGTTGCGTTCGATGTCGAGTTGGTTCAGCTTTTCAAGCAACTTCAATCGCGTTCTTTGATCCTCCTGAGAGATACTCGCGGGCGGATGCAGATCCATGATCGGATCCCCCGCCGACCGCAGCACCGTTCCCTGATACGCCGCCGGCATGAAGCCAGCAGACCAGTTCGCAGGCCCGCCGAATGGGCCTCCCCGTGCATCGAAAATCACTACGAACGAAGGCAGGCTTTGGTTTTCGGTGCCGAGCCCGTAGGTGATCCACGAACCGACGCTTGGATATCCCATGCGAATCACGCCCGTAGCAAGTTCATAGTGGGCCTGCACGTGATCGTTGGATTTGCCGACCACACTGCGAATCAATGCGAGCTTGTCCGCATGCGCCGCGCTAATCGTTGGGAAGAGTTCGGAGACTTCGAGTCCGCTTTGACCGTAGCGCTTCCAAGTGAATGGACTCGGCATCAGCGGACCAGGATGTCCCTGCCGAACGACAACATCGCCTTTGCCTGTGAGCGGATGACCGGCGTATTTGTCGAGCATCGGCTTGCGATCGAAGGAATCCATCTGGCTCACACCGCCGCACATGAAGAGCGAGATCACGGCCTTGGCGCGCGCCGGATGATGGCCTTGTTTGGCTGCATAGGGACTTTGGCCGTGCAGCATGGACGCGAACGCGAGACCACTGAGTCCGCCGCCTGCTTGAAATAGGAAGTCGCGCCGGTTGATTCTCATCGCAGGTATAAGAACTCGCTGGTGTTGAACAGGACATGCGCAAGGCCATCCAATGAGCCCGACTGCAGATACTCTTGCGCAAGAGCACGCTCGTCTTCTCGCGGTGGGCGGGCCAAGGTGAATTGATACGCAAGATCGATCTGCCTGGCGCGATCGAGCGTCAGTTCTTTGATGCGATTCGCCAAGCGCCCAGCCTGTTTGAGCACGAACTCGTTGTTCATCAGCGTCAACGCTTGCGTCGGAACCGTGGTCGTGTTGCGCCGATTGCAGGTGATGTTCTGATCGGGCAGATCGAAAGCCTCAAACAGAGGAAACGGCAGTCCGCGCTTGCGATAGACATAGACGCTGCGACGCCACGTTTGCGGGCCGTCTTCCTGCTTTTCCCAAATGCCATGCAACATTTGCGCCTTTACTTCGGCAGGCAGGGGCGGAAAGATCGCCGGGCCCCCCATCGCGAGGTTAAGCGA
>Ga0163147_10007329_pt1 | contig 12564 bp, 4 predicted proteins | sample OliLakLV19MP6G1_FD_148597 | JGI IMG/M metagenome (GOLD analysis project Ga0163147, IMG submission 148597) | Freshwater microbial mat bacterial communities from Lake Vanda, McMurdo Dry Valleys, Antarctica- Oligotrophic Lake LV.19.MP6.G1 | ecosystem: Environmental > Aquatic > Freshwater > Lake >...
AATCATCAGATGCAGGAGTGTCAATTGTGGGCGGTGTAGTGTCTTCAATGGTGAATGTTGCAGAAGATGTGGAGGTATTGCCGCAATCATCGGCAACTGTGAATATTACAGTTGCTGTTCCTGTTGCTCCGCAGCCATTGCTCAATGAAGTGAAGCTGTTGCTCCAGGAAACGCTGCCGCAATCATCGCTTGCTTCAGCGCCACCGTTTAAGGCAAGCCATGCATTCAGCGTATCAAGATTTCCTGCGCCAGCACACTCAATAATAACATTAATTGCTGATGCGAAAATGGAAGGGTCATTCGTGTCTTCAACCGTAAAGATGCCTGTTGAAGTAGCAGTATTTCCGCAATCATCTGTAGCTGTGAAAATTGCATTTACAACAGAGGTAGCTCCGCAAGCTAATGTATGTGTAGTGTCATAGCTCAAGGTTACGCCACCGCATAGATCACTTGCAGCAACACCGCCATTATCATCGAGCCAATTTTGTAAATCGCTCACGTTTCCAGCGCCATCACATTCCACAGTCGGGCTGGTAGCGGGAAGGTCAAGAGAGGGCGGGGTAGTGTCTTCGATTGTAAATGTTGCTGTTGAAGAAGCTGTGTTTCCGCAAACATCTTCGGCAGTGAATGTTACTTCTGCGCTTCCGGTGAAACCGCAATCATCGCTTAATGCAGAGAAATTGTTTGTCCAATTTACGGGCGCACATTCTGCATTTGCAAGCGCACCGCCATTTTCAGCGAGCCATGCATTCAATTCTGCTGTATTGTTTGCACCGCATTCGACAGTTAAATCAGCAGCAGGTGTTGTAATTACAGGCGAGCAATTATGCGCGGTATAAGCGCAATTTCCTGTGTTTTCATCACACGCATCATCGGTGCAGAAGTTAGTGTCATTGCATTCTTTCGGTGTGCTCACACAAGTTCCATCAGTGCAAACATCCTCTGTGCAGTTAATGCCGTCTGTGCAGGTAGCAGCATTGTTATTGGGGTTTGAACATACGCCAGCGGAGCAGATATCATCTGTGCAGGAGTTCCCGTCAGCGCAGGATGTTATCACAGTCAGGTTGATTATCACGATGCTGTCACATCCGTTGATGTTGCCGCCAAAGAGCGTGTCATTGTAGATACCTTGATTGCAATAGGAATTTCCGAGAGGAGAAGTGTAGCAATCTCCCTGACAGAGCGTGAGGTTTACCGTTCCTGTAAAATAATTTATAGCATAGGTGCAGCCTGTTCCCGTGTCGCAGCCATCCAATGTGCATACTTCGCTGTCATCGCAGTTCGTGGCAGGATGCGTGCAAGTGCCGTCAGCACAAATATCGTCTGTGCATGCATCTCCGTCAGTAAGACACGCGGTTCCGTTTGATAAGTCAGTATAAATACATCCGTTCACAACATCGCAGATTTCAGTAGTACATTCATTCCCATCATCGCAATTTACTGCTGCGCCTGATTGGCAGGAGCCGCCACCGCATATATCGGGTTCAGTACAGGCATCATTGTCATCGCAAGAAAGTGTGTTGTTTGCATTCACGCATCCTGATAATGGATTGCAACTGTCATCAGTGCAAAGGTTGTTGTCATTGCAATCGGGAGCAATGCCCGGAACGCAAGCGCCATCTATACATGCATCGCCTACTGTGCAGGCACTGTTATCAGAACAGGTATTCGTGTTGTCATTAGTTGCAAAGCATCCTGTTCCGGTGTCGCAAGCATCATCCGTGCAGGGATTATTGTCATTGCAAACGATAGGAGTATATTGACATCCGATGCTTGGAGCATTGCAGGCATCTGAAGTGCAGGCATTATTATCATTACAGATTACAGGGATAGTGAAACAGCCGGAAGCCGGGTTGCAATCATCCGTTGTACAAACATTGTTGTCATTGCAAACAATGGGAGTATAAATACATACGCCAATTCCATTGCAGGCGTCTGACGTGCAGGCATTGCCATCATTGCAATTAAAGATGGTGTCAGTGCCGCTGACCACAATATTATCTACCCGGTGAAACTCAGCATTACTGCTGTTTCTTAAACGGAAAACCAATACAAGAGAGGTTCCACTTAACCCGGTTGCTGTAGCTGTTGCGGATGTGAAATCATCAATCTGATTTCCGTTAGTGAGCTGAATTTCAGTAGCGCTTCCGTTTAGTTTATAAAAAGCCCGCACATAGTCATCGCTTTCTGAATCTCCTTCCTCAGATAAAACAGCGGTAATAGAAACATTGCTCAAGCCTGAGATGTTTATTACAGAGGTGGTCAACACGCCTTCATTATCCATATCCGTTCCCTGCAATACTCCACCGGTAACCTGGAAGGAGCCTGTAAAAGGACCTCCGCTCAGTGTATATTGCGAGGAAGGTGTCGTTGTAAATGTTTCAGAATAAGCTGTTGCCAGTTGCGTGACGTATGTGCAAGTATCACATCCCGGAATTGCGTTATTGGTACATCCGGTAAGGGCATTGCAACCATCCGTAGTACATGGATTTTGGTCATCGCAGTTAATTGTAGTAAAGACACAACCATTAACCGCATGACATGAATTGGTAGTACACAAGGTATTATCATCACAAACAATGGGAGTGCCTGCGCAAATGCCTCCACCGCACACATCGTTTGCCGTGCAAACGGTGTTGTCATTACAGAGGTTGGTATTATTTGTATAAACACATCCGATGCCCGTGTCACAAGCATCATCCGTGCAGGGATTATTGTCATTGCAAACGATTGGAGTATAAACGCACACGCCAATACCATTACAAGCATCAGCAGTGCAGGCGTTGCCATCATCGCAGGCGAAGGTTGTGTCAATGCCGGTAACAAGCACATTGTCGAAGCGATGAATTTCATCATCATCATCGTTATTGATGCGGACTCGAATCACAAGCGTGCTTCCGGTTATTCCTGTTTGCGATGCGATTAGGGTAGTATTAAAATCATTTACAAGATTTCCGTTTGTTGTAAAATTTGTTTCCGGCAAAAGATCGGTATCATAAGTTACTCTGATGTAGTCATCTGCATTTTGGTCTCCATCTTCATGGACAGTCATCGAAACAGAAACATTCGCGTAGCCACTGATATTGATGATTTGAGAAGTCCAAACCCCTTCGTCATTAGAAAAAAATGTATTTATATCTTTTCCAGCAAACATGAGTTCTCCGGTGAAGCTTTGTACGCTGAAGTAGTCATCATTTGCGGGATTTGTAGCAGTAAATTTTGCAGGCGAACCAGAGCCTGTTATTGTGTTCACAGCATAACCTGTAAAATTTTCGGAATAGAGCGTTACTGTTTGTGTTGTGTAGGCACAGGTATCACAACTCGGAATTGCAGTATTCGAACATCCTGTATATCCGTTACAACCATCAGTCGTGCAAGGATTTCCATCATTGCAGTTAGCCGTATTGACCGCAAGCCTTCTGGAGCAGGTGCTGGTGCACCCATTTAAAGTAGCGGTTACATTATAAACACCCGCCATAGCTCCTGTTGCGTTTGACCAAGTAAGCGTATCGCTGGTTGTTGAAGGAACAAATGTTCCGCCCCCGCCAGTTCTATTCCAAACATAAGATGTGCCTCCATGCGCGCGGAAGCCTGTTGTTTGCCCTGCGCAAATCGAATCAATACCCGTGATGCTGCAAACAGGAAGCGGTTTAACGGTGAGCGTTCTTGAAGCGGTGTCTTTGCAGCCGGCAGCGTTTGTCATCGTAACGGTGTAAACTCCGTTAAGGATGGCAGTGATACTTTGAGTAGAAGCGGTGGAATTATTGGGGAATGTCCATGCGTAGGTTAATCCCCCGGGGGTTGCTGTCCAGGAGTTAGCAATTACCCCCGCACAGATTTCATTCGTGCCTCCGGAAATATTTCCAACAGGAGACGAAGTCACAAACAAAAGAAGGCTATCTCTGCGGGAACATCCGCTGACAGCATCGGTTATCGTAATTGCGTAATATCCGGGCTGAGTAAGAGGTCCAATCGTATCGTTCGTGGAGGAGAAGCCACCCGGACCAGACCATGAAAATGAAGTGCCGCCAACGATAGTTGCGACAAATTCAGTAGATTCACCGGGGCAGATTATCTGATCTCCCGAAATCGCAACCGTGGGTGAAGTTTTTAATGCGAGATGTTTCGTGCAGGAACTGGTGCAGCCGTTTCCGTCAGTAACGGTTACCGTGTAGGTACCGCTGTCAATCACATTCACGATTGCAGTTGATGGGTTGAATCCATTCGGACCTGACCAGGCGTAAGAACTTCCGTTATGCGCAGTCCATGCCGTGGGAGCGTTATCGCAAGTAGTATCAGCGCCCGTGATGCTGCAAACGGGTAGCGTGTCAACTGTTAATGTGTAAGAACATTCGCTGGTGCAGCCGAGATAATTTGTAACGGTAACTGAATATAATCCGGCTTCATTAATGTTTCCGGTATTTGCAGTATTCAATGATAAATCAAGGTCTGGACCTGACCATGCGTAGCTACCGCCAACGCCTGCGCCTGATGCAGTGAAGGAAGTGAAAGTGTTTAAGCATATTTTATTGTCGCCAGAAATGCTGCAAAAAGGTGTTGCAATCACAAGCGTAATTGAGCAAGTGCTGGTGCATCCGTTAGCATTGGTGACTGTTACCGAATAAATGCCGGGAGCGCCCACAGTGATGGCGTCAGTTGTTTCAGTCGTACTCCATAAATAGGAAGTTCCGCCCGATGCGGTAAAAGTTGTGGTTTCGCTTATGCAGATTGAATCCTGTCCGCTGATTGCGCAAGAGGGTGGGAGATACGTGTGTGTGCAGCCGCTGCCCGGGTTGCAACCGTCTGCCGTGCAAATTAAACCGTCATCGCAATTTAATGCTGCTCCCGGCTGGCAGGAACCGCCTCCGCAAACATCGGGGTCAGTGCAAGCGCTTCCGTCTGTGCAGGAAGCGGTATTATTTGTATAAACACATCCGGTTGTCAGGTTCCCGTTGGCGGGGTCGCATGCGTCATTGGTGCAGACATTGTTATCGTTGCAAAGGGAGTTGGTATTTGTATTTGAACATCCTGTTATTGCATTGCAGGCATCTACCGTGCAACTGATATTGTCATTGCAGGAAATCGCAGTGAATACGCAACCAATTGTGGGAGCATTACAAGCATCGGTAGTACATACTGAATTATCATTGCAAACAACAGCAGTGTAAGTGCAGGTTCCGCTTGAACAACCGTCAGTTGTGCAGGCGTTGTTATCGCTGGGGCAAACCAATTGATAGGATAAAGTAACATTCGAAGTTAAACTACCGCGCGAAGTTGCAGCCAACTCTGCATAATATGTTCCGCTGCTTGATGGTGTGAAATTAAATACTCCACTGCCGCCTGTTACTGTTTGTGCCGTAAAACCATCTGTTCCATACACTCGAATGGTATTGCTGCCTGAAAAGGAAAACCTGTATGTCTGTCCTGCAATGGCGGCAAATGACCATGAGCGGATATCACCCGACAAAGCAGTAGTAGTTTGTGCAGAACCACAGGCAAATGTAAGAGCTGTATTACCCGTAGCAGTGGCATCGTACATCCATGTATATCTTATGGAATACTCATGCCTGTCGTTGTCGCCAAAAGTTGATGAAATGGTAAAAGTTCCGTTGGAAGGAGAAACAGCAGTTCGGAAGGCAACACTTTGAGAATTCTGATTTAGCCGACAGTCATCATCGGAATCGAAAGTGCATCTGCCAGCAGCATCTGTATCCGGGTCATCTTCCCATCCATCAAATCTGATGAGGATACTCGTAGAGATATTCTTTCTGTTTGTTACAATTGCAGCACCTGCTGTGCCATAATTGCAAGAAGCAAAAATGCAATTCACCTGAAGACATCCGGTTGTTCCTTCAGTAGCATCAACATTGTCCCTGGTCCAAACGTGAGAGGAATATTCTTCAGTACCACCGTCAGCACAGTCGTTGTCATGGCCCCTGACAAAATTTAATTGCGTGGAATATTTCACTCCGGCTAATTGCCCGAACGCATTGCCCGAAAATAAAAACAGCGCAATAAAAATTACTGCGCTGCTCAAAAATTTCCCGCCAAACTTGTTTTGCGTACAACAGTTTGCATTTACAAGAGCGTTGCGGAATGCTGGGTTGAATAAAAATTTCATAACTCGGAATTTTTGGGTACAGATTGTTTAGTAAAACTGCTTAGATTGATAAGTGATTAAATGCGCGAATTCAATTAGCTCACTAAAGTAAAGGAGGGTATTGCTTATCTTAACGCAATTATTAGAAAGAAAATGGATTAAAAATCAATGCAGGCTTAGGTTGCAGGGAGAAGCTGTCCGAAATACACGGAAACTTTCATGGGTGGCAACGAGCATGAATGCGCAGCTATTTAAAAACTCACCTCTGTCTGCGTTAAAACTTCGGCAGATAAACCGCCCTTCTATTGCCGTTGGCTGAAGTGCTTGTTGCACAACTCGGTGTTGCCTCACCCCACCCCACTCCAAAGGAGAGGGAGTCAGAGCATTTTCCCTCTCTTTCGGGAGAGTGACAGAAAGCGAAGCGCTTCAGGGTGAGGCTTTGTCGTGGGCAAATTGCATATTGTTTGAGTTGTGCAACAAGCACTTCAGCCAACGGATTCAGAGGGAGCAAGCAAGCAGGCTTTAGCCAAAAGTTGTAAGGAATTTGGCTTAAGCCTTTTCTCTTTTATTTCTTTATTCCGTTGGCTGAAGCCAACGGTAATGAAGAAAACAGCTAACAAATTTAAATGCGTGTTGCCCCGAATCAATTGCAAACTGAAAATCAGCAACTCCAGCAAACCATAATTCTGCGCTTTCCTTCATAAGGCAGCCTTCCGTGTGAGGCGCTGAAGTTGTCAATCGCGAGGATGTCGTTTTTCTTCCACGGGAAAATGACAAGGTTTTTCCAAATCACATCTTCCACGTGGCGCACATACGCATCGGGAATCGGAGTGCCGTCACCAAACAGCACGTTCATGCTTTGGTCAATCGGCTTGGTGGTGATTTTTTTTAAAGGAACAATTACGTTCAGAAAAGTCGTCCACAAAAAAGTTTTCAATCTTTTCTGACGCGCGTGGATGTGTTCATATTCTATTTGCCCGCCCGCAGGATGAAACACCTGCAAGTGATTGAACCACGCAGGCTCATTTGTGAGCGGATGTTTCTTTGCCGAAGGCGTGTGATGCGTAATGCGCAGGCTGTCATTTTCTTTCCATTCAAAGTCCATCTCATACGTGCGGCATTGCTTTTCCACTTCCGCTTTATCTGTGGTGAGAAAAATTTTATCCCAGCTTTTCAATTCCCACAGGTTGAATTTACTTTTTCCGTTCAGCCCGGAATAGTTGCGCACAGTGAGCGTTCCTTTGCGGTCAAATTCCTCCCGAATGTTTTTATCCAACTCTGCATACACCTTTCTGAAATTGCATATCGGTGTTTCACCGCCATATTCGGGTTCGATGTCGCAGTAGAAAAATAACTTTACGGGCGGTTTGGTCATGTAGCTCATCTCGCAATGCTGCATGATCGGGTAGTAGCCCGGCAATTCGCTTGCAGAAAAAATATACGTTGTGCCATCTACGCGGTCGCGGGGCGAGGTGCCGAGATAATCATTGTTGAGCTGCGGGTCAATGGTCAGTGCGACATCTTCAAAAGCCTTTGGCGAAGAAGCATCAAAGCCGCGAAACAGCACCGCTCCATGCTTATAAAATTTTTGCTGAAAAGACTCCTGCTGTTGTTGCAGCCACTTGTTCAGATGCGCAACAGAGTTATCGCTATCCGGCTCAATAATAAGCGGCAGTTCCTGTGTGTTAAAGAATGTTTCGCGCATTGCGGGGATGAAATTACAGAATTTGCGCTTTGTAAAATTGTCTTGCCGGACTTGTTGCGGCATCCCCTGATGTTTTTCCTGTTGTTCCCTGTTGTTCGCTCAAGTCTTCCGCGCAGGCTTTGCGTGTAAGCTGACTTGGGCGTTCTGTATTTTGATGCAGACATTCGTCTTCACAAGCGCGGAGGTCGAAAGACCTCTTTCCGTTATTACCCCTGTTGTTCGCTCAAGTCTTCCGCGCAGGCTTTGCGTGAAAGCTGACTTGGGCGTTCTGTATTTTGATGCAGACATTCGTCTTCACAAGCGCGGAGGTCGAAAGACCTCTTTTCGTTATTACCCCTGTTGTTCGCTCAAGTCTTCCGCGCAGGCTTTGCGCGTAAGCTGACTTGGGCGTTCTGTATTTTGATGCAGACATTCGTCTTCACAAGCGCGGAGGTCGAAAGACCTCTTTTCGTTATTACCCCTGTTGTTCGCTCAAGTCTTCCGCGCAGGCTTTGCGTGTAAGCTGACTTGGGCGTTCTGTATTTTGATGCAGACATTCGTCTTCACAAGCGCGGAGGTCGAAAGACCTCTTTCCGTTATTACAAACGTAAAAATATTTTCAGGAAAAAGCTTGATTTTAATGACAGTACCTTGACACAACGAGGGGCAAAAATGTAAAATGATAAGCGTTATCTAAATGAGCGGAAGCTCAGGGATGAAAAGTACAAGCGGACATGCTTGTTGCACAACTCAATAAAGTCCGCCTGAGGCGTACTTCATTCATTTATCATTTCAGGCGATGATTTTTTTTGCGTACATCGCAGCTATGCGGTGAATCTGAATCATCTTGAGGCGAATAACAGCGTTACGCTGAAAGTAGCAGGGAAAGAAATTCCATTGCAAAAAAACGATAGACAGGAATTAATGGACAAAGTGAAGTCGTTATCCTGAATGAGCTTCGATTGATTATTATAAGAGTTCTTTGAACAACTAAACGAACCGATGAGAAATTCTAAATTATAAATCTGAATCTCTAAACAAATCCTAAATCAATCCTAAATTCCAAACACGTGAAAATGAGCTGTTTCCTTAATTTAGAATTTTGAGATTAGAATTTGTTTAGCATTTTGATATTAGGATTTTGAATTTGAAATCAGTTTTTCAAACCACTTTATAAGTTTCCTTTCATCTCCCTTATCCAATCTTCCACCGCCTTCACGCCTTCTTCATGCACGAGTTTTCTGCCAATCTCCGGCATCATAATTCCCGGGTCGGTTGACTTCATGCGAAAAGTGAGAATGGATTCATCGGGCTTGCCCGGCAGAATGCTGTACAGATTATTTCCAGAACCTCTGCCCGCGGCAACAGGTGATTTATACACGCCAAGCCGTGTAGGATTTGTTTCATGCACATTCAGCATTAAGCCCGATGTGTTTGCCGGTCCTGTGGCGCTGTGGCAATGTGCGCAGTTAATATCTAAATAAGCGCGGGCGCGTTGTTCTGTGGTGCCGTCATTGGGGTTTTCCCAATCAGGCGCTTTCGGGCAGTCGGCAAGATTTTCGGGAAGACTGTCGAGAATGCCAGCGGTGTTCCATTTTGTAAGTTGATTCAGCTTTCCTTCAGAATAGGTAAACTCGCGGTTCAACTGACGCGCAGAAGGTCCAATCGGACTCATCTTCGCATTGCGCACATGGCAGCCTTTGCATTGATTTACATTGGGAACAGAGTAGGAGAGTGTTTTCGTGCTGCCGTCAGAATGAATCCAGGAGATTTCCTTTCTTCCCCCGGCAACTTCAAGAATCGCTTCGGTTTGCTCATCATTCCAGATATAGGGCAACGCTTTCCATCCTGCTTCTTCATGGATGAGCAGGCGCGTTTCTAAAATTTTTCTTCCTTTCGAATCATCTCTGAAATCATTCGGATAGAAAAAATTTTTAATAAGCACCGTGCCGACAGGAAAATCAAATTCACTCGAAGCGTTGTACACTGCTTTTTGCCCTGCGGGCACTTTTACAAATCGCGCTTTGTGCGCGTAGTCTGAAAAGAGGGGCGTGTTTAAATCATACGGCAAAATGCCGTGAGCGGGAATCAAATCAGCGAGTGCGCCTTTGAAGAATCCGTAATCAGTCAGTTTCTCCAAGCCGAAGGAAGCGGAGGATGAAACAACATTTTCGGCAACGGCTGTTTTGTCAGCGGGTGAGTTTGTGCAACTGAAATAAAATACAACAAGCAGGGAGAGAACAAACAAAAAGCAGATTCGTCTTTTCATTTCATTTTACAAATTGAGTTTCACCGGTTCGATTTTTGTGCCTGCGCAATTGAACTCCGGGTCATCGCGCCTCACATTTTTAAAACCGTTTGCCGCATCTGCATCAACAAATGAACCGCCTTCATTGTTTTGTGCGCAAATGCGATATTCCTCTTTGTACTTGCCGTCTTCGCCCACGGCAGTGGGGTCAAGAAATCCATCATATAAAATGGAGGGCACATTAAACCAAAATTTCAGGAACAATAACCTTCCCATCTCATAGGAAAGCGCAGGGATGCGCCAGAAATTTTTCTTATAGCGATTATCATGAATAGAAATGGTTTTCGGATACAAATCAAAATCAGGGTCGTTGAATGGATGCTTCACCAATTTGTAACTGGTGATGGCGGTGCCAATCGTTTTGTTGTTCACGATGAAGTTGTTAAAAATCTCCACGTTGTCAGTCGCAAGAATCATAATGCCGGTGCCGGGCGGCACTTCATGCACGATGTTTCCTTCGGGCGCAAAATTCTTGTAATTGTTTTTCCAAATGGTGTTGTCATACACGCGCACGGTGTGTCCGCTCTGCGGCAATTCGGGCATATCGAAAATTAATATGCCGCCCGTGTTGCAATGCGCATAATTGTGATACACATCAGCGCGGATGCAGTTTTCAATTTCAATGCCCGCCACATTATGAAACGCTTCGCTGTTGCGCACAATCACATCGCGCGATTGCCCCACATAAATGCCCGCATCAGAAGCGCCAATGGCGATGCACGATTCAATCAACACGCTGTCGCAGTCAACAGGATAAAAGGCATACGAGCCGTTTTCTTTCTTGGGCTTGCCTGTCCATTCAGCGCGTACATTTTTAATGATGAGCTTGTTCGTTTTTTGAATTTTCAATCCATCGCCTTTTGTGTCCTGCACGGTCAGGTCTTGCACGGTGATACTTTCGCAGTTGTTGATTTTCAATCCTTCCGCGCCTTCCTCTTGTCCTTTGAAAGAGAGAATTGTTTTATCGCGCCCCGCGCCCACTATCACAATGCGTTTCCGCCCATCAAGCGTAAGGCTGCCCTTGAATTTAAAATACCCTTCGGGAATGCGAATCGTGTCGCCATCAACGGAGAGAATGAGTTTTGTTTGCAGTTCTTTTTCAATATTCTGCCATTCAACATTTTCAGTTGAACATGCGCCAAACAGAAATAAAGCGGGCAAAAGGAGGAGATATTTTACCATGATCAATAAGGGAATTTAAAATTTGGAATGTTCCCAAAGTTAGGGAGTGAGAGCGAGCAAAAAAATAGCACAGCCGAAAAAAGCAGGGCTATTTTGAAATAGAGACTAAACGGAGGCGCAATCTCAAGGCAACACGCAGAGGATTGGCTTCAGTGGGCGGGTTTGATAGGTGAAAAGGGAGCTGCGCTAAAAAGGCAAATCGCGGTGAATCACCATGCGGCTCCACCGAAGGAAAATGATTGCATCTACTTGTACAAAATACATAAAATTGTCATTAGATTAGCGGAGAAGAAGATACCGATATAAACGAGTTGGCGGAAACCCTAAGAACGACCGTATAAACATAAATCGACATAGGACTTGACATCAATCAACGACATAAAATTGACCATGTTAAAGAAGAACATTGAAAGAAATTTTGGTTTAAAAAAATTTACTTTTACATTTGTGCCGTTCATTTTCCAAACGACCTAACCTCAATGGTTAATCTAAAGTCAAAAGAAAATGAGCAAACAATCAAACAACATCAAGGTTTCCGTTGCTGAAATTATTCAGCTTTTTCAAACTGCACCTGAACAGGCATATGAGCAGTTAATTTTTTCAAGCTACTATTTTCACAAGCAATCAAAAAACTTTTGGGATGCTTACATGAAACTTGACCATGACAAGTTGGGCAAACAATTTCCTGATTCAGTTGACACTTTCAATAAAGCCGTTTGGCTTAAACTATTTTATGACTTGAACGAAGTTTATAAAACTGAAAGAGCAAAGAATATTGAAGGACTGATAACTTTAAATCCCGATGAAACTTCATTTACCAAATCTCTTTTTCTTTGTTTGGAACTTGGTGAGACAAGCAACCAACCATGCAGTTTTCCAAACTATTCAGAGGAATCACTTGAAGCGATAAAGATTTTATTGAAAGAGATTTTTCCCCCACTGACATCAGAAAACAAAACTTCTTATTCATTAGAACTTGCACAACTTTCCAATAACCTTATCAAAAGTCAAGTTGACATCGCCTTACTAACAGAGTTCCTTGACGCTTTTGTTTGGGCTGGCTTTGAAATGATAAAAGAGGATTGTTCAAAAGGATTTGTTTTGAGTTTGCCTGACGGCAAACTAAAAACTGAAAATCTTTTTGTGCTTAATCATCTCAAGACTGGAGTTTTCGGCAAACCTGACCAGGTAATTTCGGTCAAAGCTGACCAGGGCATTTCGGAGCAAACTGACCACCCCATTTCGGTCTAAACTGACCACCCCCTGCGCGCCTGTTGAAGGGTTTGTTTT
>Ga0163147_10007333_pt1 | contig 12556 bp, 10 predicted proteins | sample OliLakLV19MP6G1_FD_148597 | JGI IMG/M metagenome (GOLD analysis project Ga0163147, IMG submission 148597) | Freshwater microbial mat bacterial communities from Lake Vanda, McMurdo Dry Valleys, Antarctica- Oligotrophic Lake LV.19.MP6.G1 | ecosystem: Environmental > Aquatic > Freshwater > Lake >...
GGGCGACGTGGCGCGGTAGTGATCTCAACCTCGGTACAGGGGATGTGTTTCGAGCGGGGATGCTGCATCTTGAAGATGGGCGAATTCAGCCAGAACGCCCGAAACAGCTTTTCGTGCGCTGGTATGCCTTCGCTTATACGTTTCCCGGCTGCGATATTTACGCGGGCTAGTTGTCCGGCGTTTCTTTGAGAGCGGCATACTGTCGATGTAAGATACGCAAGGTCGTATACAAACTCATCATACCGCTCACAAAAATACGGGCTGTGTTTTGGGTTAACTCAGATGTGGGTTTGTTGTATACAGATTCCGCAGCAAAATCTGCGTTTAAGTTTCGGATTCGGTTCGCCAACTGATGATTCTCGTCAATATTTTGGCGAACCTCAACGAGTTTTTGACGAGACGATGTATGGTTAGACGATCCGGCAGTCCGAATTTGCGCCCCGATGAGCCGTTGATCAATCGCTTCTAGTTCTCTGTTGATCTCTTGCGGTGTAAAGCGTGATTTGCCGTCCATGTTCGTGAGTTCGACAACAAGGTCGTGTAGCAGAGTAATTGCCTCTGTATAGAGTTCGTAACGCCCCTCATTATTGACAATAAACTGCATAAGGGGACGACTTGGATAGCGTGGTGAAAACTCATGCTGATTCATACAAGTCCTTTCGTTTCCAGCAACTCTAACGCCTGTCGTTCTGTAAATCCGCCATTCCATAAGTCGAGCATGTAGGATGGAACGCCTTCGACCTGAAAATCGGCAAACAAGATGTCAAACTCGTTGGGCTGACCTTCATGCAAATCAACAATCTTGAATTCTTGCGATCCGACTTCTTCGCCAGAGCCTCCAAGTTCAAGTCGGACGGGAGCAATCAGATCAACATCAACACGGTAAACTATAGGATAAAAGAAAACTTGGCTGATGTCATCACACAATCGGAACAACCGCCGTCGTTTCAGGGATCGAGGGTTTGTGCCAGCGATCACGCCCTTCCGCACATCCAGTCGCATTTGAGCAATAGTTCTGCTAAAACGATCCCGATCTTTCCACGGCTCGTACAAATCTTGGTAAATGCGAAATGGATTGGATGATGTAGGGTTCGGCAGTCGATAAGGGTAAAAAGGCGCACCCACCCACGCAAAATGTACACCACCGTAAAAATAATGGTTGAAGCACCACGCCAAAAAGGGTTGACTTGAATAATAATAACGCGCCAAATTTCTGCTCCGTTTGTTGAATGAATCGCTCTTTTGGTAAACAAAAAGGGCGCAAGTTGCTGCGCCCCTAGTATATCATGTTATACGTCTTGACCGGGAAAGCTCTCCGTGACCGAGTGCAGTCCTGTTGCACCGCTTGGATGGGGTGGCGCTACACGCTCAAGCTGCGGCGTGCCGTCCGGTTCGATGCAGCGGACTTCTAACTGGTGATAACCTTCGCTGAATGCCCAGTTATAACGCCACAACTGCCATGTGCGGTCAGAAATGGGGGCGAGAATTTCCGCGTCCTGCCATTCGCCATCATCGGCGCGTACCTGCACCTGTGCGATACCGCGATCTCCCGCCCAAGTGATTCCACCCATTGGGACAACCTGTGTACCATCTTCAAGCGTCTCGACTGCATCAATCGCCACTGTGTCAATGACAGATGTTGCGCGGGCAATGGCGTCTTTGTCCCAACCACGCCGCACCCAGTAACCGTCTTCATCGCCTTCGATGAACTCCATGCCGATGATCCACTTGGGCTGCTTCATGCCAAAGTGATTGGGAATGTGGATACGCAGCGGGAAACCGTGTTTTACCAGCAGAGGTTGATCATCCCACGCATACGCCAGAATGATGCGGCGATCATTGTTGATGAGGTCAAGCGCCACTGTCTCATCGAAGCCGTCGCCGCCCGTGATTTTGAGGTGGGTTGCGCTGGCGGGAATTTCGACGCCCGCGAGAATGTCTTGCATAGGGACGCCCGTCCATTTGATCGTGCTGATCAAGTCGCCGCCGATGGGGTTAGAGATGCACGACATGGTAATGTAATGATCTTCCGGCTCGAAATCGTTGCGAATATTATCCAGCGTGAGCATGGCAATTTCGCGGGGTTCGCCGCCAATCGAGGTCGTAAAGGGAAGCTGATAGCCTTCTTCGGCAATATCCAGCGGCGTTGAGCGAATGTCGATGCGGTAATGATTTTGCAGCGCCGTAATTTCCGGGCGCGTGCCGGGAACAGCAGTGAACGAGTCCCGCGAGACAGGCAGCGCCGCCGCTGTTTCAGCGTCCAATGTGGCTTCTGGCACGGGGATATTTGCTGCGGCGGTGGCGGTGTTGTTCAAAATTGCGCTGATTCCCCCGCCCACAACCGTGATCGTCGCAGTTGCCGCGCCAAGCTGAATCAAGAATTGACGGCGATCTACAGCGGTGACGCTGGCAGTTTGCCCCACAGGAGTCGTAGTGGTTAACGGGTAGGTTAAGCGTTCGTAAACTTCTCCCACGATGATGCCCCAGACCAACAGTGCCAGCAGCGTCCACACCCCTGCAACGAGCGGGTCAGCGCCGGGGGCGCTCAGGGTGATCAAGGCAATCGGCGCGCCAACGATCAAACCAAGAATCGCGCCAGCAATGCCGCCTGTGCGCTTGTTGGTGAGGCGGTTCATAAGGGCGAAGAAAAGTGCGCCCGCCACAATGCCGATCACAATGAGCAGGGTAAGCCCCATGATTTGTTCCGCGATTTTAGCGGACGTATCGGTGCGACCCAGATTTAGCCCGCGAATGACCGCGACCATCGAGTCGATTCCGATGGTGATCACTGCTCCCGGTAGGTTGCGTGCGATCCAGTCGAACATATCGAAGGGAAAGAAAGTCAGCCCGATAAATTGATTCGCCAGCGCCGCGATCACAATCAACGGGAGCATGAGCAGCCCGCCGATCAAACCGCCTGTCAGTGGACTTGGCTTGTTTTGCATAATGACCTCATTAATCTTTTATCGCTTAGGGTCGAAATAGTGTCAGTCCGCTTTCGGTCACAACCGTTAGCTTAAAGCCAATCGCTTTATTGGACTAACGTCTAATTGTCATGTGCCAGATGCGATTTGTTACACTTTCTTACGTAACCTTAAGGATCGTTGGCGAATCTAGTAACGACGGCGTACAATCCCACCCATCTTATCGCCTTTATTCCTAGATCGGTTCGAGTCATGATCGTTATTGATGCACACGAGGATATTGCTTATAACGCGCTCCGTTTTGGGCGAGACTACCGCCGGAGCGCCTACGAAATTCGTCATGTTGAGGGCGGTACTTCTGAAAATGGAATCGCTACCGTAGGGCTGCCGAATGCGCTGCTAGGGCGGGTAGCGATCACGTTTTCGACGCTGTTCGTTGCCCCGAAAGGGTCGCCGGGGATGCTGGAAGACTCGCCTACCTATGAGACTCCTCGCCAAGCCTACGATCTGGCGATAAAACAGCTTGACTACTATCAGCGGTTGGCAGACGAAACCGATAAAATCCGCTTGATTTTCACCCGTGCCGATCTGGATGCCGTTTTAGCGACGTGGGCAGACGGTGTGCCAAGCGATCAGCATGTGGAAGGGTTCGTCGTGTTGATGGAAAACGCCGACCCGATCATTGAACCGAAACAGTTTGAAGAATGGTACGAGCGCGGCGTGCGTGTCGTGGGTCCGGCTTGGACGGGGACGCGCTACTGCGGCGGCACGAGTCAGCCGGGGGGCTTGACCAAATTAGGCTATGAACTGCTCGAAGTGTTGCAGAGTTTCAACGCTATCCTCGACCTATCGCATATGGCGGAACAAGCCTACTTAGAAGCAGTGGACTCGTATCAGGGGATTGTCATTGCCAGCCACAGCAACCCGCGCAAATTTCGCAATACAGATCGCCACCTGAGCGACGAAATGATCCTTCGCCTCGCAGAACGGGACGGCGTGATGGGGATTGTTCCTTATAACCGCTTCCTCAGCGATACATGGTCAGCAGGGGATCGCAAGTCCGATGTGCCGTTCTCAGTCGTGCTGGATGCGATGGATCACGTTTGTCAGGTGACAGGAAGCGCCCAGCATGTCGGCATCGGCTCGGACTTTGACGGCGGGTTCGGCTACGCCAGCATCCCCGAAGGCATGGATACGGTCAGCAGTTTGATCACCATTGGCGATGGTTTGCGCGAACGCGGTTACAGCGAAAGCGACATCGAAGCCATTTTGAGCGGGAACTTCCTTCGCAAACTGAAACAGGCGCTGGCATGATCGGGGTTGCACAATTCGGAATCGCCATTGGCGCACTGGGCATTGTCCTCACCTTCATGAGCCTGTTTCCCGGCGTGATCGGTTTCAGCAACCCGACAGAAGGCATTGGCATTGTCCAATTTGCGGGCATCCTCAGCGGGTTTTCGCTGCTGATTCTCGGCGCGTTGATGTACGTCAAATTCACGTTCTATGACAAGCGCGGTGCGGTGCTGGCACAGCAAATCGGTATACGCCTTGCGTTGACAGGGCTGGTACTCGCGGGCATGGTCGGTCTGGCAGATGTGTTCGGTTTTGGTTCACACCCGCGCACCGAGAACAGTGACGTGTTTTTTGGCTCTTTGCAAGCGGTGGGGATGCTGGCTGGATTCTTGATCGCCTCCATTGGCGTAGCGGTCTACGCGCTGACAGGACACCCTCCCAACGAGCTACCGAAGACTTAAGTTAACTCAATTCAACAAAATTTAAACACTTACCCATATTTCATTGACACTTTTCCCCTATTTTACGCTACAATAAACGTTACTTGTTATAACTTGCTCTACTCCCACGCTCAGGAGGCGTTTGATGCGTAAAATTGGAAGTATGCTTCTGTTTTTGGTAATTCTTCTCCTTTCGGTGATCCCTGCGTTCGCGCAAGAGCGTCCTAGTGTCCTTGAAGTCCTCGAAAATGATGCGGACGGACGCTTTACGACGCTTTTGGCAGCGATTGACGCTGCGGGTCTTCGTGAAGCCCTTGAAGGTGAAGGTCCTTTCACCATTCTTGCCCCCACCAATGATGCGTTCACCGCAGCGTTGGAAATGATGGGCGTGACTCCTGAACAAGCGTTGATGCTTGGGGATGGACTCCAGCCTATTCTGTTGATGCATGTCATTGAAGGGCGCTATTTCTTCCGCAACTTGACGGGCGGACCTACGCTCGATACGTTGGCGGGTGAAGCGGTCACGTTCAATTTGACCGACGGCGTATTCACGGTCAACGGTGTTGGTATCTCCGACCCCGATCAACTGGCGTCCAACGGGATTGTCCATGCCATTGACGGCGTGATTGTCCCCGAAGCGATGATGGCGATGATGCAGCCCGCCCCCGAAGCTACACCCGAAGAAACGCCCGCTCCGGTGGTCGAAGCCCCCACCCGCCCGACGCTTGCTGAACTGCTGACGGCAGATGGCGAAGGTCGTTTCACTACGCTGTTGGCGGCCGTGGATGCGGCTGGTTTGACCGACGCGCTGAATGGCGAAGGTCCGTTGACGGTGTTGGCTCCTACCAATGATGCATTTGCGGCGGCACTCGATTACTTGGGTGTAAGCGCAGATGATCTGATGGAAGACCCGGAAATGCTGGCGCAAATCCTCAGCTACCATGTCATCCCCGGTCAATATTTCTTCCGCAACCTGACTGCAGGCCCTGCACTGGAAACCTTGACTGGTGAAACCGTTCAGTTCGACTTGACCGATGGTCTGTTCACGGTTAACGGTGTTCGCATCTCCGACCCTGATCAACTAGCGTCGAACGGTATTTTCCATGTGATCGGCGGCGTGCTGCTCCCGGCTGATATTCAGGCGGCGGCGGACGCGAACCGCGCTCATGTTCGTTTCATCCACCTGTCGCCCGACTTTGGCGCGGCGGAAATCTATGCTGATGGCGTTCTGGTCGTTGAAGGTGTCGAGTATGGCGTTGCCAGCGAGTGGATCGAAATTGCGGGTGGCGTTCTGCGCGTCGGTGTTGCTCCCGAACCGGGCGCTCGTGCCAACAACACGGGTATTGGTCGTGTTGAAGCTGGTTCGTATGTGAGTGTGGTCGTCGTGGGTTCGGGCAGTTCCATCCGTATCCGCTACATCGTGGAAGATTACACCGCTCCGGCAGAAGGTCGCGCTCGTGTCAGCGTGCTGCAATCCGTCCAAAACCTCGGTGCGATTGACGTGCTGGCGAATGGTGAGCTGTTCATCGGTGCGCTCGGCTACCCCGGTTCATTGGGTGATAACGACGGTGTGGACACGCGGGACGTTCCCGCCGCGACCTACAATATCACGGTTAACCAAGCAGGTACGACAAACCTGATCGTTGAGGGTGGCAACTTCACTTTCGATGCAGGTGGCAATTATCTGATCGTCACGGGTGGCGCTCCCGGCAACGTCATACTGTTCGTTTACTCGACTGAACCCGCCCCGGCGGAATAAGTCTCGTTAAGTCATTCATCAAACAGGGGTGATCCTTCGGGACGCCCCTGTTTTTATTTCCCCGATCCCCCCTGATCCAATCAATGTAGGGACGCCCAACGGGGGCGTCCCATGTACGGCAAGTTAAGCCCACCCCTCCCCGAATTCAGGGAGGGGAGTAAGCAAAAGCGTCGTTTACATCGGAGGATGAGCCGGAAATAGACACTGACGGAGGGCGTTTGAGCCTCCTTTAGGAGGCTTTCTACCCCTTGCCAGAGGCTTGAGCCTCCGGCAAATCGCTTAACTTGCTGCATATGGGACGCCCAACGGGGGCGTCCGTTAACCCAATAGGGCGGACGCCCCGTTGGGCGTCCCTACGAAAAACAGGTAAGGTTGAGGATTTTAGACCGCCCCTTGATTCGCGGGGGTGTTGGGGTTCGTTGACTGTGTGACGGGGCTGATCGGTGTTGTGTCAGATGGCATGGGTTCAGCTAGGACAGCAGGCATAGACGGTGAACTTTGCGGCACAGACGCCACCGGATTTTTGCCCCATACCAAGCCCGCCAGCACTTGAGTCACGTCGCCATGCAGTCGCTTACGAAACTGGCGTAGAGTCTCGTCTGGCTTCTTGCCAAAGAACGTATAGGTAAAGTTTTCCTGTATTTGTCCGGTGGGGACGACTAATTCCGGCTGCCACTCATCAATTTTTTGCCATGCGTTGTTCGCGCATTGGTCAAGCTGGAACAGAATTTGCACATCCCCATGCGCCCCGCGCAAACGCATATCCAGCGCGACAGGCAGCATAAAATTCCGTTTGCTCACACTTTTGAAAAACTCGTTGGTGAGGCGTTTGGTCGCCCCTTTGACCGCCCGCTCCGCGCCTTTTTGGTCAAGTTTGGCGCTGCGACGTACCGCGCTGTCAAGTCGGCGGGCAATCGATTTGTCTGCGACGATGGCGCTGCGATTCACGCGCCCGTACATATCGTATTGGCTGAGGCGCACAGCCGTCACACGCCAGCCTGATAATTTTTTGCCATCTGTCCCCAGAAGGCGTTTGCTTGCCGCAAATGCTCCCGGCTGACACGGCGCACCCGGCGCGTCGTTTGGCGCGTGCTGCTGCCACAACTGACGCCGCCCGGCTGTGCTGTTCTGATCGATGTAGGTATTCGCCGCATAGGGGATTTGCCAGGGCGGGAAGGTTGCCGGACGCTCGAACAGCACCCGAATGATGATTGTGAACAGCCACAGCAGAATCAGCACTATTCCAACAACCGCCACCCCCATAGCGACGGTGAGCGGGTCGATGCTGTCAATATCCACTGGCAGCGTGAAGGCGGGCGCAGCCTGTGCCGCCCCTGTTTCACTGGTATTGACGGGCAGAGTCACGGTGAAACGGGCAATATTCGATCCCTCAAGCACCGCGGGAAGGTCACGCACGCCGAGCGTAGCGACCAACCGTTGTACGCTTCCCGCCGGAAAACGTGATACCGGAAACGTCAGCGTCACCGCGTAGACGTTTTCGCCTGTTGCCAGCGGCGGTACTTCTGCCGAGTCGAGTGCTTCTTCGGTGTCGGCAGTCAGCAGCCACGCGGTAACGGGCGTTTCTACTGCCTCGCCCCTGTTTCTCACCTCAAACTGGACGACGACCTCATCGCCTGTAACAACACGGGAGATATTGCGAATTTCATAGTCAATGACAATGGCTTGCTGTGCGGAAAGCGACAGCACCGTCATCCATGCGATCAATAAGGACAGAAATAGCTTTTTCATAAAAGGATACACCTTGCCGTAGGGACTTAGGCGTGCGGTCTCCCTACATGGATGGGCGGACTACTTTAACTATAGACGCAAACAGGGTTCTTTCCAAGACGTTCGCTAGGCGTTTCCCCAACGCTAGGAGACTGATTCTGCGCGGTTGATCACGTTTACAAGGTTAGTTTACACATGAGACCGATCTGTGACCGAACCGTGACCGCTTTCGGGGTTTTGAGGGGGTCGCTTTTGAGATGCTGAGGTCATTGACCGATGCACTTCTTAAGGGAGACACAACCCCATGAAGCAACCCCTGTTCAGCGATGGACGCCCCCCACTGCCGCCCCCCGGCGCAGTCAGCCGCTAGAAAAGACGATGGCTCACCACTGGTGAGCCGTTGTCTTTTATTCCTATTATCTGCTCATGTTTAAAACTTCACAGTGTAGTATAATGATGACTACAGAGCAACTAACACTGAGGAGCTAACATCAATGATGCAGTCTGACGGACGCCCTCCTATTCCCCCGCCCGGATGTCCCCAAACTCACCACCTTCCACACGCTTGCGCCAGCTCACAATCCATTTGAGCATATCTTCCTGTGCAGGAGATTTCTCTAGGCGTCTGGTCAAGCCTTCTGCGCCGCGCAAAAACTTACGCGCCACGCGAGGATTGCCCGCCCGTGCTTCAAGCCGACCCAACGCAAATTTGATCGAGGCAGAACCGAAATTGTTGAAATTCCAGCGATATTCGTCTAGCACGTCTTGAAGGGCTTCCCGCGCTTCATCGAACTTGCCTAGCATTGTCCACGCCAAGCCTAAACCGTGTTTTGCGAGGATGATCATGTAAGGCATATCAAGTTCCTCAAACATGAATTTTGCCCGCAAATACAGCGATTCGCTTTCCTCAAAACGCTGCTGCTCGTAACGCAAGCCCGCTAATTCAGATAGCATGTAACCGAGACGCCGATCCGAGTTTACGCCATCCATCATCTGGAGAGCAGCAATGGTAAATTCTTCCGATGCGTCCATTTCATTCTTCAAACGATGAGACACGCCCAACATCAGCAGCGCCCGCGTTTTGTAGGTCATATCGCGCAGTTGGTCAGCCATGCTGAAGGCGGTGTTCGCATGTTCTATTGCCTTAGTCAATTCTTGTCGAAAGTTGTGCATGTAAGCGATGGTCAAATGCACTTCTGCCGCTAAATGTCGATTTTCGCTGAACTGGACGAGCAGCAGCGTATGATCGATCAGATCAGTTGGCATTCCCTCGAAATGGCGGAAAGACAACGCCTGTAGGATACGCAAATAGGCTTGGAGTTGTGCATCTATTTCATTCGCCTCTCCAGCATATTCCAGCGCGGCGTCCAGATTGGCGTAGGTGCTGCGAATATCCCCCTTAAGCGGGTAGAACATTGCCATTGCACCGGCGATCTGCGCCAAAAGATTCGGGTCTTTCAATTCCATCGAACGCAGCAGGGCTTGAAATGTGCGATCCAGCGGCTCTTTATAATCATCTGTGAGCATCATACTGGGGATCATGTTGACGAACGCTCGTATGGCGCGGGGGATGAGCAAATCGTCATCAAGGGCGGCACGATACACTTTATGAACACAGTCCAAGTTAGCGACTATCCAGCGGGTATCGTTCACATGCGATTCAATAGTCGTCAAAAGGGTAGGTAGATCAGAACCATCGTTCGGAGGATTGTAGAACAGGTTGTCAGACATAATTTAGTGAACGCTCACAACTCAACGTGGACGGGGAGAATAATAGATCGCTGAACTTGACCCTCAGCGCCGATGGTGTTCATAATTTTTTATTACGTTCAAGTTAGGCAAAGGCAAACACGAATGACGGATTATGCAGTGACATGATCCCAAACAGTTTGCATACAGATCAATATATAAACACAACTTCATATTTTTATCAATGGCTGTAGGTAGGGAGAAATTGGTTACATTTCTCCCTATTGCAAATTTTACCGATGAACTGATTTGACTAACGGGGATTTATTCGAAGCGCCAGACGCCGCCATTGAAACTGGTGAAGTACAATTCTCCATCGTCGTCTTCGCCAAACGAACTGATCGATTCATTGGTTGACGCAATCAGGATGTCGTTTACCCATTCGCCCGACTCATCACGGTAGGCGTACCACATGCGACCCGACGAGAAATCTGCGTAAAGATAAACGCCTTGCAAGGCGGGAATCAGATTTCCCCGATAGACAAAACCGCCTGTGACCGAACTGCCCTGATTATGGGGATATTCCGCGAACGGCATGACCACATCTGACGGAGCGGGGAGTCCGCTGTAGGCGTGCGTCCCCTCAAGCAAATTCCAACCGAAATTCGCGCCACTTTCGCCCGCCGCGAGAAAACTGACTTCTTCATAGGCGTTTTGACCCACATCGCCAATGTAGAGATCGCCTGTTTCGCGGTCAAAGCTGAATCGCCACGGGTTACGCAACCCATATACCCAAGCCTCTGGCGCTCCGTCTGCGCCGTCGGCGAACGGGTTATCCGCCGGGATGCCATAGGGTTCAGCCGAGTCTACGTCAAGCCGCAGGATTTTGCCGAGCAGCGAGAACGTATTTTGACCGTTGCCCTCAGGATCGCCCCCCGAACCGCCATCACCCATGCCGATGTACAAATAGCCATCCTGACCGAACACCATAGGTCCCCCGTTGTGATTAGGGTAGGGCTGGGTGACGTGCAGAATCAAAAATTCGCTGTTGGGATCAGCCACATTGGGGTCGTCCGCACTCACACTGTAGCGGGCGACAATCGTATCCCCACTGGGGTTATCGCTGTAGTTGACGTAGAAGTAGCCGTTTTCCTCGTAATTGGGGTGGAACACCAGCCCCAATAAGCCCTGTTCATTGCCCTCTGTGGTGATTCGTGGCGCAATGTCGAGAAAAGGCTCATCGACGACTTGCCCGTCTTGAATAATGCGAATTGCGCCGTATTGTTCCACCACGAACAAGCGCCGGCTGTCATCTCCCGCGCCCGTCACGTACAGCGGACGACTGAAATCGTCCGCCACCAGCACGAGATCAAAAGTGTCCTCTGTTGGCGGCGTGATCGCCTCTTGCGCGGTCACGCTGGAAACCGTGAACACGATCAACAGCAGGATCACAAGTCGTTTGAACATATTTATCACCTTTAGATAAGCCGTTTTTGTCTTACTGTCCTGATGGAATGACGCCAAGCTGCTGCATCAACGAGAAGGCGTCGATCTCTGCCCAACGTTCTTGGATTTTGCCATCTTGCAGTTTGAGGATGTCCATGCCGGTCACGTGAACGGGCTTGCCCGTAGCGGGGATGCCCATCATTTCGCCCGTGTGTGTGCCGTCGCCATGCCAGCGCAGATACGTAAAATCGCCTTCACCGATCACCTCATCAACGATGACTTTCAGGTCGGGGAAGGCGCTGCGGAAAACCATCAACACCATCTTGTGTCCTTCCAGTCCGGGCATGGGCGCGGGGAAGGGCGTATGTTCCACTAAATCGGGTGCAATCAGTTCGTCAGCGAGAGTCACATTGCCTTCGCCCCACACTTCAGCACTGAATCGGCGTGTCACTTCTTTGTTATGTTCAACGGACATGAGATTCTCTCCTGAAACTAAAGTTGAGTTTCGAGTTAAAAAAGGTGATGCTGAATAACATGGGCATTGTAACGGTTATCGGCTCATGGAAGCAACCATGATGATGGCTATCTGTAGGGACGCGATTTATCACGTCCGCACGTTAATTGGGAGAAACGGACGCCATTTATGGCGTCCCTACTTCTTTGGCATCTCATAGAGAACCGAAAACGAATACAGACGATCCCCTGTAGGGGCGGGGCAATGTCCCCGCCCGTTAGACACGGGCAACCACGTTGGGTTGCCCCTACCATTATTTGGGGTCTATTTCAGTTTTTCCATCAGGATCGGTCTTTACGGTGTGGCGATACCCATCACCAACCGATCCGCGTTGAGGTAGTGCCGCGCTGTCGCTAGAATGTCGTCGCGGGTCACGCTGTAGATCATGTCGCGGTAGTTGACCAGATAGTCCAGCCCGCGCCCGTACAACTCCATGTTGTGCAGCGTATCCCCGATACCCTCATTACTCTCTAGCTGTAAAGGTAAATGTCCGGTGAAGTAGGCTTGATTATCTGCTAAATCATCCTCGCTGACGGCTTCTTCGGTCATGCGGCGAACTTCATCCGTGATTTTCTGGATCGCCAGATCGATGTTTTCCGGGTTGACGCCCGCGACCACATGCCAAGGGAGCGGCGCTAATCCGCCTTCGACCTGACTGTAAGCGTAGTAGGCTAGTCCGCCTTGTTCACGCACGCTTTTACCGATGCGACCCATCATGCCGAACTGCCCTAAGACGCTGTTTGCCAACTGCGCCGCCGTGAAA
>Ga0163147_10007342_pt1 | contig 12547 bp, 11 predicted proteins | sample OliLakLV19MP6G1_FD_148597 | JGI IMG/M metagenome (GOLD analysis project Ga0163147, IMG submission 148597) | Freshwater microbial mat bacterial communities from Lake Vanda, McMurdo Dry Valleys, Antarctica- Oligotrophic Lake LV.19.MP6.G1 | ecosystem: Environmental > Aquatic > Freshwater > Lake >...
GCCGCCCGATCCAATCCCCGTTCCGGCCCCCTGGCCGACCGAAGCAGCATCACCAACCCTTATCGAGTAGACATCCTGCCATGAAGCTTTCTACCCTTCTGTCCTTGCCCGTTGCGCTCTTGGTCGGCCTCGGGTCGGCCGGTGCGTTCGCCCAGGATTCCGGTTCAAGCCGGTTGCGCTTCTCGGATGCCGTGGAACTTTCCATCGGCAACACACCGCAGATCGAAGGCGCAAAGTTCGGCATTGATGCCGCCGAACGCAAGCTGAGTGGTACCGCCGCGCAACGACTCCCGAGGCTCAAGGCCGAGGGCAACGTGCTTCGATGGAATGATCCGATCGCGATTCAGTTCGGCAGCAACGCGCCTGGATCTTCGGTTGTCGTGCGCGAACAGGTGACGACCTCGTTTTCGCTGTCGCTTGCACAACCCATTTCGGGTTTGTTTGTGCTCGGTCGCATGATCGACATCGATCGCCGGGCCGTCGGCATCGCGAGGACCAGCATGGCCAAGACCAAGCTCGACGCGGCCCACCGCGCCGCCGAGGCCTACGTCGCGACGTTGAATGCACAGTCTGCAGCCGATCTGGCAAAGAAAACCGTAACACAATTTGAAGCGCAACACGCCAATGCCGTCAAGCTGCAAGCCGCAGGCGTCCTTGGCCTGGTCGATGTGCTTGGACTGGTATCCGCCCGCGATGCCGCGCGACTGGCCCTTGTGCGCGCCGAAACCACGATGGCCACCGCACGCGCCGAACTCGCCGTCGCCATCGATCGCGAACCCGATGCCGGCTTCGATATTGTCGACGAGTTTCCCGAACCGCCGCCCGCCCCCACGCTCGACGAAACCGCCGCACACCAACTGGCCGTCGACAGCCGTCTTGAACTGAAGGACGCCGCGCTGCAAACCGAGCAAGCCCGGGCCAACAAGACCGTGGCCATGGCGCAATTGCTCCCCAACATCATGGGCATCGCGACCTACCAGAACATCACGGGTCAAGGACCCTTTCAGCCGCGCAATGCCTGGTACGTCGGCGCCACCCTTTCATGGGAGATCTGGGACTGGGGTAAGACCTGGGACAGCGTCAAAGAAGCCGAGGCGCGCGCCGGTCAGGTCTCAACCAGTGAGAAGACCACGCGCAACCAGATCGCCTTGCAGGTCCGTCAGCGCCTGCTTGAAAACCGGGCCGCCTTCGCAACCCTTGAGCCTGCACGTTCGTCGCTCTCAGCGGCCGAAGAGGCCCATCGCATTCAGTCGGTTCGATTCGAGCAGGGCGTGGTCAGCACCGTCGACATCATCAACAGCGAGACGGACTTGCACAAGGCCCGATCGGCCTACGCGCAGGCACGCTTTGATTACTACCGCGCGCAGATTGCGCTTGCCCGGGTAGCCGGGGCGCTGCCTTTTGCGCCCCAGCGCTGAATTTCGGGTTCGCGTCTAGGCCCGCATCGCTTCGATGGGATTGATGCGCGCTGCGCGGATTGCGGGCAAGAAGCCGCCAACCAGACCCATCACGGTAGCGAAGATCATCGATCCCACGATGACGCCGCCATCGGGCTCGAATCGAAACACGATTTCAGACCAGCTGGCGAAATTGACCATCGAGAAGCTGACGAGGCCCATCGCAAGCGACGCGAGTGCACCGATGCCGCCGCCGATGATGGACAGAATGATCGATTCGAGCAGGAACGAAAACAGAATGCTTGCCTTCGAGAATCCAAGGGCTCGCAAGGTGCCGATCTCGCGCTGACGGTTTGCAACCGCGGCGTGCATGGTGATGGTGGCACCCAGCATCGCGCCGATGGAGAAAAACAAGGCGATCATGGTGCCCATGATCGAGATGAAGAGCGAGGTTCCCTCGGACTGCTTTTCGTAATACACAGCTTCTTTCATGACTGCCAGGTTGAGCTGGCGGTTCGATTCGATGCTGGCCTTGAACGTGTCGAACTGCGAGGGCGATACCCGCACGCGGATCGCCGACGTATAGCCCTCGCGTTTGAATGCGGTTCGCACGGTATCGATATCTGCCCATACCTCGGATTCATTGGAAGAGCCGCCGTCCTCGAAGACCCCCACCACCTTGACCGATCGATTCTTCTTGAGCTCAAACGATTCTCCGAGCGTGAGTCCCTTGAATCGACCCGAAATCGCACGCCCAATCACAACCTCGTCGGAGCCCTCTTGTGGCATCCGACCTTCGACGATCTTGATCGAGGGCCGAAACGCAAACGAGTCGGGGCGAATACCGCGCACCGCCGCGTTTGAGAAACCATCGGCACCAATCTTGTCGAGCAAGATGACCACCACCGACTCCGAAACACCGCGGGGACCCGAGACGGACTGAGGCAGCGACGTGTCGTTGAGCACCAGATTGACGTTGGCGTCTTCGATTACACTTTCGATCTCGGCCGTTGCACCCTTTCGCAACACCAGGGCCGCGTCCGGACTTGCACTTCGCCCAAGCGTCTTTTTGATGCCGTTGGACAGCATCAAAACCGAGGCAAACACGAAGACGACGAGCGCCAGGCCAAAGGCGGCCGCAGCACTCGTGGTTTTGCGAACTTTCAAATTGCGCAGGTTGTATGAAATTGGAACCATGGTGAATCCTCCTTACGCAAGCCGACGAAGCGCGTCCGTAACCTGAAGCCGAAACGCATTGCGTGCCGGAACGATCGATGCCGCAAGGGCTAAAACCAAAGCCAAGCCCATACCCATCACATAGGTCTTTGGGTCGATTCGGAAATAGGGGAACCAAGCCCCCATATTTTCCTCCAACAAGCGACCCAGCCCCAGTTCGACAATCGGAAACGAGAGCGCAAGCCCCACGATTCCAGATACGATCCCCGTCACGGCCGCCTCGCCCACCACGAACCAGGCGATCGACGCGGGTGGAAATCCAATCGCTCGCAACACACCATATTCGCGGGTTCGCTCGCGCACGCCCATGGCAATCGTATTACCCAAAATCATCATCATGATGAACAGAATGATGATCGAGATGACGTCGAGGGCCTTCAAAAGCGAGCTGATCATGCCCATGAACGACAAGTTCATCGCGCGCTCGCTCATGGTGGTGGTTTGGATATCCTTGACATCAAACATCTGATCGATCGCTGCCGATATCGCGGGGCCTCGACCCGGATCATCGATGCGCGATGCAATCCATCCGATCTGATCTTGCCGGTCGGGCGGTAGTGAATCGTTGACGTACGAATAGTGGAAAAACATACTCGACCGATCGATCGACTTTTTGGTGGCCGTGTAGATGCCCGTGATGTTCAGGGGCCAATCTCCGGGATAGATGCTGCCCTGCAAGGTGAACCGATCGCCCACCTTCAAGCCCAGCTGCCGCGCCAGCACGTCACCAATGATCGCGCCTTGTTTGTCGGCCAAAAAGGCCTGTTGCTGATCCGGCGCCAGCACCAGCTCGTCGAAAACCTCAAGCATCGAAGGTGCGTCGAAAGCCATCGTTGCAAAGAACTGCTCCGGCTTCTTGGGGTTCTTGCCGCCAAACCAGATGGCATAGGTGGCGCTCTTCACACCGGGCACCGCGCGGATCTGATCCACGTAGTTCTTCGGCATGGTGATGACGAAGCTGACCTTGTGGCGGGTTGCGATGCGATCCTTGGCGGCAAAGTCGGCAGCGGTCGACCAAGCGGACAACACCGTTCGCAGCATCACAAACGCGATGATCGCCACCGACGCGCCGAGTACGGTCAACGTCGTGCGCAATTTGTTGCGCAACAAATTGCGCGCTGAGATACGGATGAAGTTCATCATCGCAGTTGACCCTTGTCCAGCTTGCGCGTGACCGTCGCTCGCTCTGCTGCCGCCGGATCGTGGGTGACCATGAGGATGGTCTTCTTGAATTCCTTGTTGAGGCGATCCATCAGATTCAAGATCTCGTCGGCCGATTTGCGGTCCAGATCACCCGTGGGCTCGTCGGCAACGATGATGGTCGGATCGTTGACGATGGCGCGTGCAATCGCCACACGCTGCTCCTGACCACCCGAAAGTTGTCGCGGATCGTGGTGGCTCCGGTCCTCAAGCCCAACCACCCGCAAGGCAGTTTGCGCCCGCTTCTTTCGCTCGGCACTTGAAAGACCGTGCAACAACAGAGGCAACTCGACGTTTTCCTGAGCAGTCAGTACCGGCAATAGGTTGTAGGCCTGAAAAATAAAGCCGATGTTGCCCGAGCGAAACTTTGCCAGATCGCCATCGGACATTTTGCCAATGTTTGCGCCCGCCACCATCGCACTGCCCGAGGTTGGTCGATCCAGGCCCGCGATGAGGTTCAATAGGGTTGACTTGCCAGAGCCCGATGGCCCCATCAGCGCCTCGAACGACCCCGCCGGGATTTCGAGTGACAACCCGTCCAAAACGGTGATGGGTTCCTTGCCGCGAAAGAAGGTTTTGCGGATCTCTTTGAGAGAAACAATGGGGGATTCCGTGCTCATGTCGCTCGCTCCGTATTCGCGGTTGATTTGACTAGTTGTCCGAAGTTTTGACTTTGGATCCGGTCCGCAATTCGGCGGACGGATTTCGTACCACGCGGGTCCCGGGTGCGGGGCCTTCTTGAAGTTCCAGGCTGCCACCGACAACGCCCCCAACAAGAACCGGGGTCTCTTTGACCTGTCCATCGTCGATGACAAAGACCACCTTGCGACCCCCGCGTTCGACGACGGCATCGGGTGCGACCACCTTCTTGGGCTTTTCCTGCAAGGCCGCGTCGGTCAGCTTTTCACGCAAGAAACTGACCCGGGCGGCCATGTCGGGCAACACACCATCGGTCGGATCTTCGAAACGCACCTTCACGACAACGGTGGCCTTCGCACGATTGACCCGCTTGCCAAACTCAACCGCAACACCCCGATACCGTTTATTGGGATACGCATCGAGCACGATCTCGCAAGGCGCCCCCGGCGTAATCTGACCAAGCCTTGCTTCCGGAACATCGGTTTCAACCAGAATTGACGCAAAGTCGGCCAGCTCTGCAATGAGCGACGACGGGCCAACCATCTCACCGATGGCAGCAGGCTTCGCGACAACCGTGCCATCGATCGGCGACACGATCACGCGGTCATCCATGCCGACCCGCAGGGTACGCGCCTCGGCCTCGACCGCGGCAATATCGGCCTGTGCTGCTTTCTGGCTTTCGGCAAGTGACGCCGCGCGCGTTTCGAGATCTTCAAATTGCGCACGCGGCACGGCATTGCCAGCCAGCAATCCACGGGTGCGTTCCAGCTGTCGTGTCACTTCGGCGAGATTGGCCCGGGCGGTTTCCGCGCGCGCGCGCGCCGCCAAAACGCGCGAGCCGGCCGCAGCCACGGCGCTGCGTTGATCGGCGCTCGCAAGGGTCGCTATCACATCGCCCGCCTTGACCACGTCGCCTTCCTTGACCAACACTTTTTCGAGTCGCCCGTTGACCTTCGCACCCACCTTCGAGGTGATCTGCGGAACCACGTACCCGGTTGATGTGACCGATATGGAGGCCTGACTTGGCGAGATGAGTGCGATCTCGGTCTCCTCCACATCCTGCTTGAAGACAACCGCACCCAGCTTTCCAACCAGGAAGTAGCCGACGCCACCCAGCGCGCCAAGTACCAGCAACACCGTGACGGTGCGGCGTGCGGGCGAAGGTCCCGTAGGTTCGTCGCGGCTGATCTTCAGCGACGCGAGATCCGAGCTAAGCTGATCCATTGCCCGGCGGATTTAGCACAAAGTCCGCGCCACGACGCGAACGCGCTCCTCGAGCTGCAGCCAAAAGCGAGGGAAGATCAGCTGGGGTTCGCACCGATGTGCGTGCGAGCTCAACCCGACGGCTGAGTTCTGCCATGAATTCCGGATCGACATGGGGATTCGGTGTGTCGCCTTGGCCGGGCGGGGACCTATCCTTCTGCACCTCTTCGCCGGCGATCCCAGGATTGCTGACAAACGAAGGCACCCGATTTACGCGGGCCGCCCTTTGTTCTGGCTCCGGTTCATCGTTGCTCTGATTGACCTGCGGCGTCTCTTTTGGCAGACCGCGAAGGGCAATTGCGACCGAAAAACCTGCGACGACAACGCAGAGCATCAGAAGACGCTTTCCGAACATCACGCTGGTGACGGCGCAGCGACCACCCTGTCGCACAAAAATTTAGAAATAGTGCGATTTTTTCGGATCGCACCACCCGGTGCTCAAAATTGAAAACATGCTGTCATTGATAGCGTGGCCCAGCGGGTGGTGAGAAACTTGGACCCAAATACCGTTCGCACCCTCAAACAGCTCGCCGCGGAACATGGCCGATCGGCGGAAGAGGAGCATCGCGAAATTCTGCGGCGTACCCATCGACGGGCGAATGATTCCTGACATCGGAAGAGATGCATTGATTGCGAACAAACAAAAGCTTTTCCTCGTGGGGCTCACCGGGGGCATCGGTTCGGGTAAATCCACGGTTGGGCGGCTCATTCAAGAACAGGGCGTATCCGTCCTCGACGCAGACCAGATCGCCCGCGAAATTGTTCGCCCCGGAACGCCCGCACACGCCGAAATCGTAGCACGGTGGCCCACGGTTCTCGCAGAGGACGGCACGATCAACCGCAAACTGCTCGCAGCCATCGTTTTTTCCGAGCCCACCGCTCGCGCTGAACTTGAAGGGATCACCCATCCACGAATTCGGAAACATTCGCGGGCAATGGCGGCAGCGCTTGCGAGCCAGGGCCATTCCCTGGCGTTCTACGAGGCCTCACTGCTCGTCGAAACCGGCCGTCAGGATGAATACGACGGACTTGTGGTCGTCACCCTACCGGAATCCGTGCAACTCGAACGGGCAACGGCGCGGGGCAATGAAAATCCCGAACAGATCAAGGCGCGCATCGCTGCGCAACTTCCGCTTTCGGAGAAGATCAAGGTCGCTACCGACACCATCGACAACAGCGGCGATCTCGAAAACACCCGGACGCAGATCAAGGCGTTGTTGGTGCGGCTGCGCGCGCGCTTTGGGCTGCCAGCTGTTTGAGCATCCCCAGGCGCTCCGAGGCCGGCAGCCCCGACTCGGCTTGCTCAAGATTTCGTAGCACATCATCCGACTTTCCCACGATGCGCATCCGATCGGGATCGAGGCCGGCCAGTCCCTTCGTCTGTGCGACCGCCGCGTTCACGCCCGCAGCACGTACGAAAATCTCACCCAGATCGTCGAAGGCAACCAGACGCCAGTCTGCATCACGAACAAGATGCTGCCGCAGATTGTCCGCCCCCCCCTGATAGATTCGCTCGTTGGGCGAAGTATATTTCATCACCACAAGCTCGATGCCGTACTGATCAAGCTTCTGCCGCCATCCCGGCTTGCCATAACGAATGTCGACGTATTCGCGATACAACGCCTGCGAGAACGCATCGAAGGCAGGGAAAAAGTACACCCTCTGTTCCGGATAGAACCGCGCAAGGAAGGGTCCCGCCCACCCGTCTGACACAAAAGCAGGCCCCTTCAACTTCCATGCCGCCACGCGATCCATCATCGCAGTACCAAAACCGTAGGACGAAAACCCCAATCGAAGCGGCCGCAACGACCAGTTGTCGAATGCCATGACCAGCATGGCCATCGCCAGTGCCAGCCGCGCAAGGCCAGAGCGCAACGTTGCCCGTGCGAGCAACTGTTCAAGACCCAGCGCAATAACGGGCGCGGCCACGATGGCGTAGGCATCGGCAAACCGCACGAACTTGAGCGAGAAGATCGCGAATACCATGACCGGCGCCCAGAGTGGCAACGCGATTCGTCGCACGTTCAGGATGACAATCACCAGCCCCGCTCCCAGGAAGATCCAGTAACCCTTCATCACCGCGAACGGGAACCGCCAGGGCGGGCGAAACTCGATGAGGTGCTCGGCCAGGAAGGCATCGGCGCCCATCCGGAAGGGGATCTCCAGAACGCGCAGCGGGAAGGGGTGGTAAAGCGCAAGCGCAAGACCGGCAAGCGACAGGGCGAGCGCAAGCGTTGCGGCCACGGCGACGGCAGGCCGCCAACCCGCGGGCTCCAATGCCATCGACCCCAGTCGCTGTCGGTGGAGAATGGGCGACGCCCACAGGCATCCGCAACACAGACACAAGAGCAATACGGAAAAGACCGCGCCAGCGTGCAAGTTGCAAGCGATCGCCGTGGCAATCTGAGCGGCAACCAACCAGCGCCAGCGCCCCCCCTCGGGCGCACGCCACGCCCTCACCATCGACCAGATCACCAGCGCCAGCATCAGATTCGAAAAGATCAACGGACGCTCGACGAAACGAAAGGCGCAGGACCAGGCGCCGAACAGCACCACCACGGCCCCGAGCAGCGGCCGCACACCCAGTGCCATCGTCGCGAGGAATACGAGGCCAAAGGTGAGAGCAACCATCAAAGCCTTGGCAGTGATGAGCGCAACCGCACCACCCTTCTGCCACAGCCATTCGAACACCACCGCAGGAACGCCTTGCTGCAAGACCCACGGCTGGTTGGGCTCGGCAAACGAAAGCACATTCCGATCGGGCCAGTGACCCGTGGCCAGGATGTTCCGCCCCGTGGCCAGATGAAAGCCCAGGTCCGGATCGCTTATCTCGTAGGTCGCCAGCGCAGCCACGCCCAGCAGCACGGCGCCGAGGGCAACCGCAACGGACTTCGTGTTCACGAACCGATTGTATCCGGAACCGGTCTCGCTTACTTGTCCGACTTGAACTCGAGCAGCTCGGCGACGTTCTTTTCCTGCGCCCCTTGCAGCTGACCCATGGCGCTCAGCTGGTGGACCAGCAGTGCGCGCCCGTCAAACACGGACAGGTTTTGCATCTCGAGGGCGCCCATTCGATCCTCTGGCGTGAAGGCGCTTTCCACCTTCTCCATCGATAGTTTGTGCGGATCGTAGGCCATGTAGTCGGCTTTCGTGTCACAAAGACTGTAGTCGTCCCCGCGCCGCAATTCGATGGTGACCTCGCCCGTCAGCGGCGTTGCAACCCAGCGGGTCAGCGCATCTTTGATGAGCATCGCCTCAACGTCGTACCACTTGCCTTCGTACAGAATGCGACCCAGGCGCCGGCCGAGACTCGCGTACAAATCAAGGGTATTTTCGTTGTGCACGGCCGTCATGAGGCGCTCAAATGCGATGTGCAAGAGCGCCATGCCCGGTGCCTCGTAGATGCCGCGGCTCTTCGCTTCGATGACGCGATTTTCGATCTGATCGCTTGTACCCAGGCCGTGGCGCCCGCCGATGCGATTCGCCTCGAGCAAGAGTTCGATGGGCGTTGCAAAGCGTTTGCCGTTCAGCGCAGTGGGCCAGCCTTTGTCGAACCGTACGACAACGCGTTCGGCGTCGATCTTGACCTCGGGCTTCCAGTGCGCGACGCCCATGATGGGCGAAACGATGTCGAGACCCTTGTCGAGGAACTCGAGATCCTTGGCCTCGTGCGTGGCGCCGAGCGCGTTGGCATCGGTGCTGTACGCCTTTTCGGTGCCCATTCGATAGGGCATCCCGCGCTGCACCAGGTACTCGCTCATTTCCTTGCGGCCACCGAAGCGATCCACGAAGACCTGGTCAAGCCAGGGCTTGTAGATGGTGAGCGTCGGGTTGGTCAGCAAGCCATAGCGATAGAAACGCTGAATGTCGTTGCCCTTGTGGGTGCTGCCGTCGGAGAGGATGTTGACCCCGTCCTTCTGCATCGCCCGAATGATCGCGGTCGTGGTCACGGCGCGTCCGAGTGGCGTCGTGTTGTAGTACTTGCGACCCGCCGTCGTCAGGTGAAACGCACCACACTGAATTGCGATGAAGCCTTCGCGCGCCAGCGCATCTCGACAATCGACGAGCTGTGCCCCATTGGAACCGTGTTCCAGCGCAACGGGCGGAATGTCGGCCACATTTTTTTCGTCCGGTTGTGCGAGATCGGCCGTGTAGCAATAAACGTCGAGTCCCTTTTCGGCGAACCAGGCAACCGCACAGCGGGTGTCGAGTCCTCCCGAAAAAGCGACGCCAATTTTGGTTCCAGCAGCGGGAATGGTCTTGTGAATGCGTCCCATGGCGGCGCGTGGCTTACCATATTTTTTCAACGCCTGGCGAGCGCCACATGCACGACCGAAGACCCCTCGCTTCGGCTATTCCCAACCGATTGACCTTCACCCGCCAATCCTCGCCCGCCCCGGGCTCGCCAATCACCCGATGGTCCGGCAGTGCATCCCACAATCCCGCAGCGATCTCCAGCTGGTAGCGGCCGTGCGACAGCTCGTCTTGAGTGAAAAGGTAGACGCAGCGATCGGGCGTCTCCGACCTCAACCGCCGAAAATAGACGTACCAGGGGACACCGTCCCGGCCATGGTAACCGGGCGGCTGTCGGCTCTCGATCTCGGTCCGGTATCGACGGGCGTGACCGAGCACGAGCGCGATTTGACTCACAACGGCGAGAGCCAGGAAAACCGCCGTAGCGCGGCGCCAGAAAGGGCGCGCCAAGAAACCAAGGCCCGATCCGACCACGGCAGCCCCGAGCACGGACAACAAGAGCGGCACGTACTCGTATCGTTTGTATTTGTCGCTCGGCAAATCCACATAGACCGCGGTGACCAGCGTCAACGCCAGCAGGACGATGAGCACCGTCGCAACCCGAATCCGCCGGAGTGACGCCCCATCGTGAATGCGCGCCCAAAAACTCGCGGCGGCAGCCGAACCCGCGACGAGCAAGAACCAAATGAGGCCGAGCTGCGGCAAAAACGACCGCACGGCATGCGACTCAAGGGCGATCGGCCCAGCCTCATACATGATCCCCGTCCCGAGATGCCGGGCGATCCGGCGCGGGCTGCCTACCAATCGCACCACCTCGTTCCAGTCTTTTGGGAAAAAGCTCGGTTCGGGTCGAGACAGGACGACGGAGAACAACTGACGTGCTGTCAGCCCTTCCGAAGTGACCGCGTGAAACAAAACCCAGGCACACACGGAGACCACAAAAGCCGCGCCGCAAAGCGATGTATCCCCCACTCTTCGTGATACGGTTCGACCCGTTCCCCCAAAAAACGATGCGATGAGCATCGGCGCAAACAAATACAAGCCGGCCTGCCACGACACGAGGCTTCCCCCGGCGACCAGCGCACCGCAAACAACACTGTCGCGCGGACGCCACTGCCCAATCCGCGACAGCGACCATGCAAGTGACCACACCACCCAAGGCAGATAAAGCACGTTGTCCTCGAAGGTCTGCACGAGGATGCCAATCCCCCAGGACAGTACGTAAAGTGCCGTAAAACCCGCTGCCAACCACGCCTTGTCGCACAGCGTTCGCGCCACAAACAGAAATCCTGTCGCCGCAACGGCGAGCGCGAGCGCGTTCATGACACGAACCCCGTCGAGCACACTGCCACCAAACGGCGCAACCAATGCATGGCCGATCCAGTAGATTGGACCGAGCGCGAAATGCGAATTCCACGGCAGCGTCGACCAGTTCGCCGCACCGCTGGCATACAGCCCAACGTAGTTGGCGCTATCCCAGTTCAATCGTACGGCAAGCGTGTCCGACGAGATCGTCCACGCCCACGCAAACGCCAACAGCGCACACGCCACGTAGAAGAAACCCTCGCGCGACCGATGCCGCATCAATCCGGCATATCACACATTGCGACTAACCGAAGCTGATGATTCGGCGGCGCAGCAAACGGGAGAGCGTACGCAATGAATCGAATCGCCCCATGCCCGAGATGTCGAGCAACGTGGAAACAGCGAGGGATCCGTCGATGCACGACAACAAGAATCCGGTCTTGTGATCAAAGGACGAGGTGTTGAGACTGGCGTTGTCGGTCACCATGACGGGCACTGCCACTTCAGGACCGACATGAGCCGCGAAGGCCTGCTCGAACATCGCCCGGGCCGGCTCGATCACCTCGGCAATGCCTGGCAAGGGCGCCTTGTCCGCTTCTTCAAGCGCTTCTTCAGCCGCCTCGGCGGCTCCATCCACATTGCCTGTTTCAAGAGAGTAGCGGCAAAGATCCACCATTTTCGCAGCACGGGTGCGTGCGATCGTGAGTGCCATGTCGAGTGGCGTGTCGGAGCGAAAGGTGGCCGTTGGACGCATTTGAACGCCCATGGCCGGGGTCTTGTGTGCCGAACCAATGGGTCGCGTAAGGCTATCTCCTGATTCCTCGGTGGGCACCGACGAGGGGATCGCCCGTCGCGGCGACGAATCCTCGTCGAGATCATCCACCACGGCCGCACGTGGAACGAAGGGTGTTTCGTTGCGTGACCGTGTGCCTTGTGCGAGCAGCGAAGGCACGTTCGAGACCAGCGTGTCCCGTCGTTTCCGCTCACGCGAAACGTTGCCAACCGATGGCAGGTTCTCCTCGGTGGTTCGATCGACCTCCGGATTGGTGTCCTTGCGGTTGTCATCGAAGTCGTCATCGTCGACGGCGTCCATCTCGTCCGTGGTGTCGGTGGGCTCGTCTGTGACGGATGGAAAACTTGCGGTCTGCCGCATGCTCACATCGGCCGGGGCAGTCGCCGCAGCCGGTCCAAGGCGCGCCTGAACGAAATCGACCAGCTTTCGGGCCTCGTCGTTTTGCGGATCGATCGCAAGC
>Ga0163147_10007348_pt1 | contig 12541 bp, 7 predicted proteins | sample OliLakLV19MP6G1_FD_148597 | JGI IMG/M metagenome (GOLD analysis project Ga0163147, IMG submission 148597) | Freshwater microbial mat bacterial communities from Lake Vanda, McMurdo Dry Valleys, Antarctica- Oligotrophic Lake LV.19.MP6.G1 | ecosystem: Environmental > Aquatic > Freshwater > Lake >...
GAATGGGAATCGCGAAGACCACAACTCAAGCAGGAGTTTTTGGAAATGCTCGGGCTCTGGCCCATGCCCGAACGAACTCCGCTCCGGGCGGAAATCACCGGCCGGATTGATGATCAAAACGATTATCGCGTGGAAAACCTCCATTTCCAAAGCCGCCCTGGCCTCTATGTCACCGGCAATCTTTACCTTCCCAAAAATTGGTCGTCTGAACAAAAACTGCCCGCTGTGCTTTACGTCTGCGGACATTCCCCTAAAGGTCGCGATGGGAACAAAACGGCTTTTCAACATCACGGCAGATGGTTTGCCCGCAACGGTTATGTCTGCCTCATCATTGACACCTTGCAGCTGGGCGAAATCCCCGGCATTCATCATGGAACGTATCGGCATGATCGCTGGTGGTGGCACGCCCGTGGATTTACACCGGCCGGGGTGGAATGCTGGAACGGCATCCGTGCCATTGATTATTTGCAGAGCCGTCCCGAGGTGGATACGAACCGGATTGGAGTGACCGGGATTTCTGGCGGCGGTGCCAGCACGTTTTGGATCACCGCAGCGGACGACCGGGTCCGGGTGGCTGTGCCGGTGAGCGGCATGAGCGACCTGGAGGATTATGTCGGACAGAAAATTGTGAACGGACATTGCGACTGCATGTTTCTGCACAATTGTTTTCAATGGTCCTGGAGCCAGATTGCCGCGTTGGTTGTGCCGCGTCCGATGCTGTTTGAAAATTCTGGACACGACACCATCTTTCCCATGCCTGGCAATGAGCGGATTCGGACACGGCTGGAACGGATGTATGGTTTTTACACCAATCGCGTGGATAAACTTTTCGACATCGGAATTACTCCAGGCGGTCACGAAGATCATCCAGAACTTCGACTGATGGCATTTCGATGGTTCAACCGCCACTTGAAAGGAGACAATTCCCCTGTTGTGGAGCCGGTTTTGCCAGACATCAGCGGAGCCGCCTTGCGTGCATTTCCTTCGGAACCGCCTTCAGATTCGATCAACGGAAGCATTGATGAAGTATTTGTTCCCGTTGCCGCGCGGTCATCAGCCCGAAATTTAGATGAATTTCTTTCCTGGAAAAAGGACAGAATTGCTGAACTTCATCGCCTGGTTTTTCGGCAGTTATCATCCATGACAAATCACAGCGACTTGGGCCTGAAAAGCGGCGTCGAATCAGCGGGCGCATTGATCTCTCAACCGGGCATCCGGGTAAGCTGGAGGTTTTTTCCGGGAACGAGTTCATCCCTGGAAAATGTTTCGATCGCCATTCTCGATGGTGACGATTCGCTGGAGAAGAAGCCGGAATGGTTGATGAAAGCGCAGGAGCCGGTTTTGTTGGTAGCTCCACGCGGGGGAGTTCAGGGTGAACCGGCGCCGTTTTATTTTCAACGATCGTTTCCTTTGATCGGTTCGACCTTGGATGGCGGAAAATTTCTCGACGTGGTGGCGGTGTTGAGAAGTGCGGTTCAATCGCGGCAGGTTCGCAATTGGAAGGTTTTGGGACGTGGACGCGCGGGAGTCATTGGCGCCTATGCCGCGATCTTTGAACCACTGATCGCAGAGGTTGTAGTGCTTGATCCTCCGGGAACACACCGGGAAGGTCCATTTTTCCTGAACGTTCTGCGAGTCATTGATGTTCCGGAAGCGTTTGCACTGCTGGCACCGCGTTCCCTGAACATCGTGACCGGAAAACCGGAGGTGTTTGCCGCCACCAGCGGGCTTTATCAAATGGGAAACGGACGTTTGCAGATCGAATCGAAACGCTGAGTCGTATTGATGCAGTTGGGGTCTTCGGACCCCTCACCCCAGCCCTCTCCCAAGGGGCCCAAGGGGCGAGGGAGGCGTTTCCGCCCGCAGGATCACGCTCACCGTCCAGTTGCAGATCCAACGCGGAGTAGAATCGTTCCCTCTCCTCGGGGGCTCCTCGGGGGCTCCTCGGGGGAGAGGGTTAGGGTGAGGGCGATGGTTTTTCAACTGATTAGATACGGCTGAGTTTTGTCACATGATGCGGTCAATCATCGACGTTCCGCAGATGTGGTGTTGAAAATTTTCCAAAAAATGCCGGGCCAGCGATTCGGATTCATTTTCGTGTCCACCCGCAATATGCGGAGTGATGAAGCAGTTCGGTTCATTTAACAACGGGTGGTTTTCCGGCAACGGTTCCGGACTGGTAACATCCAACCATGCGGCTTCGAGCTTGCCCGACCTCAAAGCAGCAATCAGAGCCGCTTGATCCACTGTCGCTCCACGTCCGATGTTATAAAAGACCGCGCCGGGTTTCATCAGCGCGAGCCTTTGTTCATTGATGAAATGGATGGAGTCGCTGTTTTCCGGAAGAATATTTATCACGTGATCGGCCAGGGCCAGCGGGCCAGGCAGATCATTCAAGGAAACCGTCGGTATCCCTTCATCCCCTCTCGGACGGCGTCTGAAAGCGACAATGCGCATTTCGAACGAGCCCAAGAGCCGTAAAAGCCGGACCGCGATGGCACCAAATCCTAGGATCAGCACACTTTTGTTTTGCAAGGAGGAACACCCGTTTCGCAGCCCAGTCCATTCGTTGGATCCATTGGCCGCGCGACTCCTCAACGCGACAGGCAATCTCCGGGAATGAGCCAGCATAAAAGCGAAAACATGTTCGGCGCATGGTTGATCATAGACTGAAGAACTGTTGGTCACGCACAGGCCGCGGGCCGCAGCCTGTTCTCGAAAGGATGACGTGTCATAGCGTGTGAAGCCGGCACTCGTCAGGTGAAGCCATTGCAGATTGGTGGAGCGAAGGACATTTGCCACCTCCGGCTGGCCGCAGATGATGTCAGCCTCTGCCAGTGCGTCGTCAGGACCGGCTTGATGAAGTACGGAAAGGGATGGCTTCGTTGACTGGATCAGAATATGGGGCGCGATGCCCGTCTTAATCAGGTCAACGGCGGAAGCACTCCAGTTTGCATCTGAAAAAACTTTCAAGATTTTCATGCGAGCTCGCTTCGCCTGGCCATCGTGTCCTTGCGTGGGAATTTAGGTTTCATTGCAGATGTTTGAGATCGTGTAACAAATGCGATGCAGCGATTCAAGCTCGCCGGCGCGCTGACGTGGGTTTTTGGATCAAAGTGTGATTGGCGAAGGGCTCACGCGAAGGCGCGAAGCCGCCAAGTCCCGATGTTGGTGCGCGCAATCTCGTTTGCCCCTTGCTTCGCTTCGCGGCTTCGCGTGAGAATTTGGGATGGCTGCTCAGGATTGAATAGAGGACGAGGGAAGTTCGAAGGCAAAGCAGGCACCGGTCGGCTGTGCGCGGCAGGAGATGGTTCCGCCATGCGCCTCAATGAGTCCACGGCAGAGGGCCAATCCCAGGCCGGTTCCCAGACCGAGCGGTTTGGTGGTGAAAAACGGCTGGAAAAGTTTGGATTGAACTTGTGACGGCACCCCGGGACCATTGTCGGACACGGAGCAAATCAGGCGGTCGTTCAACATCCGGACGACGATTTTTATTTTGGCCTGGATGGTTCCGGCGCTGAGCATCGCCTGCTGTGCGTTGTTGAGCAGATTGTGCAGCACCTGTTCCAGATGCATCGGGTCGGCACGGAATAAAAACTCTGGTGGAACAAGCTCCAGCATAATGTGTACGGAAGTCTGGCGGTAGAGTTCGCTCCATTCCCCGATGACAAGATCGAAGAACTTTTTCCCTTCCAGCGAAACCCGGTTGGGTTTGTGGCTCCGGCTGAACATCAACAAACTTCGAACCAGCTTGGTCGAGCGACGCGCCTCACGTTGAATGACCGCAGCCTTGGTCTGGACCTGTTCCGAAGCCGGAATCAAAAGGAGCAGATCAGCGTGTCCGATCACCGACTGGAGGGGATTGGTCAGTTCATGTGCCACGCTCGCCACCATCTGGCCCACTGCAGCGAGTTTTTCACTTTGATTCATTTTCTCCACCAATAGGTCCTGGTCCGTGGTGTCAGAAAAGGTCAATAAAAATGCCGGGCGTTGCTGGAACAGAATCTTTTTGCTCTGGACCAGATAGTTCCGGTTGAAATGGGCATCGACAAATTTTCGGCGAAAAGCTCCTGCTGCAAGTTCGCGTTTGAACTCGGGAGAACTGTTCAAAAAATTCACTGCTTCGAGTTGTTGCAGCTCCCGTCCTGTAAGATCCATGTTTCCAACTCCAAACATGCGTGAAAAACTCTGGTTCGCGCGCTGGATGACCAAGTTGGGGGAGCAAACCAAAACGCCATCCTCCATGGAATCAACAATGGACTGCCAGTCTTTCCTCGCCGCCTCCAGCGCGTTCAGGTTTCTCGCGGTGTCGAGGGCCAGCGCTGCATAATCTGCAAATACCCTAAGCAACTGCACATCTTCATCCGAGAAAGCTCCGGATTCCATGCTGTCAATGTTGATCACCCCCTGGACGCGTCCAACAGAAACGACCGGGACCGCAAGTTCTGAGCGAACGTCCTCGAAAAGAGGGAAATAGTGAGGATCACAAAGCGTGTCGTTGCTCAAATAAGGTTCCCCGGTCATGAACACTCGGCCCGTGATTCCTTCGCCGGTGCGCAGCGAGCAGACCAATTTTTCTGGACTCCAATCCCGTCCAACGGCAGCCACGATCTTGAGTTGCTGGGTTTCGTGATTCAACAGAACCAGTGAACCGTGGCAGGCGGAGATCAGGCCACACGCTTCGTTTAAAATCGCTGTGGCGACATCCTCAAAACTCTGTTGCACTCCGTTCAGGGTGCCCATGATTCGCCGAAAAGCTGTGAGTGTTTGAGTTCCCCGGCTTAAATCGCTCGCATTCAGCTCCATGGCCATCATTGAAAGCTGTTTAGCAAATCGACTGCCAAGGTCCGCCAAATGTTTGGAAGCACAGATTTACAGACAAAACTGGTCGATCTTCGTTTTCAATCGACCAAACCAAGGCGGTCGCTTCATCGAGCGCCAAAAAGGATTGGCGAAATTGTGCTCTGAAGCACCAAAATCTTCAGAACCTGGTTACAAATTTAAAGCGACCGAGGCTTTCATCATTTTACCAGGATTAGACTGGTTTTATTAATTGTAATTGTATGATCGACAATGCGCCGCTGCACCATTCCGGAAATTAGTTTCGGGAATCCCTCTAAACCGTATCGATGCAGTTGGGGCCTTCGGGCCCCTCACCTCAGCCCTCTCCCAAGAGGCGAGGGAGGCGTTTCCGCCCGCAGGATATCGCTCACCGCTTTTAAGCGGACGCCTGAATGATTTCTGCCAAGCCAGAGCCGCTTCGCATCCAGACAGGAATAACCCTGTCCATCTCGCAGCTTAAAACCCGCTTTTGGAGAAAGCTCGCAACAAATTTGTCCTGCACCCGTCAGCGCGTCAGCGCCGAAATGCGGATGTTCCTCTTGCTAAATCCATTCAGCAGCATTCAATAGCGCCTGCGTTTGGGAGTTTTCCCGGCTGTGTTTTTTGCCGGACGGCTTGAGGGTTTGGTTTCTCTTCGGTTGTTTGGCGCTGAAACCAAGGTGGTTGCATCCAAAGGGGGATCTGCTTTTGGTGATGCATAAGCACCGGGGAAAACCCCAATGTTCTTCTTGCCAAATCCTGAACCATCCATAAATTTAACCGCTCTATTAATTATGAGTTTTGTGTCAATATCAGCTCTAGCTTTTTTAAGCGCTCAGGCAGCCGCTCCGGCCGAAGGACCTCCCGCTTTCGTGACATTTCTGCCGCTGGTCTTGATCATGGTGATATTTTATTTCCTGATTCTCAGACCTCAGAAGAAAAAGGCCAAGCAACATGAAAACACCCTGAAAACCTTGAAGCCCGGGGATAAAATTTTAGCCGGCGGCGGTCTCGTGGCCGTGGTCATCAGTGTTAAGGAAAAGACCGTTTCCATTCGCTGTGCTGACTCCAAGCTGAAATCCCTCAAATCTGCGGTCACCGAGATCACCGAACGTGGTACCGGCTCTGAATCTTCCGCAACTTAATTTCTTTCGTAATGAACCGTAAAAATAATTGGAAGTGGGCGCTTGTCATCTTTTTGACCGTTTGGTCTTTATGGGAATTGTATCCTCCCATGGGCCGTGATCTGGTGCAGGTTTTTGAACAGGAATCGATTAAAAAAGACGCCGCCTTCACGCAGATTGTCACCACGGCAAAAGAACTGCAAAAGACACGGCCAAACCGTGCTTACGCCAACCTGGTCGATGCCATCGGAACCAACGACCTGCGTCCTTATTTTGCCTATGACGTAAAATCTCAAAATGATCCCAATATCGCAATCTTGAGCAAAGTGCAGAAGAAAGCCGGCGGCAAACTCAAACTTGGCCTCGACTTGCAAGGCGGCATTCAGTTCACGGTGCGACTGGATACTTCGAAAGTTTTGAATGACACCAATAAGTTGGACAACCTGGAAGAAGAAAAAACCCGGGCGGTTTCCCAGGCGGTCGAGGTCCTCAGAAAACGGGTCGATCGTTTTGGTGTGGCCGAACCCTTGATTCAGCCCATGGGAAAAGACCGGGTTTTGATTCAATTGCCGGGTCTTTCTGAATCCGACAAAGAAAGCGCCAAACAAACCATTCAAAAGGCTGCATTTCTTGAATTCCGAATGGTTCATAAGAACAGCATGGAGCTTCTGCAAAAAGGGATAGTTCCACCCCGGCACCAGCTTCTCCGTGCCAAGACGAAGCATGCGCAGGGTGTCGATACTTATGAACCATATATCGTCGAAAACAAACCATACCTCGGTTTGACCGGAAAACATATCAAACGTGCCTACGTCATCCGCGACCATATCTCCAACAGGCCTCAGATCAACTTTGAAATGCAGAAGGATGGCGTCGAGTTGTTTGCAAAAGCCACGCGTGAAAATATCGGACGACAACTGGCCATTGTATTGGACGGTGAACTTTATTCCGCGCCTGTGATACAAGGAGAGATCGACAGTGGCAGGGGCCAGATTTCGCTGGGCAACAACCCGGACATCGCCGAGGCCTTCGAACTGGCGAATGTTTTGGAAAACCCGCTGGAAACACCGGTGGAGATCATCGATTTCCGCGAGGTTGATCCGACCCTTGGAAAAGATTCCATCTCCAGCGGAATACGATCGGCAGTCATCGGCACCCTGCTGGTGGGCGCTTTCATGGCCATGTATTATATGCGCGCAGGGGTGATCGCCAACATCGCCATGTTACTGAACTTGGTGATCTTGCTGGGTGTCATGTGTTCGATCAGCACGACGCTGACACTGCCGGGCATCGCGGGCATCGTCCTGACCGTCGGCATGGCGGTGGATGCCAACGTATTGATCTACGAACGTTTGCGAGAAGAGCTGGGGTTGGGAAAATCGATGCGTAACGCCCTTTCCGCTGCTTACAGCCGTGCGTTTTCCACAATTTTCGATTCACACATTACGACTTTGATCTGCGCCGTCATCCTGATTTACATGGGCACAGGTCCGATCAAAGGTTTTGGTGTCACTTTGACCATCGGTGTGGCCCTCAGTTTGTTTACAGCCCTTGTCGTCACCCGCTTGATATTTGATTTCCTTCTCGAACGCAACTGGCTGAACAAGCTGTCCATGATGCATGTGATCCAAAATCCCCGTGTCGATTTCATGAAACTGGCCAAACCCGCCTTTGCCATTTCCTGGGCCATCATCCTGATTGGGATCGGTTATGGGGTGTTTGTCCGGGGAAACTCGGTGATGGGTGTTGATTTTGCCGGTGGAGATTCGCTGCTCATGCGGGTCAAACAAAAAACTGACGTGGATCAGGTGCGCTCTGCTTTGGAGAAAGCCAAGGTTGGAGAAGCCACGATTCAATACCAAAAAGGATTGGTGGACGACAATGAGCAGTTGGCGGTGGTTGTTCCCTATGGGAAATCACAACTGGCCGAAGACGCATTAAAACAGAGTTTCCCCAACGCAGGCATTGAGGTTATTGGTCGCGACAGCGTGGGCCCCACCGTAGGAATCGAAATTCAGAAATCTGCCATCATAGCCACGCTCCTGTCCCTTTTCGGTATTCTGCTTTATGTCGCCTTCCGTTATGAGTTTTCATTTTCTGTGGGTGCTGTTGTCGCCGTGATCCACGACGTTTTGATGACCCTTGGAATCTTCTTTCTCTCGGGCCGGCAATTGAGCGCTCCAATGGTGGCCGCAGTTTTGACCATCATCGGTTTCTCGATTAATGATACAATCGTGATTTTCGACCGCATACGTGAAGACTTAAAACTGGGGGTCCGGGGTTCTTTCCGTGAATTGATAAATCGAGCATTAAACCAGACCCTGAGCCGGACCATCATCACCTCAGGAACGGTGTTATTGGCCACGCTTTCGCTTTATATTTTCGGTGGCGGTGTGATCAACGATTTTGCCTTCACCTTCCTCGTGGGCATCCTGACCGGAACTTACTCGAGCGTATATATCGCCAGCGCCTTGGTTCTCTGGTGGCACAAGGGACAACGTCCGAGCATCGCCACCCCACAGGTGGTTGTTGACAACACCGTAACCGCGCAGGTTTAGTCATATGCACCATGCTTGCTGTGACTGAAATCGTGGGATGGCACTGGGCGGCTTTTATAAGCCTGATTCTGGTGTTTCTAGCCCTCGATCTGGGAGTTTTTCATAAAAAAGCCCACGTTGTCCAGTTCAAGGAAGCCCTGGGCTGGACCATTCTATGGTTTTTGATGGCCATGGCGTTCGCCGGTTTGTTATTCAAAATGCGGGGACGCCAGGAATCCCTCGAATTTGTCACTGGCTACATTCTTGAGTTGTCCCTCTCGATGGACAATGTGTTCGTCATCGCCCTGATTTTTTCCTATTTCAGGGTTCCTCTGGAACATCAGCATCGTGTTCTTTTTTGGGGGATCATCGGTGCGCTTGTCATGCGCGGCATCATGATCGGCCTGGGCGCATTGTTGATCAAACGGGTGCATGAAATGCTTTACGTTTTCGGTGCTTTCCTCATTTTCACCGGGTTCAAGATGCTATTCTCCAAGGATGAAGGGGTGCATCCGGAAAAAAATCCCGTGATCCGGCTGGCCCAAAAATTGTTCCCCGTTTCCAACCAGTTTGACGGCCAAAAATTCCTGACACAATGGAACGGCAGGCTGGCCTTGACCCCCCTGGCACTGGTGCTCTTGATGGTGGAGACAACCGACCTCATTTTTGCGGTTGATTCCATCCCGGCAATTTTTGCAGTCACGGACAACGAGTTTATCATCTTCACATCGAATGTGTTTGCCATCTTGGGGTTGCGTTCCTTGTATTTTGTCCTGGCGAATGCCATAGGGTATTTTCGGTATTTGAAATACGGTCTTTCGATCGTGCTAATTTTCATCGGTGCCAAGATGTTTCTCCCTCTGTTTGGGGTTCAGATCCCATCAGTCGTCGCGCTGATAGTGGTCATTTCGCTGATCTTGATTTCCATCATCATCTCCGTCCTGGCTTCAAAATTCTCGAAGAAGTCCTGAGATATGCGTTATCGATGGTCGATGGTCTCGACTCCCGAAAAACGACTCAACCAGATACGGCAGGCCGCAAATATTTCTCCTTTGCTCGCCCGGAGTCTGCTTTCCCGCGGGATTTCCGGTCCGGAGGAAGTTTCTACTTTTCTGGAACCACGGCTTAAAACGCTGCAGGACCCTTTCAAAATCCCCGAGATGCGCCAAGCCGTTGAAGCACTTTTTAAAGCCAGGAGCGAAAACCGGCTGATTATTGTTTTTGGAGATTACGACGTTGACGGTGTGACATCGACCGCGTTGCTCTCGGACGTACTTTCCAAACTGGGCTGGCGGGTGCGGACCTACCTTCCTGAACGGATTTCGGAAGGTTATGGATTGAGCATGGATGCGGCGAAAAATCTCCTGACCCTTTTTGAACCGGCATTGATTCTCGCCGTCGATTGCGGCACCACCTCTGCACAACCGATTTCTTTGCTGAATCAAGCCGGTTTTTCAACTGTGATTGTCGATCACCATCAGGCGCACGGAAAACGCCCCGACGCGGTGGCGCTCGTGAATCCGCATGTCTTGCTCAATGATGCAGCGGAAGGTGGGACCGATGCTGAGGATGCTCCGTTTATTGAGTTATGTTCGGTTGGGTTATGTTTCAAACTGGCCCACGCGATTGTCAAAGAAGGACGGTTGCGTGGGTTGCCCGCAGCCCTTGAATTGGATCTTAAGAACTACCTCGACCTAGTCGCGCTTGGAACGATTGCGGATCTTGTCCCTCTCACCGGTGAAAACCGGATTTTCTGCCGCTTTGGACTTCAGGCGTTGCACACCACCAGTCGTCCCGGCCTCAAAGCGCTCAAAAAAGTCGCGGCCACGCGGGACTTTCCAGGTTGCAGCGAAGTGGCGTTTCAACTGGCACCACGGTTGAACGCCGCAGGTCGTCTGGAAAATGCAGCGCAAGCGTTGCGCCTGCTTCTGGCTGTGGATGAACTCGAAGCACAATCGACCGCCTTGATATTGGATACACAGAACCGCGAGCGTCAAAAAATTGAAAAGACCATTCACAATGAAGTGATGGAGAGGCTGAAAGTTAATTTTCAAAGCGAACGTGATTTTGTGATCGTCGAAGGAGATTCGAACTGGCACGTGGGCGTTGTGGGCATTGTTGCCTCCCGTGTCATGCAGGAGTTTTATCGACCGACAATTATTTGCGGCGGGGAAGGAGATTCATGGCGCGGTTCTGGCCGGAGCATCGAGGGTTTTGACCTGGCCAGGTCCCTGAATGAGTGCAGCGATCTTTTACTGCGGTTCGGGGGCCACTCCATGGCCGCTGGAATCACCATCGCCCCTGGGAATCTCCAGGCATTGCGAGACCGTCTGAATCCGTTGGTCCGGGACCGGCTTAACCCGGAGCTTTTGAAGCCCGCTTTGCGTCTTGAGGGAGAGGTGGACTTGGGTGAAATCACCTTTGAATCGTTGAATGACCTCGCGAAGCTGGGACCTTTTGGGCAGGGAAATCCTCCCGTCCGGCTCCTGGCTCGGAATCTTTTTCATCAACGTCCGCCTTCGTGGTTTGGAAAAGACAACCTTCACCTCAAGCTCTGGGTCACCGACGGTCGTTCAACCTTTGAGGGCATTTCCTGGAGTTGCCGCGAGGTTCCACCTGCGGCCGGTCGTTTTCATCTGGCTTTTACCCCGGAACTTTCCGAATTTCAGGGCAATCTCAAGATTCAATTGAAGGTATTGGACTGGCAAAAAGCATGAACTTGTTTCCAAGGTTTAGATGATCTCCGCCATCATAGTCGCCGCAGGCAAAGGAGCCCGGATGGGGCCGCAACAGGACAAGTTGTTCCTGGAATTTCACGGTCTGCCCGTCATCGCACACACATGGAAACGTTTTGATGATGTTGCGCAAATCGAGCACATCATCCTGGTCGTCCGTGAGGAAATGAAAACCGCCTTTCAAGAAATCGCCGCCCGTCTTCAACTGGCCAAACCATTCCAGCTGGTGGCCGGCGGAAAAGAACGGCAGGACTCTGTTTGGAACGGTTTGCTAGCTCTGCCCCGGGAAACCGAGATCGTCCTGATCCAGGATGGGGCTCGCCCGTGCACTTCAAAATCAGTGATCGAAGGAACCATCACGGTTGCGCGCCAGCATGGTGCCGCGGTCGCAGCTCAACCGATGGTGGACACCGTCAAGGAGAGCGCGGACGGGTTGGAGATTTCCCGGCATTTGGACCGGACAAAACTGTGGGCTGTGCAGACCCCGCAGACGTTTCAGAAGGCGATCATCATCAAAGCTCTTCGGGAGGTTCGTGAGAAGGGTCTGGCGATCACGGACGACACCGCTGCCTGTGAATACATCGGGCAGAGCGTGAAACTTGTGGCCTCCTCCTCGCCTAATCCAAAGGTGACCGTTCCCGCTGACATTCCATATATTCAAATGCTCCTGCAACGGGGGAACCATGCAGGCCAATAGATCCAAGGATACCGACGGAAAAAATTTGGGGGCGGCTCATACGGTCAAGACCATGCCATGGCTCGATGTCCTGAGAGCGGTGGCGGCGTGGCTGGTGGTGTTCGGGCATGTGCGCGGAACGCATTTTGTGGAATATGGCGCCCTGACTCCAGAGAGCAAAAATCCGGTGGTGGCGCTTTTTTATTTCCTCACGCGTTGGGGGCACGAGGCGGTGATGATCTTTTTTGTTTTAAGCGGTTTTCTGGTCGGCGGGAGGGCGTTGCAAAAATCGATGTCAGGCACTTTTGATTTTCGTGGTTATCTGATCGACAGGACGACCCGCATATTTGTGCCGTTGCTGCCCGCGCTCCTGCTGACCGGTATTTTTGCGGTGATCAGAGGATACCCATTCGGTTTCAAGTCGTTTCTGATCAACCTTGCCGGATTTCAGGGTGTGTTCGGAAATTCCTATCATGGAAACAATCCGCTCTGGTCGCTTTCGTACGAGATCTGGTTTTATGGTCTGGGGGCATTTGTGTTTTGGATGATTTCTCGGAGTGTGGTCAGGACTGGAGATCGTTTATTTCCATGGTTGCTTTTTCTGGCAGGACTTTTTGTGTTCACCGTGCTCGACACGCAATATCTGCT
>Ga0163147_10007352_pt1 | contig 12536 bp, 9 predicted proteins | sample OliLakLV19MP6G1_FD_148597 | JGI IMG/M metagenome (GOLD analysis project Ga0163147, IMG submission 148597) | Freshwater microbial mat bacterial communities from Lake Vanda, McMurdo Dry Valleys, Antarctica- Oligotrophic Lake LV.19.MP6.G1 | ecosystem: Environmental > Aquatic > Freshwater > Lake >...
GGATTTCCCATCGTCGGCATCGGTGCGTCAGCCGGGGGACTCGAAGCGTTAGGAGAATTCCTCGGTCACGTCCCAGCAGACAGCGGCATGGCATTTGTCGTGGTCACACACCTGGACCCGACGCGCAAAGGCATCATGCCCGAACTCCTCCAGCGCGTCACCAAGATGAAAGTGATCTTAATCAAGGATCGCACCAAGATTCAGCCAGACTGCGTCTATGTGATCCCGCCGAACAAGGACTTGTCCCTCCTACACGGCACGCTGCATTTGCTGGCGCCGACGGCGCCGCGCGGATTACGTTTGCCGATTGATTCTTTCTTCCGCTCCCTAGCGCAGGATCAGCACGAGCGCAGCATCGGCGTGATTCTTTCCGGCATGGGCTCGGACGGCACGCTGGGACTGCAAGCCATCAAAGAAATGGCAGGCGTGGTAATGGTGCAAACGGCGGCGGCGGCCAAATTTGACGACATGCCGCGCAGCGCGATTGACACGGGGCTGGCGGACATCGTCGCCCCTGCGGACGAGTTACCCGGCAAGCTCCTCACCTATTTGCAACGGGCTCCGATGGCCGTCGACTCCGAAGTCGCCTTGGAAAACATGGCCCAGAGCACCTTGGAAAAGGCGGTCATCCTACTGCGCGCCCACACGGGCCATGACTTTTCGCATTACAAAAAGAACACCCTGCACCGCCGGATCGAGCGCCGGATGGGCATTCATCAGATTAGCAAGACAGCCGACTATATCCGCTACTTGCAGGAGAACTCGCAGGAGTTAGATTTGCTTTTTAAGGAACTATTAATCGGGGTGACGAATTTTTTCCGCGATCCGGCGATCTGGGAATACTTGCGCGATCAAGCCATTCCCGAGCTCCTCGCCAGCCGCCCGCCCGGTCAGGCGCTCCGGGCTTGGGTGACGGGGTGCTCCACCGGCGAGGAGGCATATTCCCTGGCCATGGTGTTTAAGGAGGCAGTGGAGGCGATCACGCCAAAGGGGGATTTTTCCCTGCACATTTTTGCGACCGACCTAGACAAGGATGCGATCAGCAAGGCCCGCCAGTGTGTCTTTCCGGCCGATATTTCCGCCGACGTGTCACCGGCGCGACTGGCCCGGTTCTTTGCTAAGGACGACCACGGCTACCGCGTCCGCAAGGAGATTCGCGACATGGTCACCTTTGCGCCGCAGAATCTCATTATGGATGCGCCCTTCACAAAGCTGGATATCTTGACCTGCCGCAACCTGCTCATCTATCTGGATGCTGATTTACAGAAGAAACTGATGCCGCTTTTTCATCATAACCTGAATCTCGGGGGCATCCTACTTCTCGGCAGCGCGGAAACGGTGGGCGGATTCACCGATTTATTCGACCTGATCAATCCCAAATCGCGGCTCTATCGGCGGACGGAGTCGGCCTTGCGACCAGGAATGGTCGAGTTCCCTTCCTCCTTTAGCGCGCGGGCGTCCGGCGGGCGCACGGCGGAAACGCACTCGACCACGAAACCGCCGGCCAGTCTCCAATCCGCGGCGGATCAGTTAGTCCTGACGCGTTATGCGCCACCCGCCGCGCTTTGTAATGACAAGGGCGACATTTTCTACATCAGTGGACACACCGGCAAATACCTCGAGCCCGCAGCCGGCAAGGCGAACTGGAATATTTTCGCCATGGCCCGCGAAGGGCTGCGTTACGACCTGAATGTCGCTTTCCAGAAAGCGCTCCGCCAAAAATCTCTCGTGACATTTCGCGGCCACGAAATCCGGCCCGGGGGCGGGGAGCTATTCGTGGAGGTCACAGTCCAGCAACTCGAAGAAGCCGGTCCGTTACAGGGATTAGTGATGATCGTATTCACCGACTTACCCGCGCCCGTGGGACCCAAATCGGCCAAAGGGACGGGTCGTACCGCAAAGACGTCTGCCCACGCACCGCGACTGGCCGAGCTGGAGCGGGAACTCCAGGCGGCCCGCGAAGAGACGCGCACCGCTCGCGAGGATATGCAGACTTCTCAGGAAGAGCTCCGGTCCACCAACGAGGAAATGCAATCCACCAATGAAGAGTTACAGTCCACTAACGAGGAGATCACCACCTCAAAGGAGGAGATGCAATCGCTCAATGAGGAACTCCAGACGGTCAACCACGAGCTACAGACAAAGGTGGACGAGTTATCGCACTCCGCCAACGACATGAAGAATCTGCTCAACAGCACCGACATCGCCACACTCTTTCTAGATAAGGACCTCAACGTGCGCCGCTTCACGCCGCAGGCGACGAAAATCATCAAGCTCATACCCGGCGACGTGGGCCGTCCGATCACCGATCTGGCCACCGGACTTTGTTACCCGGAACTGATGGAGGATGGGCGCGCGGTGCTGGAGACTCTGGTCCCTGCGGAGAAGCCGATCGGCTGCAAAGACGGTCGCTGGTTCACCGTACGTATCATGCCCTATCGCACGCTGGACGATAGGATAGACGGCGTAGTGATCACCTTCGCGGACATCACCGTAGCCACGGCAACGGCCTCGAAACTAGGGGTCCAGCACGCCAGCCTAGAGAAACGCTTCGCCAAACAGACTGCGGGCATCAAGGAATCTCAGCAGAATGCGCCGACGCCAGCGTCCGCAGGGCAATGCAAAAATAAATCTGCCAGCAAATCGCCCGCAGCCGGAAAAAATAAAGGGAGATCGTCATGAAACTCAAACCACCCGCCACCTCTGACGCCGCTACCCTGCGCCGCCATGCTGAAGGCCAGTTACGAACGCCGTAGAAGTCAAAAGTCACCAGCCCACTCTCAGCGCACGCTCCACGAATTGCAGGTCCACAAGATCGAGCTGGAGATGCAGAATGCGGAACTCCAGGAAGCCCGCAACCAGCTGGAGGCGCAGCTAGATAAATACACCGACCTCTACGACTTCGCGCCGGTCGGCTATTTTTCTCTGGACAAAAACGGCCTGATTCTTGAAGCGAACCTGACGGGTGCGTCCTTGCTCGGCGTGGAACGTTCCCGGCTCATCAAGCGGCGTATGTCAGGTCTTGTGATCTGTACTCGAATACGTCACAAAGGGTTCGGTTTTGGTTCTTTTATCCTTGGCCAGTTGTAGACAGAATCTATTTCTATGTGCCGAACTCATTTGACGAAGAGACTCCCCCTTATTTTAGTTTTTCTATTTTGTTTCGTCGCATGCACGTCTCCTAAATCTGCCTTACGCAAGGAGGGTGTCGTTATCCGTGAAAACTTGGTATTCGCTGAGCGTAGCGGGAAAAAGCTGACCCTCGATTTTTATGAAAACTCCCAGAGTAAAAACCCGCCCTTGGTCATTTGGTTTCATGGGGGTGGATATGTCGCTGGGAGCAAAGAGGATTGTCCACTGGGATTTCTTGTGAATAAAGGATTTGCAGTGGCGAGTGTGAGCTACCGGTATACAACAGTCGCGCCGTGGCCCGCCCAGCGTGATGACGCTTTGCTCGCGCTTAACTGGTTGCGCGAAACAAAGGATTTGAATTTTGACCGGGACAATATTTATTTGGCCGGTATTTCTGCCGGAGGACACTTAGCATCGATCACGGGTTTGGCTGATCAGAATAAACCCAGGGTACGCGGGATTATTGATCTCTGTGGTGGCGTGGATATGCGCAAACTCCATATTGAAGGCAGCCCGTTTGCGCGGGACTGTGTGGAAAAAATGTTTAATGGCCCTCCCCGTAACCCTGACTCAAATGTGGATAGCGCGAATCCCGCCTTGTTAGTTAATAGTCATTCTCCGCCGTTTTTGATTATTCACGGGACGGCAGACAAAACGATTCCTATCAATCAAAGTGAAATATTAGTCGAGAAATTAAAGACCTCTGGTATGCCCGTGACATTTATACGCTTAGAGGGGATGGAACATTCTTTAGGAGGTCCAAATAATCCAGTTCTCAAGGAGGCTGTGATTGGATTTTTAATTCCTCAGAAAAAACGCCAAGTGAAATGAGGAATGCTTTACAATAGCCCCGTGCATCTTTTTAATGCGCGAATGTCAAAAAGTGTCTGTTTATTTAATCGGGAAGATTTGGCGAAAGTTTATCTTCCTGTAGGTCAGATGTTGCAAATCGATCGTGTGCTCTCGATTGAGGGCCCTGAGATACATGCCGAAATGGATCTCGTCGGGCATTGGGTTTTCCCCCTGCATTTTCCGAATGATCCTGTATTTCCGGGGTGTCTCCTGATCGAAGCGGCAGGGCAACTCGTCGCGATATGGGGATGGCATGCCCAGCTTAAAGGGAACCCGCGTATGGCAAAAGTTTCCGCTAATTTTTTGCGACCCATCATACCTGAACAGGGGGTCATTACTCTCAAGTCAAAAATCCAAATCAAACGCCACGTCGTCCGGGGTAATGTCCAAGTCTTTGCGGGTGGTGAGCTCGCTGCGGAAATCGAACCCGTCATTGTTATTGTAAAGGAATAACGAAGCGGGGCTGAGTCAAAGCGAAACCCCGGATCGTCTCTTATTATTTAGACAGGTTCCAAAGTGGATGATTGATCACTTTGTTCCTGATAACCATTTGGCTTTTCCCGGCACGTCGTGTCCTCTGTGCTCTCATGTATGTTAGAGTTTTCACAGATTCCGAAATATCACAAAATACACGTCACGTTCATTAGAAACTGAGATTTTTCAGGGATCGGAAAGTCGGCAGGTCGTTGCCCGATGGACGAGGTCGGGCCGGCACTCCAGCAATAGTTCACTCTACAGATGGAGAGTCTCCAGAATGCCTTGGATCGATGCTGTCGCCGAACAGATGACCTCGTCCGACGCGCCATAGTACATGGTGACGTGATCACCATCGACGATATGGCCGTTAGTAAAGACGACATTACCGAAGAACCCGGTCTTTTCATACGGGGCCAGGGGCTCAAAGATCGGGGTGCGGGAACGCGCGAGGACGCGGTACGGATCCTGAGCGTCGAGAAGCAGAGCGCCCAGGCAATAGCGGCTCTTTTTGTCCGCACCATGATAGATCGCCAGCCAGCCCGCATCAGTGAGGATGGGTGCCGCGCCCGCGCCGATGCGTTCGGAATCCCACATGCCGGGACGCGTGAGTGCGATACAGCGATGGTCGCCCCAATGGAGGAGATCCGGGGATTGGCTTAACCAAATGTAATTGCCACCGATTCCTTGGCTGCTCGGGCGGTGCAGGGCAAAATGCGCTCCGCCGACGCGTTTGGGGAAGAGCGAACAGTCCTTGTTGTGGGGCGGCATGATCAGGCCGTGACGATCAAAGGTCTGCCAATCTATGGTGGAAATCATGCCGACTCCTATGCCAAACTCACTGACGGCGGTGTAGGTCAGGTAGTAGCGGCCGTCGATCCACTCGACGCGACAGTCTTCAACACCGAAGGACTCATGGCTGCCGGCACCGAGAAGGGTCGGCTTGTCTTCGGCCACGAAATTGATTCCGTCCGTGCTCCAGGCAAGGCGCAAGTGAGAGAGTGTCGTGAGGTAGCTTTTGCCCTGATGACTAAAAATGCGTGGGTCAGTGTATTGCAGCTCTGGGTCATCCTTACGGATGCGCACGACGCGCATACCACCCACGGATGTCGGATCCAGCACAGGCGTACTGACCCAGCCTTCTTCCTGTATGGGACGCTCGGCTACGCGCAGAAGGAGACCGATCTTTCCCTGATAGCGGAATGCGCCGGGATTTAGCAGGCACTCAATAACCATGTCCGGACGGGTAGGGCGGACATCGGCAGGGCGCATGATCGGGTTTGCATCGACGCGGGTAAAGGCTTCAGACATATATAGGGAGCTCCTCGTATGAGTTTTTCTCGGGGTAGGTGAGAGCTGCTAAGAGTTTGGCGGGTCCGGCCAGATTGTCAACCCACTGACAACGAGAGAACGTCGTCACGGATAACCGGCAGACCCTCGTCGGCGTGAGTGCCGGACAAAGTCGAAAGCCTTGGAATCCAGTCGGTCATGCGACCCAGTGTTCCTAACAGGGAAAGCCTTTGGGCTCACTCTCTCGTCCTGAAATGTGACACATGACACCGTGTGCCAGGGTAAACTTGATTCGTGGGGTGAACACCCCATATCGAATAAAAGCCAGTCTGTTATCTTTTGATCTCGGGAATAATCCAAATGTTAAACCAAAAGGTATTTATGAATATGAAGTCACAGCTTACAACTCAACACAATCCGAAACAATTATCCAAACGCATCACCAGCTCCACTATAAGCACATTGTGCATGACTGTGGCGGCGGCGGCGGCACTTTTCATCGCAGCTCCTTACGCTAAGGCAGCAACGGCGATCTCCACAGCCGATCAAAAATTTATTTTGGCAGCGTCACAAGGTGCCATGACCGGGGTGAAGCTGGGCGAACTGGCTGCACAGAACGGACAACGCGACGATGTGAAGTCTTTCGGTAAGATGATGGTGAAAGAACATACGTCCATCAATGACGACCTGAAAGCGTTAGCCGTACAAAAGGGCGTAGTCTTGCCCGAGAGCCTAGATAAAAAGAATCAGGCGACGGTGGATAAAATGGCAGCTCTGACGGGTTCGAAATTCGACGACGCTTATATCGCTAGCATGATCAAAGATCACAAAAACGATATCAAGGAATACAAAGCGGAATCTGACAAAACGAAAGATGCGGATATTCAAAGCTTCTTGAAAAAATCGACACCGAGCATGGAAGAGCATTTGAAGCTCATCACTGCGATGGACAGTGTCCGTGATAGTAACACAAAAAACTCAGCCGGGACTAACCAAGGTGATAACACCGTCACGAACACGACCTATAAGGCCGACAATACAGGCATCAATAAGCGCGACCGCGACAAGGATACCTTAACACCGCTCGATCAGGGTAACACAACGTCCGACATCAACACCACGGCAGAGATTCGTAAAGGAATCATCGCTAAAGATGGAATGTCCGTGAATGCCAAGAACGTGAAAATCATCACCGCCAATGGTGAGGTCACCTTACGCGGACCCGTGGACACCGCGGATGAAAAACGTCAAATCGGCGAAATCGCCGACAACCTTGCCGGAGCGAATAAGGTGAGTAACCAACTGGAAGTCAAAAAGACCGCAAGCAATAACTAATTTGGTAATTAATCAAACAAAACAAAGAAAGAAAGAAATATCTATGTCAAATAAATCCGTATTCTGTATCGCTACATCACACAATCAGGCCGATCAAATCGTCGACCGCTTAAAAAATGCAAACTTCTCGAATAACGACATCTCTGCGTTATTCCCCGACGAGGGAACGTCGCACGATTTCGCCCATGAGAAAAACACGAAAGCACCCGAAGGAGCGGTCACCGGCGCAGGCACAGGCGGCGCTATTGGTGGGGCTTTGGGATGGATTGCTGGGATCGGTGCACTGGCCATTCCGGGAGTAGGCCCGTTTATCGCTGCCGGTCCGATTATCGCCGCGTTGAGTGGTGTGGCTATCGGTGCAGCCGTGGGTGGTATTGCGGGTGGTTTGATTGGTATGGGCATTCCAGAAATCGAAGCCAAACGTTACGAAGGCAAGATTAAGGAAGGTAATATCCTCATCTCAGTGCATACCGAGAACTCCGAAGAAATCACCAAGGCCAAAGAAATCTTCACACAGGCCGGGGCCCAGGACATCTGTACAACAGGTGAATCCACCGTTCCTCATCCTGAAAAAATGAGTAATCGTAAGCTGCATGAATCCAGTGTCAATTAAGTAACCAACATCTATTCGAGACATGAATCAGGTCCTGATTTCATAAGCACGAGACGTTGATGATTCTAAAAACTAAATCCCCACGGTCGAGTTAATCGACCGTGGGAACTCTTTTTAACTTTCTCACAAAGCAAGATGAATAAAACCTATGAAAAGCAAAAAATCACAAAGCGGGAAAATCGGGTGGATTCTCCTGTGGGTCTTAGGAGTTCCTCTTCCCGTTCTCCTCATTCTTTTCCTCTTGCGGGGCTGCACTTAAAATCAACCAATATCAAAATAATCTCTCACCAATAAACTAAGGAATAATATTATGAATGACGGAAATCCAAATCAAATCAAAGAAGCAGGCTCTCTCCTGGTCGAAGCTGTCGTCGATCAAGCGGACTCAACACTCAATGAAGCAAAAAATATGATCACTGACAAAATGAAGTGCATTCAGGAAAAAGCCTGCGAAGCACAAAAATGCACCGAAAACTATGTGAAGGATAATCCATGGAAAACGATTGGACTGGCCATCGGAGTGGGCTATATCCTGCGCTTGATTTGCCAAAGACGTTAATTTTTTTGTTAATTGCAAAGAAATAAAGATTCATCTCATTAGCCCGTCTTCCGAATCAACCAAGTACGCAAAAAGCTTACCCACTTCCACACAGGAGTGGGTAGGCTACTCCTTAGATATTTTTAAAACGCGCCTCGACCTTCTGTCCACGGGGATCGAGGGAGAAATACCTCAATTTAACCCGGACAGAAGCCTTCTACTATGATCGAATATCATGTTCCCACGACAAATAATGAGACACCACTCGATCCGACAGAGGAGGGCTACCATACAAGCTCTGCAGCCCCTGAGGGCAGTGACCGTCTGGCCGAGATGTTTAAGAAAGTCAGGGAAGAGATGATGATCTCCCAGACTAAGCTTCAGCAGTCTCATAACACCTTGATATTTAATATCCTGTGCACGACAGCTATCGCCGGACTTGTGATTTTTGTCTACTTTAAAAAATTCCGCTAATAACCTTGGGCAGGTGCTTACTTTTTCCGAACACCCCCCGGCCTTGTTGATTTACCCACTCATCCCGATAGTCCCCGACCATTTAAAACCCTTGTCCAAGGATACACTGGGTCAAGGTCGCGATGTCGTCCCCTCCTGTCCTATCGCGAGAGGTCTTTGTGTATGGGCCACACCCGCGACTCCATCGCATCGCACCCCTTTGCTTCAGAAGCCCGATTCCGGAAAGCTGATCAGTGCCGTTTTAAAAACCTCGACTCCGGGGTTAATCCATCATATTGGCTCTCATAAACTCGAAATGCCCAATCTTAAGATCCCCGTTTTCCTTAACCAGGACAATCTTGAAATTGTAGTATAACGCAAAGTCCGTACTCTTTTTAGATAATATGTACATGCCCATACCGGGCACACGGGCATAGACAATCATGTCTGTGCTTCATTTTTAGTCACGATACATCATCGGGGGGAGAAAAAACCTATCCGCCCTCTTTTTAATGGCGAGGGCTAGTTGAATCATTACAATTGCCGCCGGAAGATACCGGCCATCTCATCGAGGATTTTCCCGATGGGAGAACGGTCTTTAAACTCCGCCCGGGTCATTAAACGGGACTTGGCTCTGTCCTCTTTAAAGACTTTGACTTGCTCGGCCGCAAAGGTGGCGTCATAGACATTTAGATTTGCCTCGTCATTGAGACGAAAGGAGCGGTCATCAAAATTTGTGGAACCCACTGACACCCATAGATCGTCCACGATCAAAACTTTGCAGTGATACATCGTCGGTTGATACTCGTAGATTTTCACCCCCGCATCGAGTAATTTGCCCCAGAGTGAGCGGCTGGCACCCTGCACGATTTTGATATCCATCTCTGGCCCGGGCACAATAATCTCCACCTCGACACCTCTTTTGCGGGCGGCGATCAGGGAATCAATCGCGAGGTCGTCCGGGACGAAATAGGCGGCCTGCAACCGGATGGATTTTGTCGCTGAAGAGATGGAGAGTAGATACATCAAACGCACACTTTCACTGCCTTCCCCTTGCGAACTCTTAAAAACTTGCGCTAGGGAATCGCCGACGGGCTCGATCTCCGGAAAATATCGATTCCCAAAAAGGACTTGAGCTCGCGTTTTTATCCAATTATCTATGAAAGCGGCCTGCATCTGGGCGACGGCAGGGCCTTCGATCCGGTAGTGTGAATCGCGCCAATGATCTTTGGACTGAGCCTGTCCTTTCCACTGATCCGCGATGCCCACCCCGCCGGTGAATCCGATCCGGCCATCGACCACGAGCAATTTGCGGTGCGTCCGGTTATTCAGTCGCGATAAATTATACCAATGCAAGGGACGATAAAGCTCCACTTCTGCGCCGGCTTGTTTTAATTCCTTCAGATATTTCCCCTCGATCCTAGAGCCCGCCCAGTCCAGCATGACATGGACTTTCACCCCCGCTAGCGCCCTTTCACTCAAGGCATCGGCAAACTCCTGCCCCACCTCCCCCGACCAATAAATATAAGTCTCAAAAGTGATCGACTCTTTCGCGTTCCTGATGGCTTCGAGCATGGCTGGAAATATCTCATCCCCATTCTGTAGGGAACTCACCCTGTTACCCGGCAGGATCCCTGGCCCGAGGAGTTTGCCCATGCCCCGGAGAAATTGCGGATCATCAATGGAGAAACGATGCTCTAGTTTATAACGAATCTGCCTCTGCCCCATCCAGAAATTCAGAAAGAAAGTCGTGAGGAATACTGTGATTGACACAATAATGAGGATCAGAGCGCAAAACTTGATTTTCCCTTTTAACTTCATATTTACCTCAGTGCACTGCACGGAGACAAAAATTATGATAGCCGCGCGGTGACCCCACTGACGATGGGGTATTCACCCCATAGGATGACGGGACGTTTGTCTTGTCTGAGGATACACTTCGCCCACCACGCAAAAGCGGGTCTCATACGCTTGACTAGGCAAGTCAGTCGGCGGTGGGGTTATGGTTCGATAGTAACGGAGAAAGTCTTTTTTTGATCATCCCGATCGACTTTGAGATTCAGAGGGTACACCTGTACGATCATTTCGAAGGAGGCAGGTAGGGGCACGTCAAAAATCTGACAACTTATTATTTCCTCAAGTCCTTTGGGTATCGCCACGGTGTATTTGGAATTATTAGCTATGAGGCATAAAAAAAAGAGAAAACGGGAAGGGGCTTGAGGCGTTTTATCAAGGATTCCTCTTGATCCTTTTTGACAATATAATAGACCAGATGAAAAGGATCCTCGATAACAGCATAACCGTTTTCTCGGGCAATTTGTTTTGTTTTACCCCTTAGCCTCCGGGCCAAACCCAGTGATGAATGAAGTATTGGTCGCACCAGGGGCGGTTAACGATAAATTTTTTGGATTATTCATACAGAGCCAGTCCAGAGAGATCGATGGAAATTTAATGAGTGACACCCGGACCGATAATGACATTCGTATGCTCCCTAGATAGGTCATTTCGCCCATTAATTTTTAAAATTCAGTCAAAAATCGTCACCTGATCTTTAGAAATAAAAACTTGCCATTCCGTACGGTATTCGCGCAATGTGGTTCAAATTATTACTGAAGGTTTTCGGAACTCTTTGAAAATAAACCTGTTCAACAAGGGCAAACTTATGACTCAAACCCAAATCCCCACTGGCTACAGCCTCCTCCACGACTCACGATATAACAAAGGTTCCGCTTTTACCCAAGCCGAGCGGGATGCCCTCGGACTCAATGGCCTGCTCCCGGATGCCGTCCAATCGATCGACGTGCAAATTGCGCGTGTCCATGCCCAACTCGAAGTAATGCCGGGCGACCTCCAAAAATATCTTTTCCTCTCCGATCTCCAGAGCCGTAACCAGACTCTTTATTATGCCGTGCTCATGTCGGACCCGGCCCGTTTTATGCCGCTGGTTTATACACCCACCGTGGGTGAGGCCTGCCAGAAATTTGACCACTTTTTCCGCGGGACACGCGGGCTTTACCTGCCGATCACGGCAAAGGGTAAAATCCGTGAGCTCATCAAGAACTGGCCCGAACCCGATGTCCGCTTTATCGTCGTGACCGATGGCGAACGCATCCTCGGACTCGGCGACCTCGGTGTCGGGGGCATGGGTATCCCCATTGGTAAACTCGCCCTCTATACCGCTTGCTCGGGGGTCCCCCCCCAGCTCAGCCTGCCCATCACCCTCGATGTGGGGACAAATAACCATGCCCTGCTCGAAGACCCGCTCTACCTCGGACTCAAACATGAACGCATCCGCGGCGCGGACTACGACGCCTTTATCGATGAATTTGTCAGTGCGGTGCAGGAACTCTTTCCGAAATGCTGTATCCAGTGGGAGGACTTTGCGAATTTTAATGCTTACCCGATCCTTAACCGGTACCGTGACAAGATCTGTACCTATAATGATGACATCCAAGGCACAGCCGCCGTCGCACTGGCAGGCATCTACGGGGCCACCCGGATTTCTAAGGAAAAACTCAGCGACCAGCGGATCCTTTTCCTCGGGGGTGGGGCGGCAGCTACCGGCATCGCCGAGCTCATCAGCGAGGCCATGGCCCTCGAAGGTTTATCCATGGACGAGGCGCGCAAACGTAATTGGCTCTTTGACGTCCACGGGCTCATCACAAAAGATCGTACCGACCTCACGGATTTCCAGAAACCTTTCTCCCATGACCATCCGGCGATTACGAATTTCGTAGCGGCCATCGAAGCGATCAAACCCACCACCATCATCGGGGTGAGTACCGTGCCGAAACTCTTTAACCAAGCGGTCATTGAGGCCATGAGCCGGATCAATGCGCGCCCGATTAT
>Ga0163147_10007354_pt1 | contig 12534 bp, 12 predicted proteins | sample OliLakLV19MP6G1_FD_148597 | JGI IMG/M metagenome (GOLD analysis project Ga0163147, IMG submission 148597) | Freshwater microbial mat bacterial communities from Lake Vanda, McMurdo Dry Valleys, Antarctica- Oligotrophic Lake LV.19.MP6.G1 | ecosystem: Environmental > Aquatic > Freshwater > Lake >...
ACTAATGCAATCTTTTCCATACCTCCATTAACCCCTTTCCGCTACTATTTGAAAACGTTTTTTCTCAAAATTTCTTTGGTTATTCTTTAATTTGCCTAAGTGCTTCGTAAACAACAATCCCGACCGATGTCGCTAGATTGAGACTGCGAACTTCGGGATTCGCCATGGGAATGTTAATACAATGTGGGGCGTACTTTTCCAGAAGACTTTCAGGCAATCCTTTGGTTTCACGTCCAAAGATCAAATAATCGCCAGGCTGATATCGCACATCCCAAAAGGATGCTTTGGTTTTGGTTGTAGCTAGATGAAAATGGGCGGGCTTTTCAGTTTCGAAAAACGTCGTGAGATCTTTCCACACTTTATGATCCACGAATTGCCAATAATCCATTCCAGCCCTCTTTAATGATCGGTCATCAATTTGAAATCCCAATGGTTCGATCAAATGAAGTCGACATCCTGTCGCGGCACAGAGTCTTGCGATATTACCTGTGTTGGGGGGAATTTCAGGTTCAACAAGGACTACATGCAATGGCGGAATCGATTCTGTCACCTCTCACCCTTATCAGTTTATAAAAGAGGCTCAATGTTTTAGTTTGCTTGTTACCCTTTTGAAAAATTGCACTCGCCTTGCGCAATCAGTCATAACAGACTATCAACAGGAAACATACATAATAATTAAATCTAAATACTTCTTCTTAGAATGGTTTTGAGAGCCATATTCGTGCAAAAACACCTTGCAATCACCTTTTTCAAGCGTATGTATGACGCTCCCTGCTTCCTCTAGGTAGGCCCGGATGACCGGGTCGGATGAAGTGAAGGTAAACCATTAACCGTTTTTAGCTCACTGTAACAGGCCACTTATTTTCCGACATTCCGTCTCCAAGTGGCGGCTCTATTATCAAATAACAGCTTTTTCTGAAGCATAGCTTTACTCGGTCATTAGATAGAAAGGTATTCCCTATGAAAGGAATGCAAGAACTCATTAACGCTTCGATGAAAGATTTCACCGAAGGCAGTATCGTCAAAGGCACAATCCTCCAAGTCCGTTCCCGCGAAGTGCTCGTGGACATCGGTTACAAATCTGAAGGAATGATTTCCCTCGGCGAATTCGATAACAGCGACGAACTTAAGATCGGCGATGAAGTCGACGTCCTGCTTGAACAACTTGAAAACGATCAGGGCATGGTTGTTCTCTCCCGTGAGAAGGCCAGTCAGAAACAGAACTGGGACAAAATTGTCGCGGCTTCCACTGAAGGCGGCACGATCAACGGCAAAGTCAAAGCTGTCGTTAAGGGCGGTCTTTTGGTCAATGTCGGTGTCGAAGCGTTCCTTCCTGGATCGCAAATCGATATCACTCCTCCCAAAAATCTCAACGAATACGTTGGAAAAACTTTTGAATTCAAGATCGTTAAAATTAACGAAGAACGCAAAAATATTGTCATTTCTCGTCGCGAACTTATCGAAGCAGAGCGCGCTGAGAAACGTTCCAAGTTCCTCGCAGATATGACTGTTGGTTCTACGGTCAAGGGTAAGGTCAAGAATATCACCGATTTCGGCGCATTTATCGACCTTGATGGTATCGACGGTCTTCTCCATATCACCGATATGAGCTGGGGTCGTATCAGTCACCCCACTGAAATGGTTAAGATTGGCGAAGAAATCCAAGTGGTCATTCTCGATATCAACATGGAAAAACAACGTGTCTCTCTTGGTCTCAAGCAGAAGTCCGAAAATCCATGGGAAAAGGTTATTGAGAAATATCCAGTGGGTACAAAGGTCAAAGGCAAAGTGGTTAACCTCGTTCCTTACGGCGCATTCGTCGAGATCGAACAGGGCGTCGAAGGCCTTATCCACGTTTCCGAACTCTCTTGGACAAAACGCATTGCACGCGCTTCAGATGTGCTCAATGTGGGTCAAGAAGTTGAAGCTGTGGTCATTGGTATCAACAAGGAAGAACAAAAAGTCTCTCTTGGCGTTCGTCAGTTGGATACTAATCCTTGGGACGAAATCGGCGCACGTTATCCTGTCGCTACTAAGGTTTCGGGCAAAATCCGCAACCTCACCAGTTATGGTGCCTTCGTTGAACTCACCGATGGTATTGACGGCATGATTCATGTCTCTGACTTGAGCTGGACTCGCAAAATTAATCATCCTTCTGAGGTTCTCAAGAAAGGTGATGACGTGGAAGCAGTTGTCCTCGAAATCGATCGTAATAACCAAAGAATCGCTCTCGGTATTAAACAACTGAGCGAAGATCCCTGGAAGACTATCGAAGTTCAATACAAAATGGGCCTTATGGTCACCGGTAAAGTTACTAAGATCGCGTCATTCGGCGCTTTCATTGAGCTGGCCGATGGTATTGACGGTTTGGTACATATCTCCCAAATCAGCGATCAACGTGTCGAGAGAGTCAAAGACGTTCTTAAAATCGGTGATGATGTCACCGCCCGCGTTATTAAGGTCGACAAAGAAGATCGTCGAATCGGTCTTTCGATTAAGGCCGCTAATTACGATGAAGCTCAACTTGAGAAGGAACGTCAGGTTCTTGACAATCTGAAGCCTGGCGAAGACCTCGCGTCCCTCGAACATGCGTTCGACCTTGCTGAAGAAGAATATCGCCCTGGTCAGGGTAAGAAGTAATTCGTTTCAAAACGAAACTTTTAATCAATCTAACCTCGCCCTTTCGCAAGAAAGTGCGGGGTTTTTTATTGTTCAATTACACTTAATCTCTTGATGCACTCCAAATCAAGCGCAACACTGTCATGTTCGCTCAGGCACATGTATGAAAAATTTATCCCCGTTTCCTCTCATCCTTTTTGAAGATGAACACCTCATCGCTTTTGATAAACCTTCCGGTCTACCCACGACCTCTGAAGGCAAAGTCAAAGATCAGGAAAGTCTCATGGCGCTCGTTCATGCCAAACTCCCAAAAACCATCCTCAATACGCATCGCCTTGATTTAGAGATCAGCGGCATTGTGCTTTGCGCCAAAAATAAATCGGCGTTGGATAAGGTGTGTGGGCATTTCCAATCACGAAACGTGGAGAAGACCTATTCCGCCCTTGTTCAAGGCACTGCGTCCATGGAGCCCATCACAATAAATGGAGCGATCGGATATGACCCTTTACATGAGGGCCGCATGCGTGTCTCTCGTGATGGCAAACCCGCTGAGACGATCGTTCGTGCCTTGGAAAACTTTAAGGTTCATTCGCTTATTGAAGCTCGTCCTCTCATCGGGCGTACTCACCAGATTCAAGTGCACCTCGCCTCAATCCTCCATCCGATTGTAGGAGATACGATGTACGGTGGGAACCCGCTGATGCTCTCTTCAATGAAAGATCGGTATCACTTAAAAAAAGGCCGGCAAGAAAACCCGCTCATGGGCCGCCTAGCCTTACATTTATCAAAGCTATCTATCACCCACCCCATTTCTAACGAACCTTTATCCATCGAATCCCCACTCCCGAAAGACTTCGAAGTTTCTTTGCGATACCTTAGAAAATATAGTCTACCGCTTTAATTTGAGAACTTTATGCAAATCAAACGTCGACAATCCTATTTAATCCAATAGACCAGAGTCATGGTATTACTTGGTGTAAATATTGATCATATAGCCACGCTGCGACAAGCCCGGTATCCCATGGGGATCTCTGTGGCGCCGCCTGCTGAACCGGATGTGGTTGAGGCGGCTCGCGTAGCTGAACAAGCCGGGGCGCATAGCATCACCGTTCACTTGCGTGAGGATCGTCGCCATATCCAAGACGCCGATGTCACGCGTTTACGGAAATCGATTACCACACGTTTGAATCTGGAAATGGCGGTAGTCCCTACCATCATCGATTTTGCACTACTGACTCAACCAGATGAAGTATGTCTGGTCCCAGAAAAGCGGCAGGAAGTGACTACCGAAGGCGGACTGGATATTCTGGGTAATGCGGAGGCTATCGGAAAAGCCGTGGATCGATTAAAAAAAGCTGGGATTAAGGTAAGTCTTTTTATAGACCCTACCATTGATCAAGTCGTGATGGCCTCGAAGGTGGGAGCTGACATCATCGAGCTCCATACAGGATGTTACGCCGGAAAAGAAAACCCAGCGGATACGCAGCGAGAACTGACTCGCCTCATCGAAGCTGCAATCAAAGCGGACGAATGTGGATTAGTCGTCAACGCCGGCCACGGCTTGAATTATTCGAACGTGAAACCCATCTTAAGTATTCCTAAATTGAACACCCTCAATATCGGCCACTCTATTGTATCAAGATCCGTATTTACCGGATTAGACAAAGCGATCCGGGACATGTTGACTGCCATTAATTAAATGACAAAAGGGCCCCCACGCACTTATTGACTGGCGATGCGAGTGGTAGATTCAAATTCCTTCAAAAACTTTCGGGCAATAACATCCCATGAGTAGTTATCTATGACGAACCTTTGCCCACGAAGTCCCATGGCTTTGTAATCAGTACTTTCCATCAAATGCGACATAGCGACCTGCAACGGGGTTTCTTCCGCTGAAACTACAAAACCTGCTCCAACAGTTTGGACTTCAGGAAAGTTACAATGACTCGTGATGACAACAGGCAATCCAAAGCTCATAGCCTCCAAAACCGCCATACTGAATCCTTCAGAGTACGATGGGAGCACAAAGGCGTCACTGCGTTGAAATAGCTTCACCTTCTTTGACCTTCAACAGGTGCCCACAAAACAAATATTGCGACATGAATAAAACAACTCGTGTTTAAGGTGACTCACAAATCCATCATCCCCGCCCCCAGCCACAACAAGGTGCCAATCAGGAAATAAGGGAGCCAACTTCTTCCATGCCCCAGCCAAAAGGTTCAAACCTTTCTTGGGATGCAATCGAGAAAGGTAGAGCATTATTTTTTTACCACACAACTCAGGCCATAATTCATCCAACGCCGTTAGCCGTTCTGCTTGGTCCTGGGTGCCGATCTCAACACCGTTCGGGACAACAATTATCTTCGCGTCTGGGACGATCTGTCGAATTTGATCAGCTTCACGGTTTGTCAGCGCTCGCCAACAAGTAGCTTGGCGGAATGTTTTCTCTTCGAACAAAAACCGAAAAAGCATTTTTTTGAACTTCCCTCTGGCCATACCCCAGGGCTCAAGCATTCCATGAGGGTGAATGATAAGCGGAAATTTCAACCGCCTCGATAGTCGCCCGGCCACTATGTTTGGATAAGCCCAGAGTCCATGGATATTGATAATGTCATTACTTCTTAACTTACCCGTCAGGAACTGAGAAAGATTACTTGAGTATCCAAAGTTTGGATTCCCTGTCCCCCCTGCATAGGAGATACCTTGACCCACCAAGCTACCCGTACAGCCCACTATTTCCGAGCGCACACCCATCCTGTTTAATGCATGGTTGAAGTGCACAACAGCAGGTGACAAGCCACCGGATGAGATATCCGTGCAGGGCAAAACATGAATCATTTTTCTATCGGGATCTAAAATGTCATTCAAGTGAAGGCTTCCTCTTGATAAATAAACAACACCTCAAGCAAATGGTTCGACTGATGCTACTAGCCAACGATTGTGCGGCAATATTCGACCTTCAGGAATCCATTTGCGATACCATCCATTTTTAACAATGCGAAAAGTGTAACCCAAGTCTACCAGCAAGGATGAACATTGATTTTCCAAATCAAATGAATGGGTTTCCATGATAATGCGCGGGTGATGTTTGATTAGAAAGTCCCGAGAAGTGGATAATATTTCATACTCGAATCCATCAACATCAATTTTTAAAAGATCAGGAAACCCAAATTCTAGGGAAGCCTTTTCTAACCCATAATTATTATCAATTCTTCGATTAACAGGCTTAATCTTGTTAAACAGCTTCTCGTTTAATCTGAGGTTGACCATAAGAACTTCATAGGAATCCGTGTCTGCTTCAAACGCGACTACTTGTTCGCACTGAGCAGAACGGGCAAAAGCCATGCTAAAAATACCTTCAAAGGCACCAATATCAAAAACCACCTTTGAACTCTTACCCCACGAACGCATGTATGAAATCAACTCGACTTCGTATAAGCCTAAAAGTTTTTGTAAATGGTTTCTCAGCGAGCATTGAATTTTTGCTCCCGATGCAAATCCAAATAAAATTTGATGTGGCTTGGCTATGTTTGTAAAAATAACATTTTTTACGGATTGCTTGAAAGGCATAGAATAAACGAACTTAAATATTACGATTTTGCGCCTGAGGTTGGGGGGAACCTTGAGGGGGCCGAAACACGAATCGGGGCCTTGGGTTGCGCCAACGTGTATAGCCACCGTAGCCAATTAAAATTAAAATAGGCAAAAATCCGAAAACAGCATTTGCAAGATCAATCGCAATAGATCCACCGCGGGCGAGAGCGGGCAAGCTTCCAAAAAAACAGGCGTACAAAGTTTGTATGTCCACTGATTCAGCTCTGCGTGCACAAAAATTATAAATTTTAGCCAATAAAACACCTTGGAAAAAAGCTAAAATAATTCCACCGATGTAACCAAAGTTTTCATAATTCTGCCCAAGAAATGTTGGAGAAAAACCCAAAGTTGAATTTCTGTTAATAGTGTCCGACACTTTATTTGAATCTGAAAGGAATATCCCTTTAAGGTGTGTCCCCATTGTAAGGGGTTTATTGGGCCATAATTTACGCGGGATCCAATGCCAAAAAACAGCTGCGTAACTTTTACCCCAAAGGTAACCTGATTGATCATTAAAAACGGTTACCAAAAATGCCATGCCTTCTGCCCCATTAAAGTCTTCAGCTGCCATCAACCTTTCAGTCTGGTACTCGAATATCTGAGCGAGGTTAAGTTCTTTTCCTTGCTCCGATATTTCCGAAGCTTTTCTAAGTCCCCCTGCAATAGTGAAAGCAAGAAAGGCAGCCACCATGAGGGATACCAGAATAAATTTAACTTTAATAGAGGAAGGATCGAATCTAAATATTAATATGGCAATAGCAATACACGGGGCAACCAGCACAAACCGACCTTGGGTGGTAAAAATGAGTTTATAATAAATCAAAACCGCGATTCCAATAAATAAATACATTAACAAACTTTTCCGACCCTGGTGGGTCGTATTTGATAATGCATACACAACTGCCAATACAAGTAATCCCACAGTTGATTGAATCATCAGGTAAACATAGGCCGTGGTTTCGCCATACCCAGAAAACTGAAGTTTTTGTTTGGCATAATAAACCATAAATCCAAAGAAAATGAAAATGACAACCAACCAAAATCGGTTAAGTCTTGCAATACCGTCCCCCATTTGTCGTGAGAGGGTTAATGTAATCGGAATTGTTCTCCGAGTGGGCTTAAAGACTAAATAGAACCCAAACAAAAGTGCGATTAAACATAATAAAGTAAATGAAGTAACTCTCGATAGATAATATTCAGGATTAGATGAGCCTGTAAGCGATTGAATCAAGCCGTATTCATTGTTCCTCACTATATACATAGTGCGAATTCCAATAAATAAACCAATCATTCCAGAGCAAATATAAAGAGGAGAATCCCAAATAATCCGTCTAGACTTCACAAGATCAATAACGATTGGAAGAAAAGCAACTAACACACATAACTGCGCCATTAAATAGGTTGTTTGCATTCTACTTTATTACTTTAATTTTAAGACTTTCGTCCATTGCACAGCGACGGCGTCCATCCTGAATCTAGCAAGGGCTGCTATTGGATCAAATTTAAGTTGAGCTTCTTTAGCTTGGACTATTGCTTGAGCCAATGCATGAGGATCATAGGGGGGAATAATATAGCCATTCGTTGAACTATCAACTGCTTCACCACAATTTGTTGTAGCAACGACAGGAACCCCACACGAGAGAGCCTCAAGTTGAACTAACCCAAAACCTTCTGCAATGGAAGGTAAGACCAACAAATCATGTTCGCAAATTAAATTAATAATATGCCCCTGTTTTACTTTTCCCATTACCGAATGTTTTTTCGCAAGCCCCCCGATTGCCTCATCAGTCAATTGACTAGGCCCAGCAATTGTTAACTTCAATGGAAACTTGTCCGATATCATCTCTGCGGCTTTATCCAAATAGTGAATTCCTTTACGCAGACAAACTTGACCCAAAAAAAGGACTTTAAATACGCCTGGTTTTGCATAAGTTTTTATTTTTGATATCTTTGGCTCATAACATAATGGGATGACCTGTATTTTATTAGCGTCCACCCCCGCTAAGCACAAACAGCGTTTCGAAAAGTTTGAGTTTACTACAATGATGTCTGCCAGTGCCCACTCTTTTTTCATTCGCAGATGCATTGAGGAAAGGGATTGGCTGTAAGTGTTTTCCCATCCGGGAAATTGGATTGCCTCATCACGAACCATCTGGTCTTCAATTGGTCCTCCGTCAATTTGATCAAGCACCAGTAATGACCTTCCCTTAAAAGCCTGAAAAATCTCCAACGCTGTCGTAGAAAATGAAATGATTACGTCTGGCGCATCCTTAAACGCATGGATTGCCAATGTGGAAAATTGGGAGCCATACTCCTCGAAGACAGACTCCTTGTCTTTTGCTTTCCTTAGCGCGCGGCTGTATTTGAAGGAAAAACCGGGAAAGTCTTTAATTTTTGCATGGCGCAGTTGGTGATATCCAGCCCGGGATCCTGATAACCTAAAAAGAAAAGGCCTATAAAGATCAGCCACTAGGTCCACATTAAATCCTGACCTTTCAAGCATTGCAGGAATTGCAAAGTTCTCGCGTCCCCCTAAATGAACAACCCTTACTCGCATTATATTAAACCATAAACGGATGGTAAGAGAGGTTATAAGTAAGCGGTTGAACTCTCTTACCAACCTCTCTCGCAGGGTTTCCAGCAACTATCGTATAAGGCTCGACGTTTTTAGTGACCACTGATCCCGCACCAACAATGGCCCCCTCCCCAATCCTTACTCCTGGGAGAATCATTGCGCCATACCCTATCCAAGCACGATCTCCGATAATAACTTCCCCACCTTCGTCAGCAAATTCTGGCGATTGTGGGTCATGGCCCAAAGTAAGAATGCTCGCGAATGGTCCAATGGAAACATTTTCCCCAATAATAATATTAAACTTACGCCCATCTAACAGAGACCCAAAATTAATCACGCTGTTACGGCCAATCTCAATACGGAACGGGTTCAACAAAACCACTTTACTTTGCACACCGGAATTGACATCAAGCTTTTTGAGGCATTGCCGGAGATAAATCAAACGCACCCACTCGCATGGCACTCTCCCCACCCAATCGTTATACAAATAGGAAACACAAGCACCCACATACGCGCGGAGCGTCATTTAGTGTGCCTCAACAATTCCATTTCGGCGTCGACCATCAATGTTACAATGTTTTCGAATGGAGTTCGGGCGACCCAACCTAACTTATTTTTAGCTTTAGACGGATCCCCACAAACAATATCCACTTCAGCTGGTCTGAAGAGTTCAGGATCAATGCGAATAAACTGTTCAGATTGTAGGCCCGCATGGCGAAAAGCGACTTCGATAAAGTCCCGAAGGCTGTGGGACGCACCTGTGGCAATAACAAAGTCATCTGCCTCTTTTTGCTGAAGCATGAGCCACATGGCCTCTACATATTCTTTCGCGTACCCAAAATCGCGAGAGACGTCAATATTACCCAATGCTAACTCTTTCGACAGCCCTAACGCTATTCGAGCAACTGCATGGGCTATTTTGCGTGTGACAAACTCTTTACCGCGTCTAGGTGATTCATGGTTAAAGAGAATTCCTGAGCAGGCATATATTCCGTGGGACTCCCTATAATTGACGGTAATAAAGTGCCCATACACTTTCGCGACTCCATAGGGACTGCGAGGGTAAAAAGGGGTGTCTTCATTTTGAACAGGCTCCCTCACTTTTCCGTACATTTCACTCGAGCTCGCTTGATAAAATTTTATCTTTTTATTTACTAACCGTATTCCCTCAAGCATCCGCGTGACGCCCATCGCATTAAATTCACCTGTTAAAATGGCCTGTTTCCATGATTCCCCCACAGAGGACTGGGAAGCGAGATTATAAACTTCATCGGGTTGCACTTTTTCAAAAAGGGAAATAAGAGCCGATAAATCCAACATGTCTCCAAAATGAAGGGAAATTTGAGGGCGAATGAATTCAATCCTCCAAAAATTTTCTTCAATAGGGCGTCGAACGATACCGTGAACTTCGTAGCCTTTATCCAAAAGAAACTCTGCAAGGTACGACCCGTCTTGACCTGATATTCCGGTAATGAGTGCTTTAGGCATGGTTAAGAAGGTTTTTTAGGAGGTGAGCTTACCGCATCATATTTTTTCAAAAAATCTTGGTACGCGAGCTTAATTCCCTGCTTTAAGTGAACCTTTGGTTTCCATCCAAGATCAAACAGTCGAGAGGAGTCCATAAGTTTACGGGGTGTCCCGTCAGCTTTTGTAGTATCCCACTCAACCTTACCCTGAAACCCAGTAATGTCTCCTACAAGACGCGCCAAATTACAAATCGAAATGTCTTCTCCAAAGCCAACATTGATAAAGTTTACATCCTCATAATTCTGCATGAGAAATATACAGGCATTAGCAAGGTCATCGGAATATAGAAATTCCCGAAGAGGTGAACCGGACCCCCATAAGGTCACGGATTCCGCATGAGCGATTTTAGCCTCGTGAAACTTTCTAATGAGAGCTGGAAGGACATGGGAAGTGTTTAAATCATAATTATCGTTTGGCCCGTACATATTCGTAGGCATAGCAGCTATGAATGTGCAGCCATACTGCCGATTATAGGCCTCACACATTTTTAGTCCCGCAATTTTAGCAAGAGCATACCACTGATTAGTAGGTTCAAGCGGGCCTGTAAGGAGAGATTTTTCTTTAATCGGCATTTCTGCAAACTTCGGATAAATGCAGGAGCTGCCTAGAAACAAAAGTTTTTTTACTCCAGCGAGATATGATCCGTGGATAACGCTGTTTTGAATCTGCAAGTTTTGATAAAGAAATTCGGCGGGATATTCATTATTTGCCTTAATCCCACCTACTTTAGCGGCAGCAAGGAACACATATTCGATATATTCATCTTTTAAGAACTTTTCAACCGCTTGCCCGTCAATGAGGTTCAATTCACCTCTGGTCCGCACACACACATTCTCATATCCTTGCAGATTGAGCTCTCGAAGTATCGCACTCCCAACAAGACCCTTGTGGCCAGCGACAAATATTTTTGACTCACTTTTCACTCATTACCTATTTCTATTGCTAAAGTTGCATTCTTTTCATCACCAAATCCGCGTTCGTTTCCCAATTATTATCCCTCTTATAGGTATCCCATTCAGGTACAGGGGGATGGAAGATTATTTGCTTCAACCCTTGAATAATTGCATCAGTAGAATCAGGTTCAACCCAAATTCCCGTCCGATAACGGGACACCATAGTTTTCAGATTACTCTCACCGGATGAGGCTACGCATAATTTATTGTAAAAACAACCCGCATGGAAAACGGCAGATGCTGAACGAAATGTACTTCTATAAACCAATAAAATGAAGTCGCTCACCAAAAATAAATCTGCTACTTCATTATGGTCTATATAACGCAAATTCCATCGACACCGATTCGCAACATCGTTTTTCTCAGCCAACTCTTGGTACCATTTTCCAGGTTTGTGGTTTTCTGAATTCTCTTCACCTGCGACCAGTAAAAACATTTCAGGCACTGATTTCATAGCATTAATAATCAGATCCAAATTTTTAGAATCACGCAAATGCCCAAAAGCTAAAAAGAGAGGCGCGGAAACTGGAACGTTATATTTAATCCTAAGCTCCGATCGAGTTTGATCAGATAATGGGAAACGAAAAGGTCCAACGGGTATAACAGTGACATTTAGACCTTTTATTTTAAAAATGGTGTTAAGGTTGCCTTCCTCATGCACAAAGGCTTCCTTAACAAAAGAATACCCTAAAAAAACTGATAATTGATGGAACCACCTATAGCCTATTTGAATATCACGGACGGGATCATGGACGACACTCCCTATTCTCACTCCCATCATCTTTAGAAAATAAGGGATAAAAAACCAAAAAGGAGCTGCATACTCAGAATAGGCGGCCAGCAATACTTTATCACACCTTGCAGTTAATGTCTTAAAAAGAAGCACTAAATTATTTAAAAATGTAATGGCTATATAAACCAATCGGCGCGCAACAATGGGGTACCTTGTCGCGAACCTAGTATCGAAAAGGCACGGGTCCCTGAAATAAAAAGCCTTATGGTTCGGAAATTTTTGAGCACATAAAAACTGAACTTTTACACCCTTCTCAGCTAAGGCCTGAGCTTGCTCATGGGCATAATCGGCAATTCCACCATGAGTGAGCGGACAATAATAAATAACATTTTTATAACTTCTCACACCATTATCAACTCAAAGCATAAAAAGACTTATAGTAATGAAAAATAGCAAGTATTTAATAACCAGCATTACTAAGTAAGTTTCTGGTATTGAAACAGGCCACTCCACCATTGCGATATCCTTTTATA
>Ga0163147_10007355_pt1 | contig 12533 bp, 9 predicted proteins | sample OliLakLV19MP6G1_FD_148597 | JGI IMG/M metagenome (GOLD analysis project Ga0163147, IMG submission 148597) | Freshwater microbial mat bacterial communities from Lake Vanda, McMurdo Dry Valleys, Antarctica- Oligotrophic Lake LV.19.MP6.G1 | ecosystem: Environmental > Aquatic > Freshwater > Lake >...
CTATGTAACCGAGTGGCACTTAGCTCCTGTTCCCGAACCTCCGCCCACCGCAGTTCTGGAACAGCCAACTTCCCCGCACCCGCCGCCGAGCAGGCGTTGGCTGCTGCAAGGGGGGATCGGCGCGCTTGGCGGAGCCGCGGCGATGTATTTTTTCAGCCGCCCGCACCCGCCGCCGTTTGCGGCAAAGACGCTCTGGGGCAAATTCATGCAACCGGGCGTGCCAACCATCGTCAGCTTTGGCGTACCGCTGTTTTATGCTGGGTCCGATGGGTTGTACTTTCGGGATGTGCAAATCAACAGCCCGGAAGAGTTCTCGAAGGGCCGATTGAAGGCGCTCGCAGCGGGATCGCGGATCGAGATTCGCCCGCAAGAGGATGTCTACACGGGTATCGGCGAATCTGTGGGCGTGCAGGTGATCAGCCGTTTTTTGGAACAGCGCGGCGTGGCGACGTCGGTTGCGAACTCGCATTATTTGGGTCCACCGGATCTGGTGGGAAAGAACCTGGTGATTGTTTCGAGCATGCGTTTTCAGACGCTGCTCGGTTCGCTGCGTCTACCGCATGCCTTCGACTTCGACGCCGGCAAGGATGGGGTTCTGCGCAATGTGCGTCCGCTGGCGGGCGAGCCGAAGGTCTTCGGACCGGGAGGCGGCGGTGGCCGATTTGCCGTATCGCACGCGAGGATCACACTTTGGCCGTCTGCTACGGCGGAGCGCAGCATTCTGTATTTGAGCGGACGTGAGACGTGGGCGACGCAAGCGGCTGCCCAGTTTGTGGTGGATCCACAAGAGCAGGCATTGCTGCAGCAAAAACTGGATGCCGATCCGGAGACGGGTCCGCGAGGGAAGAAGAGCCCGTTTTGGGAGGTGCTGCTGCGGGTGGAGGGGGAGAACAATCGGGCTCGCCGAACGCAGTATGTGACGCATCGTTACCTGGAGGTTCCGCAACCTTTGCGGTTCCGGTAGGCCGCCCGCTCCCTCACGGTCTCCGCAGGACTCTACGCAAGCAGTTTACCCGATCCCCTGAAAACGTTCCAGGCGGGCTAAAACACCAGCTTCAACAGCGAGTTCGGAGTCTCGAAGTTCGCGCGGCTGAGCGCGTTGAACATCTCGCACCGGAAGGTGAGCTTGCAACGATGAAGGGGGGAACCCCATCTCTACAGAGTCGCCTGAAATCGGTCGCCAAGGAGAGCGAGTGATCCTAAACGTTTGCTCCATAGTGTCGATTAGACATCTCATGGAGCGATACTCAGAGGCGATCATCGGAAGACGCGGCGAACTTGCGGCGGCACTCGATTCCATACCGGAACTGCGCGGCACCGGCATTGGCATTCACGACGGCGAGAATCAGGTCAGTACATTGATTCGCCCTTCCAACCACGATTCGCGCCTGACGACCTTCGTCGTAGTCGAGGTCGTAGTCGATGACGTCCCAACGCCGGACTCGATGGCGCGAGGAGGCTCCACCAACCAGGTTCGATACTGGACAGACGATCGTGGACAGCGGGCCTCGGTAGAAAGTATGGGCTTAGCGTTCAATTGCGGCGGTGCAATTCTGGCAGGGCTTTCTGTCGTCGGATCCTCGGCCGCCACCGCCGCCACGGCTGGTGCTGCGCGCCATTGGTCTTTCTCTCCGGTGCCGCCGCGGTGGGCGCATCGCTGCAGTGCGGCGTCTCGATCGGCCGTATGTTGAACGTGTTGATGGACGACGGCCGGGGCGAGCATGCGAACGATACTCTCGACAACAATCGCGATGCGCCAGCCGCGATCTTGCGAGGTTCGCTCGTAGTCGCGGACGTCATCGGGCTCTTGGATGGCGCTGGCGGAACCCATCGGGCTTTGCGAACCTTTTCGCAGCGCACCGCGCTGATCGGAGGTAACCGCGCAAGACGAATCGCTGAGGCGCGCAGGCTGTTCGATGCTATGCCCGCCCACGAGCGTGCACAACTGGCGCAGGATGTGGCGGACGCCCTACGCCAACCGTTAACACCGCAAATGCTGCGGGCATTTGTCCAGCAAGGCAGGATCTCGGGCCTAGGATCCACTGTGTTCGGAGAAACTCTCCAAGCCCTGTTGCGTTCCCGCTTACAGTCCTCCATCGGAAGCCTTACCCTCGGCGTTGCCGGATCGGTTGCCGGAGGTGCGATCGGGCTCACCGGGACTGCAGACCACACCGCGCGCATCGTCCGCCGTATCGTCCGCCGTATCGTCCGCCGTATCGTCCGCCGTATCGTCCGCCGTATCGTCGCCAACATTTTTCAGGAAGGTGCAAGCTCATTGACCCAGGCCGACGGAGGGACACGCGCGGCATAGTTGGCCGCTGCTCCTGTCAATCGCCCTTAGCGGGCACTGCGGTGGTCGCCTTGCTGGAACCCCGATGTACGAAAACAAACGCGACCAGGATCATGGCGCCGAGTGCGAACAAGGCATCGCCCGGTGCGCGCATCCAGCGGAAGGTCTGCATGACCGGAGACCCAAGGAACTCGGAACTGCGCGCATACCAATAGCCGACTTCCACCGACGCCCATGTTTGCGCCAGGCCTTGCGGCAGTAAGCTGCCGACGCACATCGCAAAGACACCGGCATTGAGGCTCCAGAAGGACGCCCGCAGCCAGTTCTCACGCCACACGATATCCGGCGACATCGCCCGCAGGCAGACCAGCATCAGACCGATGCCAAGCATGCCGTAGACGCCGAACAGAGCCGCGTGTCCATGCAGAGGAGTGGTATTGAGCCCCTGCATGTAGTAAAGCGCCGACGGGGGATTGATCATGAAGCCGAACAATCCCGCGCCGACCATGTTCCAGAACGCCGTAGCGACGAAGAAGTAGATGGCCCACTGGTAGCGCTGAGTCCAAGCGGTCATCCGGCCTCGGCGCAAGTCGTCGAGTGCGGAGTACGCAACGAGGGTCAAGGGAACGACTTCGAGCGCGCTGAATACGGATCCCCACGCCAAAGCAACCGTCGGAGTGCCGCTGAAGTAGAGGTGATGGCAGGTGCCGATGATGCCGCCTGCGAGGAAGATCGTCGCCGACAACAACGCAGCTTTCGCGGCGAATCGCGGGCGAATCAAGCCCAGCCGAGCAAAGAAGAACGCGATGACGGTAGTGGCAAACACTTCGAAGAAGCCTTCCACCCAAAGATGCACCACCCACCAGCGCCAGTATTCGACAATCGACAGGTGAGAGTGTTGTCCCCAAGTGAGCCCAGCGCCATAGAACAGCCCGATGGCTCCGGCGGAAAGCAGGAACAGCCAGATCAGTTCCTTTTGATCGCCTGCTGTCTTCAAAGCCGGCTTGATCGCGCGGACGACCAGGAACAGCCAGATCAACAAGCCCACAAACAGCAGGATTTGCCAGATGCGGCCGAGTTCCACGTACTCGTAGCCTTGATGTCCCCAGAGAAACGCCTGGTCGTCAGTGAGCCGGTTCTTCACAGACATCCACTCGCCGGCGAGAGAACCAACCACGATCAGCAAAAGCGCTCCGAATAGAACGTTGACGCCCAGCTTCTGGAACTTCGGATCTTTGCCGCTCACGAGCGGACCGATAAACAAGCCCGCAGCGAGCCATGCAGTGGCGATCCAAAAGATTCCGATCTGTACGTGCCAGGTGCGTACGACGCTGTAGGGCAGGATATCGTCAATCTTGATACCGTAGAATCCATCGCCTTCGACCCCATAGTGAGCGGTGACGATTCCCATCGCAATCTGCACGAGAATCAAGGCTGACACGACCCAGAAGTACTTCAACGTTGCCCGTTGCGAGGGGGTGGCGCGCCAGCTTCCCAAAGGATCCTCAGATGGCAATTCCGCAGGAGTCTCGTGATCCGCATTGTGTTGTTGCGAGGCATACCACCACACCATTGCACAGATGCCAGCAAGCAGCACGATGATGCTAACGCCAGTCCACATGACGTTGTCGCCCGTGGGGCGATTGCCGATCAGCGGTTCATGTGGCCAATTGTTGGTGTAGGTGACGGTGTCTGAAGGACGCTGCGCGGAGGCGGTCCAGGAGGTCCAAAAGATGAAGCTCGCCAGTAGCTTCATGCGTTCAGGACTGCTAACTGTACCGGCAGGAATCGCATAAGCTTTGTGGCCCTTCAAGAAGATGTCCGAGTAGTGATCCAAGCAGTGTTGAAAGGCCCTGGCGCGGACGGGGTCCACTATGATGACGTTCGTTGCGGCATCGTAGCCGTTGGTGCGGTACATTTTTTCGAGACGTCCGCGGAGCCGCGCCTGCGATTCGCCGTCAAGCGTTTCATAAGTCTTGCCGTAGTCGGAGCTGGACCATTCGTTGAGCACGAACATCAGTTCCCTATGGAGCCAATCCGCGGTCCAGTCTGGAGCCAGATAGCTGCCATGGCCCCAGATGGAACCAAGCTGCATTCCGCCCATTGTCTGCCAGACGTTTTGCCCTTTACCGACGGCGCCTTCAGGGATCACAGTTTCGCCGGTTGTGGTAATGACAGCCGTGGGTATCGGCGGCATTTCCTGATAGATGCGGGTTCCGATCCAGCCCAGAACGGAGAACGAGAGGAGCAGAACGAGCGCGAAACTGATCCAGAGTTTTCTCATTGGCGGAGCCTCGCTTCGGCTTCGATGGCCTTCGGAAACAGGATGTTGTTTTCGAGGTGAATGTGTCGATGCAGATCGCGCTCAAACTCTCCGAGGGCGTGGTACAGTGCCTTGAAGCTCATACAGGCGTCTTCAGGCGGGTGGAAGTTGTTGGTCAAACGGCGGATAGAAGCGAGCAAAGCACCGGCATCGTCGTGCTCTTCGAACATGCGGGCGATGGGCATTCCGATGCTGCCGAAGCAGCCGGAGTTGGCGTCGAAGCCCATGCTCAATTGCGATGCCGCGGGAAAGACGATTTGCTCTTCTTTTATCAGATGGGTTGCGAGTTCCTGCGACAGCGCGATGAAGACATCCCGCAGTTCGATTACTTCGGGATGCAGCGGACCATGCCTGGCTGCCACCTTTGCAAGCAGCCCTTCGATTCGCGGCGTCTCCGTCCGGATGTAACCGTGGTGCAAATCGATAATGTGCTTGACGAGATGGGGGATCGGAGCAATCGACCAGTCCCGTTCCGGTGCTGGTGCGATGGATAGCTCGCGCAACGAAGACAGCACCAAATCGGGTGCGATGCCGGCGCGGGTGGCCGCTTCGCGAATGGTCCGTTTGCCACCGCAGCAATAGTCGATACCGAGGGCTTCAAATAGCCGTGGCACCGCGGGGTTGGACACAGCCGCCTCGGCGACGGTCGATTCAGGTGTAAAGGATAAGGTCACAGATTGCCTCCTGCGTCCACACTAAGGCGGATGCCGAAGACTTGCAGTGACCAAAGTCACGTGACAGAAAAGTCAGGTCGCGGAGTTGAGATCGTTTTCCAGTCCTTCGAGATCGACAATCGTGACTTCGCGGCCCTTCATCTCGATGAAGCCTTGCGCCTGAAGCCGGGCCAGATTGCGCGAAACGAGTTCGCGCACCGTACCAATTTGCGAGGCGAGTTCCTGATGGCTGTGTTCCAGCGGGAAACTGGCGCGCCCCGCGGCTTGGCGGATGATCCACGAGATCAGCCTGTGACGTACCGTGGTGAACGACAGCTCTTCGATGATGCCCACCAGCTTCCGAAGGCGAGCCCCGACAACCTGCAACATCTTCAACGAGACCTCTGGCTTTTCGAGACACAAGGCGCGCAAGTCCTGGCGGGAAACAAAGACGATGTCGGAGTCTTGCATAGTGGATGCGGATGCGGGATAGGAGCCGCCATCGAAAACGGGCAGTTCCGCGATGGAGCTTCCGGGGCCTTCGACGGCGAGCACCTGTTCGCGGCCGCTGGGCGATAACTTGAAGATACGCACTCGACCGGTCACGACAATAGAAAGGCCAGCGCAGGGCTGGCCTTCCTGGAACAACACTGCTCCGGACAGGTGGTGGCGCAATCCGGCACGCGCCGCCAGCGAGTCTAATTCGGCATCGTTCAGCGCGGCAAACAACTGGGTCGCTTTGAGAACTTCGCGAACGCTCAAAGTGGTCACTCCCCTGGAATCGCAGAAGGAGCGCGGGCGACTTTGCCCTTCTTGGCTTCGCCGATATCGATGTCGTGAGCCTTTAGAGTTTGGCCTGTGACGAACTCCATTTGGACTTTCGCGCGGCTATAAGCGGCCATAGCCGAAACTTCCTGCGCTTGCGCGGTGGCGAGATCGCGCTGCGCCTGAATCACAAAGAAGATCGTCGATGCGCCCAGTGCATACTTCTTCTGTTCGGCGTCAAGGGTCTGCTCTTGCAGATTGCGATTCTTCTGGGCGGTGAGGTAGCGCGCGCGAGCCTGCGTGACGCCGATCTGGGCGTTCTGAACGTCCACACGAATCTGATTCAGTTGTTGCCGCTGGCGGATTTCCGCCTGGCGAAGCTGCAGCGATTCACGGATGTAGTCGGCTTGCGCCGAGCGGTTGCGCAGCGGCACACTCAAGCTGAATCCGATGCCGTAGTCGGGATAGTTGCGGCGAAAGATCTGCGACAGCGTGTTGCCAAAGCCGCCGACAAAGAAGGGATCGGCAAGGGCGTTCGAGCGAAGCACATTGGCTTGCCCAGCGAGACCGTTGTTTTGAAAACTGCCGGTGACATCCAGAGAGGGCCTCAACTGGCTCTTGTTGCCGAGCATGCCGATCTTGGTGTTCTCAATATTGACTTCAGTCTGCTTCAGTTCCGGGCGCGACTTCATTGCGGATTCCACGAGATCTTGAATCGGTTCGATTGGTTCGGAAGTGGACAACTGCAAGGAATCGGTGGGAACGATGCGCGCCTCGCTCACGGCGGGGCTGGAAGTGCCCGTTCGGCTGAGGGCGTTCTTGATGATGGTCTCTTGTTGCAGAACACTAGTTTCCGAGAGGGTCAGATCCTGCTGGCGCGAAGCGATTTCCGCCTCGGCACGCACAATTTCGATGGGCGCGAGCGTTCCGATCTCCACCTGCTTCTTGTTGTCGCTATAGAGCTTCTCGCTCAACGCCGAAGCCTGCTTGCGAACCTTAACATCCTCGTTGAACGAGACCAGATCCCAGTACAGATTGATGATCGCGGAAACGGTCGTGATGACCTGCTGCTCGAACACAAGATCGGAGACCCGCAGATCGTTCTTAGCGATGCGAATGTTGCGGTTGTTCACAGCGAGTCCGAAGCCACGTAACAACGGCTGGCTAAACGAGAGACTCATGTTGCCCGATCCCGACGGGTTGAGATCGCTCAACCGGTTGTTGCTTTTGAATGCGGAGTAGTTGAACGCATAGGTGACCTGCGTACCGTACAAGAACGATTGCTGATAACCAAAAGCCGTCGCCTGCGAATCGAACACGAGTGCGTTGGTGCCGATGGTTACGGAGTTCGACTGGGGGCTGGAACGATGTCCGGCATTGTAGGAAGCAAAGAAGCCAGGATCGAGAACAGGGATCACGGCACCGGTCTGCGTAATGATGGTGCCTCCGGCGCTGCTGGTGTCATCGGCGCCACCGGTTCCGCGGCCTCCGCCTGCGCCTCCGGTGGCGCCGCCAGTCACTTGGCTCTGCACACTGGCGGGACCTTGCCGAATGGCCGTGGGAATACCGCGAAGCAGACCGCCCGCGCGGGCGCGCATCAAGTCGACCTGTGCCACTTCAGGTGCGTAGCGTGCAAGTTCGATATCGAGGTTATTTTCCAGTGCTAGCGCGATGGCGTCCTGCAGCGAGAGATAGATCTTACCAGCCCGCAGGAGCGAATCGAGGCGTCCTGAGTTGGCAAGGTTGACGGGCGGTATGAAGCGCGTCTGGTAGTTGGTTCTGAAGTTGCGGAACAACTGCGGTTCGGACAAATTCACGCGGTCCTGCGCATTCGTCAATGGTGCGATGACCAGCAAAACGCAAAGTTGAGCCAAGATCGGCTTTAGTCGCGACATGTATCTCATTTCCTAGAATCGGTGCCCTCTGGGTCAGGACGTTCCCGGAACCGTCCATGGTAACCCGAATCTGCAAATGCAATAGCATTGCCAGGGCTAATGCTTTGATAAGCGGGCACTTAGAGTATGAACAAGTGTCCGAATCCGGGACGAAGTGTGCTTGCATGGAACGGTTCGAACCGCGGAGAATGGTATCCTCCAAAGAAATGAAGGCGATCGAGGCGTTTCACGAGACAGGTGCGTATCTGCAGGGACACTTCCGTTTGACCAGCGGGTTGCATAGCCCCGAGTATCTGCAATGCGCCAAGGTGTTGCAGTATCCGGCTCACGCCGAAAGGTTTGGACGCGAGATCGCGGCAAAGCTGAACGACTACAAGGTCGATGTTGTTGTATCGCCGGCAATGGGCGGATTGATCATCGGCCATGAAGTCGCTCGCGCATTCGGAGTTCGCCATGTGTTCACCGAACGCGATGGCGAAGGCAAGATGGTGCTGCGCCGCGGCTTCGCGATCGAACCGGGCGAGACGGCTGTTGTCATTGAAGATGTCATCACCACCGGCGGCAGTACGAAAGAGGTGATCGAGGTGCTGAAAGCCGCAGGTGCCAAGGTTGTCGCCGCCGCATCGATTATCGACCGCAGCGATGGCACCGCCGATGTGGGAGTTCCGCGAGTGGCACTGGAAACCTTGAAGGTCAGGGCGTACCAGCCGGAAACGTGTCCGCTTTGCGCGCAGGGCTTGCCCGTGGTGAAGCCCGGTTCGCGGCCAACCGCTGGCTAAAATGCGCCGCATTCGCGCCACCATCGCTTACGATGGCACGGATTATCATGGATGGCAATCGCAACAAGGGCTGGTCACGGTACAGCAGACCTTAGAAGATGTTCTCGCCATTGTAGAAGAGAAGCCCGTGGAGGTTTTCGCCTCGGGACGCACGGATGCGGGCGTGCATGCACAGGGCCAAGTAGTGGCCTTCGACCTCGAAAACCCGATCCCTTGCGGTAGCCTGCGCAAGGCGGTGAATCGGTGGTTGCCCCGTGACATCAGGGTGCTGGAATTCCGCGAGGCGGTGGTCGAAACCTTTCATCCGCGTTACGATGCGATTGCCAAAACGTACGAATACCGCATCTATCGGGGTGAGGTTTGTCCTCCGATTCTGCATCGATACGTCTACCATCATCCGTTTCCTTTGAATGAAGAACTCATGAACGCGGCCGCGCCGCTGCTGGTTGGCGAACACGATTTTCGTGCCTATGCGGCAACCAATCCGCAGGCAAGTGACAACAAGGTGCGTGAAATTTTTTCTTCCGCCGGTGAGTCGCGCCGCGATCGGGACGAGTGGGTGTATCGGGTTCGGGGCAGCGGATTCCTAAAGCACATGGTGCGCAATATCATTGGGGTTCTGCTGCAAGTGGGCCAAGGTAACGTGACCAACGAGGGTGTTGTGGCGAGGTTGCGGCCGGGCTGCGGGATCCCCGCGGGACCGAGAGCCGCGCCGCAAGGCCTGTCTCTGGTTTCGGTGGAGTATCCCAAGGAATTAGAATGAACCTTGTATGACCAGACTTTCCCTTGCCGTGACCTTGTCCGTCACCACACTGTTCGTCAATACAGTGCTTGGCCAATCCAAGCTCAGGCCGGTCGACAAATTTCGGCAACTGGAAGAGATTCTGCCGACGCCAAACGAATACCGCACCGCTTCGGGAGCGCCCGGACACAAGTATTGGCAGCAAAAGATCGACTACAAGATCAAGGTTGAAATCGACGACGTCAACCAGAAGCTCAGCGGTTCCGAAAACATCGCCTATCAAAACAACTCGCCGGATACGCTCGTGTATCTGTGGCTGCAGTTGGATCAGAACATCTGGGAACCGGGCTCGGATGCGATGACCACGCGCACTGCTCCTGACTTCAAGCAGTTTCCCTACCGCACCGCCGGAGCGATGCTGCGAGATCCGTTTCCGGGCGGCTACAAGATCGCTTCCGTCACCGACGCGACCGGAGGCAAGCTACCGCACACGGTGGTGAAAACGATGATGCGCGTCGATCTGAAAGAGCCGCTGCTGCCGGGCGCGAAGTTTGTGTTCAACGTTTCGTGGGACTACAACATTACGAACTCGAAGTGGCTGCCGGGACGCACGGGCTACGAGGACTTTCCCAAAGACGGCAACAAACTCTATGCGCTCGCACAGTGGTTTCCGCGCCTCGCCGCCTACTACGACGTCTACGGCTGGCAGCACAAACAGTTTCTGGGACAAGGCGAGTTCACGCTCGAATTCGGCGACTATCAGGTGGACATCACGGTGCCTGACGATCACATCGTTGCCTCCACCGGCGTGTTGCAGAACCCTCGTCAGGTTCTGACTCCAACGCAAATGCAGCGGCTCGAAACGGCCAAGAAAGCGATTCGTCCGGTGATGATCGTCACCGAGGCGGAAGCGATCGCGAACGAGAAGCATAAGCCCACCGGCAAGAAGACTTGGACCTTCCACGCACTGAACGTCCGCGATTTCGCGTTTGCCAGTTCGCGCAAGTTCATTTGGGATGCGCAGTTACACACCGCCGATGGACACAACACCTGGGCAATGTCCTATTACCCGAAAGAAGGCAATCCGCTGTGGGAACGCTATTCGACGCAGGCTGTGGTGCACACGCTCAACACCTACTCGCGCTACTCGTTCCTGTATCCCTACCCGATCGCGATCTCAGTAAACGGCGTCGTCAACGGCGGTATGGAATACCCGATGATCTGCTTCAACGGTCCGCGGCCGCTTGAAGACAAGACATACTCGTCGCGCACCAAATACGGACTCATCTCCGTGGTCATCCACGAAGTCGGACACAACTACTTTCCAATGGTCGTCAACTCAGACGAGCGCCAATGGACCTGGCTCGATGAGGGCATCAACTCATTCCTCCAGTATCTAAGCGAGCAGGAGTGGCAGAGCGATTATCCATCGCGCCGTGGCGAGCCACGCGGCATCACGGAATACATGACGAGCAACATTCAAGAGCCGATCATGACGAATTCCGAAACCATCATCAACCTTGGATCGAACGCCTATCACAAGACCGAAGTGGGCTTGAACATTCTGCGCGAAACCATTCTAGGACGCGAGCTCTTCGACTATGCCTTCAAAGAGTATTCACGCCGTTGGAAGTTCAAGCGGCCCACGCCTTCTGATTTCTTCCGCACGATGGAAGATGCTACAGGCGTCGATCTCGACTGGTTCTGGCGCGGCTGGTTCTACACGACCGAGCACACCGACATCGCATTGGAAGGCGTCAAGCTTTATTCGCTCGACACCAGGAATCCGGACTTAGAGAAGTCGATCAAAAAGAAGTTGAAGGACGAAGAGCCGGTGAGTATTTCCGAACAGCGCAACAAGAACCTGAAGCTGCGCATCAGCGAGTATCCGGAACTCGCCGATTTCTACAACAAGTTCGACGAATTCGCGGTGACCGAACGCGATCGCGCCGACTACAAAAAATTTCTCGATGGGCTGGAGGCGGATGAGAAGTCAGCGCTCGCCCAGGGTTTCAACTTCTATGTGATGGACTTCAAAAACCTCGGCGGCTTGGTGATGCCGCTGATTCTGCAGATCGAGTACGTCGATGGCACGAGCGAATTGCAGCGCATTCCTGCGGAAATCTGGCGCAAGAACAACGTCCAGATCTCGAAGCTGCATGTGACGCGCAAGGAGATCAAGCAGATCACCGTCGATCCGTTCCTGGAAACGGCGGATACCGATCTTTCGAACAACCACTTTCCACGCAAGCCGGTGAAGAGTCCATTCCAGTTGTTCAAAGAGAAGATCGACAAGAATCCAATGCAGTTGGAAAAGGATCCGAAGGCGGAATCTCCAGGAACGAGTCCCGCTGGGCAACAATGAAATGGCTGCTGTTTTTTGTGTCGATGGCGGCGTGGGCGCATGGCGTCCACGCGAGTCTCGGCACAGCGCAGTATTCGGGCAAGAGTCTTGAAATCACGCTGGTCTTTTCAGCGGACGATCTTGAGGCTTTGTTGCGAAAGCAGGCAGGCCACCAGATTGAAGTGGATCGCGGCGCGGAAAAGCTGGTGTTTGCTTATCTTGAACGCTGCCTGGAGTTGAAGTCTGCCCGTGGTGCGGTGTTCAAGCTGAGTTGGATCGGGCTTGAGACTTCGGCGCAGAAGGTGACCGCTTATCTTGAGGTCAAGGTTGCGCCCGAGGAGTTACACGGCATGCGGATCCGCAACGATTTGTTGTTGGATCTGCTTCCCGATCAGATCAACATGATGAGCGTCCGCCGCGACAAGATTGGCTCATCGGACCATCTGTTCCGCACTCGCGGCGAGTGGCAGACAGTCAAACTACCTTAGAAAGCGCTGGTCTTGGTCGCGATTTCAGCGAGGATATCCGGGATCTCGAAGATCGCGCGGTTCTGAATCGCCGTCGCATTGGTTCGATACTTTTCGAGAATCCCAGGGCCAAGCAACTGGCCAACAGCCGCATCGATTTTGTTGAAGTTCTTCAACACGACGCCCACCTGTTTCTCGATCACCCAATCGGCATTGAATCGCTCTTGCGGCAGCGTCCAGGCGTTGCGTTCGATGATCACGGGTAACTTCATATG
>Ga0163147_10007360_pt1 | contig 12526 bp, 13 predicted proteins | sample OliLakLV19MP6G1_FD_148597 | JGI IMG/M metagenome (GOLD analysis project Ga0163147, IMG submission 148597) | Freshwater microbial mat bacterial communities from Lake Vanda, McMurdo Dry Valleys, Antarctica- Oligotrophic Lake LV.19.MP6.G1 | ecosystem: Environmental > Aquatic > Freshwater > Lake >...
AGCGTAGCCCGGTCAGGGAACCGTGCCGACCATCCTTCGAGCCGCGCGGGAATGAGTGCCGTGTCACCCGTGCGGAGCCGAAGCGCTTCGCCGGCCGGCCCTTCGAGCTGGGCGGTGCCCTCCACGAGCGACCAGACCGCTGGTCCGCCGTCACTGACAATGTCGAGATGGCTGCTGGGCGCCGCGTCGATCCATTCGATCGCAAACACGGGTGTTCGACACAGCGGACGGGTTGCGAGTCCTGGGGTCAGGAATGGCCGGACGTTCGCACGGCGCACGACACCTGCCACTCCGTCTTCCTGATCCGCACCGAATTGCATGGCGCGCCGAGCTGGCTCCAGGTGCAGCGGACGGATCGGGTCGTTGCGGTTCCAGTCGAACACCCGAAACGTGGTGTCGCTCGGCGTCTGCACCTCCGCGACGACAATCCCCGCCCCGAGCGCGTGGCAGATGCCGCTCGGCAGGTAGATGCAATCGCCGCGTTCCACCGCGATGGCGTTCAGATGGGGAACCACCCCTGGCCCATCAGAAGCAATGAGGTCCTCGAAGAACTGCTCGCGGTGGACACTTTCCTTCACGCCCCGGTAGAGCACCGCTCCGGGCGCGGCCTCCAGAACGACCCACGCTTCGGTCTTCCGATGAGCGTCAGGAAACGCCGCGGTGTAGGCCGCATCGGGGTGGACCTGCACGGAGAGGTGTTCATTGGCATCGAGAAACTTGACCAGCAGGGGGAATCCGCCGTCAGGGGCGAGCGATGCCGTGCCCATGATGTTCGCGGCCGTGGCTGGACTCGAATGCAGCACCTCGCGGAGGGTGACGCCGGCGTATGGGCCGCACGCGACGCGACTTTGCCCGTCGGCGATCACGTCGGGAAGGTCCGCGAGTTCCCAGCTTTCGCCGATACGAATGCCGGGGGGAACACGCTTGCCGAAACGCCGGAGTCGGTCTCCGCCCCACGCGCGATGTTTCAGCAGCGGCTCGAACACCAGCGGATCGGGTGGGACGACTGGTTGCTGCGAAGGCATCGTGTAGTTAGCAGTCCGTGGTGAAAGTGCTTTGGTAGCGAGGGCGAGCACGGGCTGCTAGATCGTCATTCCCGTGATCTTCGTCTCGAACACGATGCGATCGTTGACGATTCCCTGGGCAAGACAGACGAAACGCCGGGCGCTTGAGCTGATCTCTTTCGCCAGCAACAGCAGCGTGTCGCCCGGGACCACCTGGCCTCGGAAACTGGTGTCTTCACAGCGAGTAAAGCCCAGAAACCCGGGGTTCTTGTACTTCACCCGCTGCAGGTAGCTCGAAGTCTGCGCCGCCGCCTCGATCATCAACACGCCAGGAAAGAGCGGTCGTCCGGGGATGTGGCCTGGCACCCAGAACTCGTCGTGACGGACAAACTTGACTCCGAGGATCGTGATCAGATTGTCGTCAAGCCAGATGACGTGATCGAGGTGGCGCATGTGACCGGCCTGCGGATTCACGCGACCCACGTCGTCCGGAGTGCAGGCGACGGCAGATTTGTCGATGCCGGAGATGTCAAAAAGCGGTTGGACTGGCAAGGCACGCCCTCGGTGCGAAAATACGCGCGATCATGGACCAGAAGCGCACGGGCCAATAGGGCTCACAACCGCCTACGGGCCATCGCAGCTCACCATTGGGCGGAATTCACCCCCGCGATCATGTGCTCAGCATGACGTGGTCAACATCATGTGCGCAGCTCCGTCAACTCTTCGGGGCTGGCGGAGCGGGCTTCGCGCCGGGCTTGCTTCCTGGCTGGGGGATGGGCGCCGCATCATCATCGCCCCCGCGGGCCTCAAGGATGGCGGCGCGCAGATCCTGAGCGGCCTGACGCACCTCTTGCATAATTTTGCGGACGCGCGTGCCGGCGGCTTTGTTACCGCCCTCGGCCTTCTTCACGTCGTCCTCTACTTCAGTCACGAGTTTGACAAGGCGGTCGTAGGCTTCCATCGGATGTCCACTCCCCAAAGGTGGCAGAAGAGAGTGCGAAGGGACCGCGGGGGCTTCCCGGGCCTTCGGAACTCAGGCGGACCCGCAGAATACAGGCCCGCAGGGACTTCGGCCCCCCTTCCGGCATAGTTCCTCACGGATCAGGGAGCAAAATTCACTCGCCGTAAGGGGCTGAGCTGGATCCGCCGTGGGCTCCGGCGGCGTTCCGCTCCGGTTATCGACCATGATCGACGGCCCGAACCTGTTTGACGATGCTCAGACATGCTTTAAAGCGCGGATTGGCCGCGTCGCCCAACAGTTCGTAGGTCGCCCCGAGTGTTCCGCTCCGGACCGCGCCGGCGCCCTCCATGCGGGCGATCGCGTGCTGCACCTGATCGCGCTGACCGCTCGACACCGCGTCGGTGACGAGGAAGACCTGCCGGCCGGTGGCCAGAAGATCGAGCGCGGTCTGCAGGACGCACACGTGCGCCTCGACGCCGCAGAGCAGGACCGACGCGATCGCGTGGCGGTCGAGAATGGCGAGTGTCTCCGGAACAAGGGCTGAGAAGCGCGTCTTCTCAATGACATGGACGGTCGACGGAAGCTTCGTCCGGATGGACTCGACTGTGTGCCCGAGGCCCTTCACGTACTGCTCGGTCACGATCGTCGGAAGGTCAAGGACCTCCGCGACCTGGACCAAGGCACCGCAGTTGAACGCGACGTCGCTGCCCAAGTGGATCGATGCCTGCAGTCGTTCCTGCACGTCGACCACCAGGAGCGCAGTACTGTCGTGACGGAGACGGGGAATGGGCATCGGAAGTGAACTCGGGCGCCGCCGTTACGACAGAGAATTACAGGATGAGCTCGGGCGACTCGGCCAATGCGGCGCCATAGCGCTGGCGAACGGGTTCGACGACGTCGCGGACAAACCGTTCGACTTGTTCGGCGCTGCGCCCCGTCGCGCCTTGTGCCGAGCACACCGCGTCGAGATCCACGCGGGCAAACAGCGGATCGCCTGCGAGCCTTTCCAGCAGATCGTTCGAACTGCCTTCGCCCTTCACCCGCGCCGCCGCCGCCTGACTGTGCACGCGCACGGCCTCGTGCGCGGATTGCCGATCCACACCTGACTTTGCGGCCGCCAGCATCAGATTCTCACTCAGCATGAAGGGCAATTCGGCGTGCAGATGCGCCGCGATCATCGACTCGTGAACCACGAAACCGCCGGTCACGTTTGCCATGATGTCGAGCGCGCCGTCGAGCGCGAGAAATGATTCCGGCAGCGAGAGGCGGCGATTGGAACTGTCGTCGAGCGTTCGCTCCAGCCACTGCGTCGCCGCTGTGTCATACGCATTGTGTGTCAGACTCATCACGAACCGCGCGAGTCCGGTCGCTCGTTCGCAGCGCATCGGATTCCGCTTGTAGGGCATCGCCGAGGATCCGATCTGGTCGGCTTCAAACGGCTCCTCGACTTCCTTCAGATTGGAGAGAAGCCGCACGTCGTTGCAGCACTTGTGCACGGCAGCAGCCGCGATCGCGAGCGATGACAGCACCTGGGCATCGACGACGCGCGGGTACGTTTGTCCGCACACCGGAATGCACTCCGCATCACTCCACGCAGCCCCCGCACCGAGCCGCTGCACGAAGAGCGCCTCGAGCCGGTCCACCGCTTCGGCGTCACCATCGAGCAACGACAGAAAACTCGCTTGCGTTCCGGTCGCGCCGCGAAGTCCCTTCAGTCGGAGGCCGGCGCGGCGCGATTCGATGTCATCGAGCGCGATCGCGAAGTCTTGCGCCCACAGCGTCGCGCGCTTGCCGACGGTCGTCGGCTGTGCGGGCTGATAGTGCGTGAATCCAAGGGTCGCCAAGTCCTTGCGCTCCAGCGCGAAGCGGCCGAGACGATCGATCACTCGCGCGAGTTTCAGCGCGATGAGTCCGAGGGCATCGCGCAGGATCAGAATGTCGGCATTGCAGACGACATCCTGGCTCGTCGCGCCGAGGTGAATGATCGGCCGCGCGTTGGGCGCCACGTCGCCGAGTGCGTGAACGTGCGCCATCACGTCGTGGCGAAGCCGCGCCTCGTGCTTCCCCGCTGCGGCGAAGTCAATGTCATCGAGATGCTGGCGCAGCTCGTCAATCTGTGCGGTCGTGATCGGAAGTCCGACATCGCGCTCGCTCTCGGCAAGCGCCAGCCAAATGCGCCGCCATGTGGAGAACTTGCGCTGGGCGCTCCAGACGGAGCGCATCTCTCTGCTCGCGTTGCGCGATTCCAGCGGTGACTGATATCCGTCGTACGGCGAGGGAGACGTCACGCCTTCACCTTGAGTTCCTGGCCGCTGAGAATGCGGCCGATGTTGGCCCGATGCTTGAAGATGATCAGCAGCGCCATCGCGCCGGACACGATGAGCGTCGGAGTCGCCGCGCGAAACGCCTGCGCCGGTTTCGCGAGCAGCGAACAGTGAATCATGATCGTCGCAGGAATCGATATCGCGGCAATGATGCTCGCGAGCGACATCATCTTGGTGAGTTTGAGCAGCACGAACCACACGAGGAGCGCGACGCCGGTGGCGGTCGTGAGCGGCGTCCACATCGCGAGGAACGCTCCAAAGCCGGTGGCGACACCTTTGCCGCCTTTGAAGCGGATCCACGGGCTGTAGACATGGCCGAGCAGCGCGGCGACGCCGGTAGCGAGCCAGCACCACAGGTCCGGCTCGGGAATCGCCACGATCGGCACGCCGAGCAACGACTGCACCCAACCAGCGATGAGCACCGGCGCGGCCCCTTTCGCGGCGTCGAGCGCGAAACAAAGAAAGCCCCAGCGCCTGCCCAGCACTCGCCCTACGTTGGTAGCGCCGATGTTTCCCGATCCGTGCGCGCGGATGTCAATGCCCTTTGCCCTCGCGATGAGGAGGCCGAAGGGAACGCTTCCGGCGAAGAACGCGAAAATGATCAGCAGGACCCAAGTCATGGGAAAGCGTTAGTCTCCGCGATTCCGGGGAACTCCGCCATGTCGTTCGACGATTCCGAACCAGCCGCGATGTCGGAGCAGCGGGCGAACAGGTCCATCCCGCCCGGGACGATCCGCACACTCAAGTGCGAAGGAACGCGCGGCGTGTTCCTCGTGCGTGATCGTGACGGCGAAACGGTGCTGGCCAAGCGCTGGCCCGGCACGCTCTGGAACGTCTGCAAGCACGCCTGTGGTATTCATCAGGCGCAGCGCCAGCTTCGCGGTGCCCGCCTGCTTCAGAGCGCGGGGATCGTGACGCCCCGAGCCCGCGGAAGGGCTGGTCTCACGACGCGCGGGGGCTTCGCGATCGAGATACGTCTCGAGTGGATCGAAGGGGTTTCGCTGCTTGATCGACTGAGCACCGCTTCGGACGCCGAGTGCCGGAGGCTCGGCAGTGAGTTGGCCACGGTGCTGCAGCGCATCGAGGATGCCCAGCTGTTTCATCGTGACGGCAAGCTCTCGAATTTTGTAGTGACACCGCACGGGTCAATCGTGGTGATCGACCCCGTGGGCGTGCGCCGCTCGCGCCATCGTGACAGCGAACGCGCGCGATCATTGCAAGCCCTCGTCAGCGAGCTCGCGCCGCAGGGGGAATCGCGCCATCCCGCGTTCTTCGAGGCGTTGCATTTAGGGTTGCGCAAGGCGCGCGGCGCGTGACAGCACCGTATCGATGGCGGCGACAACGTCACCGACGGAGATGCGGTCGATGCGGCAGAACGCGGCCCGATCATCGGCAACGAGTTCTTCAGGAAGAAACGGCTCGGCGTTCAGGACCTGCTCCGGCACATCGCGCAGTGTGGTCCATCGGTGATCGGTCGGACCGAACAGCGCCACGGTCGGGACCGCGAATGCTGCAGCGATGTGCCGCGGTCCGGTGTCATTGGTCACAACGAGAGCCGCGGACGACACGATGGCCTTGAGCGTTCCAAGATCGCCCGTCCGTTCGGCGAGATTCGTGATCGGAACCCGCGCGGCGGCGAGCACCGCCTGCAGCGTGTCGCTTTCGCGCGGGCTTCCAGAGACGGCGACCGTGAACCCCCGCGTGCGAACGAGCGCGTCAGCGACGGCGGCGAATCGCTCGGGTGGCCAGCGCTTCATCGCGTTGTTGCCGCCCGGAACGAGCAGCGCAATCGGCGGCGCCAGGCCGGCGAGCGCCACGTGCGCCGCTCTCGCATCCGCCTCCGATATGCCAAGCCGCGGGCGCCGGTCAGCGACGCGCACTCCGAGGCCCCGCTCGACAAGATCGCAGTAGGAATCAACCGTCGACGTCGGTCGCGCGGACGGCGGCGCCACGCGATCGGTCAGGAGTGCGCCGCGCCCGTCGCGCGCGTAACCGACGCGCCGCGTCGCTCCGCTGATCCGCACCGCGAGCGCCGTACGAAACGAGTTTGGAAAGAGCACCGCGCAATCCGCACGCGGGCGGCGCAGTCGGAGTCCGGCGCGGGCGGGGCCGAAGGCGCCGCCCATGCGATCAACGACGATGCTGTCAAAGACGTCCCGATCGTTCGACCGAAGATTCGCCAGCACCTGATCGATGCCGGGCCGGCAGACGAGCGTCAGGTGCGCCGCCGGCCACGCGGCGCGCAACGCAACAAATGCGGGCGTCGCCATGACCGCGTCACCGACCCATGACGGCGCGACGATGAGGCCACGACGCGGCGGCGCCATCATGGTGCATCCCCCGGCGCATCCCAGATCGGCGTGCCGAATTTTCCCTGATGCCAGGCGTTCGTCACGCGGCGAAGTTCCACCGCGAGACCGACCGCGACGATGGAACTGGCCGCAAGCGTCACCGTGACGCGGCGTTCATCGTGATCGACGAACATCACGCGCACGCCGTTCCGCTCTGCGATGGCGTGCACGGTCGCGACCACCATTGAGCGCGTAGCGTTATCCCTGAGCGGTTCGCCGAGCGCAGCGTGCAGTGTCACCGTCGCACGCTCGCCTGGCTGGGTCATGGCGTCAATGCCCGTCAAAAAGTAGGAGCGCGATGGTCACGAGCTGCGCAAGTACGGCGCCGGCCATCCACCGTGCGAACTGCTGGAGTTCGTTGAGCTCGAGCATCGCAAAGACGAAGAGAACGATTGTGACCAGCTGCACTGCAGCGGCGGCGAGGCGCATCGGTCCAAACTCGCCGCGCCGCGTGCGATCGGTGCGCACCTCTTCGACAAGCTCGACAAGTGCCCGGCGCAGCGGCTCAAGCGTCGACTTCGCGCCGCGCCGCTCCTGCTTCGAGGTGCGGATCTTCGCCTTGCGCCGCGGCGGCGCGACGAGGGTCATCGATCGCGGTTCGGTGGCCGGTTTCAGGTCAATCGTGCTCTGCGCCCGCGCTTGGGCGCGCTTGGGCGCGTCGCTCGCATCATTCATGCGATGCCACATCACCGTCTCGACGGCATCGGTGAAATCGCGGCAGACGAACTCCGTCCCTGTGCCGCCCCCGAGTTCCGCATCCGGACCGATCAGAATGGTGCGGCATCCGGCGGCACGGCCGGCTGCGATGTCGCGCGGCTGATCGCCGATCATCCAGCTGCGGTCAAGATCCAGTCCGAGATCGCTCGCCGCCTGCAGCAGCATGCCCGCCTGCGGCTTGCGCCACGGATGCTCGCGCCGGTAATCAGGATGCGTTCCCTCGGGGTGGAACGGACAGTAGTAAAAGCGGTCAAGGATCCGTGCGCCTCCGCACTCTTCGTCCACGAGGCTGGCGATGCGGGCGTGCACTTTCTCGACTTCCGCCTCGCCATAGCGTCCGCGGGCGACGCCGCCTTGATTCGTCACCACGACAAGACGGAAGCCGGCGCCCTTCAGTCGCTTCAGACCGTCCGAGACGCCGGACATCATGCGCACCTTTGACGGGTCGCCGAGGTCGCCATCGTTCTCGATCAGCGTGTTGTCGCGGTCAAGGAAAACAACCGGATCCACAAGAGCCCTCCAGACACAGGCTACACGACGACCGCATGTTGCGACGTGCTCATCGGTTTCCCCACGTAGTCGCCGAAGCAGGTGCCGATACCGCGGGCCGCGACAATCAGCGGATGATCGATGGGAACAAGCCGCTGTTTTCCCGCTGCAAACAGCAGGTCAACATCCTTGAACTCGTTGGCGTCGCGGACGATCATGCGGCCGACGCCGCCGCGCATGAGCGTTTCGAGCGCGTAGTAGCCGAAGTTCGTTCCAAGGACGCGATCGGCGGCGATCGGCATGCCGCCGCGCTGTATGTGGCCGAGGACGGTGGTGCGGGTTTCCGCACCGGTGCGCGATTCGATCTCCTTGGCCACGAGATGACCGATGCCGCCGAGCCGGATGGGATCAGCGCTCGTCGGATCGTGGCGCGCCACGATCTGGCTTCCGTTGCGCAGCTTCGCCCCTTCAGCGACGACGACGATCGCGAAGCCGGGTCCGCTGCGCATGCGGCTGCGGATGTAGTCTCCGACGACATCGAGGTCGAACGGGATTTCCGGGAGCAGAATCACGTCGGATCCGCTCGCGACGCCTGAATGCAGCGCGATCCAGCCGGCGTTGCGCCCCATGACTTCACACACCATCACGCGGTGATGGCTGTCGGCTGTCGAGTGCAGCCGATCGAGCGCATCCGTCGCGGTCGCGACGGCGGTCAGGAATCCGAACGTGATCTCCGTGCCGACGAGATCGTTGTCGATCGTCTTCGGGACACCGATGACGTTCACGCCCGCGAGCACCAGCGGTGCCGCGCACGCCATCGTGCCGTCACCGCCGATGACGACGAGCGCATCGAGCCGGTTGCGATTGACCGTGTCGAGGCATCGATCGGTCACATCGCAGAACACCGGCTCGCCGGCCGCGTTCAGGCCGACGCAGAACCGGGAGGGGTTGGCTTTGTTGTTGCTGCCGAGAATCGTTCCGCCGCGCGTCAGAATGCCTGAAACATCCCTGAATGTCAGCGGGCGGGTGCGGTTCTCGATGAGGCCGAGAAAGCCGTCCTCGATGCCGACCACTTCCATGCCGTGCATGCGGATAGCGGTCTTGGTGACGGCGCGGAGCACGGCGTTCAGCCCGGGGCAGTCACCGCCGCCCGTCAGAACTCCAATGCGGCGAATAGCGTTAGCTGGCGTCATAGTTCAGATATGCAGCCGGACGAGCACACATTCGCGATGCGCTTCGGACCCGAGGACGTGCGGTGCAGAATCGGAAGAGGGTACCATCGCCACTCGCTGTCGCAACGCGTTCGGTGGGTGAGTCCACGCAAACCGCCGAAATTCGCTCTTGCGAGCGGCCCCATGAACAGGTGCCGCCCGCCCTTCACCCGTAGGCATCGCCCGTTGGAGCAACCAGTGTCCGAGCCGTCCGTCCCGCCTGCCGCCGACCCGCATGTCCCTGAACCGGTTCCATCCGACGGTTCCGACCTGATCGCGGCCCGCCGGGAGAAACTGCGCAAGCATCGCGACGAGCTGGGCATCGAGCCGTACGGCGGTCGCGTCGACGGGCTTGTGAGCCTGGTGCAGGCGCGCGACGCGTTCAGCGAGGACGCGCATCTTCTTTACGAAGCCACGTCCAAGACCGAGGCGCCGGACGATTCGCGGCCGCGCGTGCGCGTCGCCGGTCGCGTTGTGCAGTTTCGCGACATGGGCAAGCTCATCTTCCTCTGGGTGCGCGATCACAGCGGCGATTTGCAGATCAGCGTGTCCCGCAAGGCGACGAGCGAACGCGATTTTGAAGTCGCGAAGCGCCTTGACTATGGCGATGTAATCGTCTGTGACGGGCCTGTCGGACGCACAAATCGCAAGGAGACCTGCGTGTGGGCGACGGCGATCACGATCCACGCGAAGTCGCTGGTTCCGCCGCCGGAGAAGTGGCATGGCCTGACTGATTCCGAGACGCGGTATCGCAAGCGCTACATCGACATGTACGCGAATCCGGAAGTGATCCAGACGTTCAAGGCGCGCTCGAGAATCGTCTCGCGCATGCGCCGTTACATGGAAAACCAGGGGTATCTCGAAGTCGAGACGCCGATGATGCAGCCGCTCGCCGGCGGCGCGGCAGCGCGTCCGTTCGTGACGCATCACAACACGCTCGACATGTCGCTCTTTCTGCGCATTGCTCCAGAGCTGTATCTGAAGCGGCTGCTTGTCGGCGGCATGCCGAAGGTCTTTGAGATCAACCGCAACTTTCGCAACGAGGGCGTGGACCGCAGCCACAATCCCGAATTCACCGCGATGGAGGCGTACGAGGCGTTCGGTGACTACATGACCATGCTCGCGCTCGTCGAAGGGCTCGTGCATTCGCTCGCGTGTGACACGTGGCGCGAACAGAAGGCAGCCGGCGCCGCGGTCGAAGGCACCGAGTCCGCACCGATCCTGCCGTTCGGTGAGCTTCGGATCAACTACGCCGCGCCGTTTGATCGCGTCATCTACGGAGATCTGTTCGAGAAGGCATGCGGCTTTGCAATGACGGATGTCGCGAAGGTGCGCGCGAAGGCCCGCGAGCTGCATGTGAAGGACGAAGCGTCGATGGACGACTGGCTGCTGGTCAATGAACTCTTTGAAGAGCTGGCCGAACCGCTGCTGAACCCTGCGCGGCCGACGTTTGTGCTCGACTATCCAAGCGCGATCTCGCCGCTCACGCGGCCGAGCCGGACGGTTCCTGCGCTCTGCGAGCGTTGGGACCTCTTCATCGCGGGCATGGAGATCGGGCCGGCCTACACCGAGCTCACGACCCGGACATCCAGCTTGCGAAATTCACCGAGCAGCTCAAGGGCGGCGATGAAGAAGAAAGCACGTTCCGTTCGCTCGACGAAGACTTTCTCGAGGCTCTGCGCGTCGGCATGCCGCCGGCGGGCGGAATGGGCCTCGGTGTTGACCGAGTGGCGATGCTGCTGACGAATTCGCAGTCCATCCGCGACGTCATTCTCTTTCCGTTGATGAAGACTCAAGGCGCGAAGCCGCAGGAGATCTGACATGCGGTTCCGCGCGAGTATCTGGTCGCTGGTGTGCGCAGCACTGTTCCTCTGCAGCGCCGCTGGCGCGGAGTGGACGCAGGAACGCGAGCGCTGGTTCGAGCTGACGCTGGCGAATGATCCCTGCGGCTCGTCGCAGATCGTCACGGAGCGTGACGGCGAGCGTGTGCGGACCACATCGCGCACGACGCTCAAGCTGGCGCGTGGCGGGGGCAACGACGTTTCCGTCACGATGGAAAGCGAGTTCATCGAGACCGACAAAGGCGTTCCCCTCAGCGCCATCGTACGGCAGTCGACCGGCGGGACTCCGACCGAGGTCCGCTACGCGTTTGATCGCCAGGGAGACGTTTGGAACGTCGAGATCACCGAGCGCGGGGCACAGCGAAAGGAACAGATCAAGAGTGTCGACTGGCTCCCGCCCTTCGCGCTGGAGCTCTACGTCACGAACCGTCTGCGGGCCGGCGCGCGCGACATCTCGTTGCAGTCGCTCGACCTCGAAGGGGGTCTGCAGCTCTCCAACGTCACGATGAAGCGCGCCGGTGTTGGCCAGGCGGTCATCGACCATCAGCCTGAGGTGCGCCAGATTTCAGTGTCGCTGTGGGAGGTGAAGAGCGACACGTTGCCGGTGCCGAGCATGGATCGCTATGCGAGCGACGGTCAACTGGTCGACAGTACAGCGAAGCTCGGCATCGGCGCACTGCGCACGCGGCTCACCTCAAAGGAGAAGGCGCTTGCCACTGCGCAGAAGGGTGGCGCGGAAGTGCTCGTCAAGAGCTTCGTGCCGGCCAATCGGCCGATCAAAGGGGCGCTGGAGTCGATGCATCTCACGCTGCGCGTGACGGCGCGGGAGGGGGACATCGTCGACCTTCCGTCGGTCGGCGCCCAGCGGACGACGCGTATCGGGCCGGGGCAGATCGAGGTCGTGATCGACGCCGACCGCGGGAGCCCCGCGCAGCCGGGAGAGGCGGAGGATCCGAAGTTTTTGGCGCCGAGCAGCCTTGTGAACTTCGACACGGAGGACGTGCAGGCGCTGCTGCGCCGCGCGCTCGACGGCCACGCTGATGCTGCACCGCGCGAAAGGGCTGAGCTTCTACGGCGGTTCGTCGGGCGGCACATCACGAACAAGAACCTGTCCAGCGCGTTCGCGTCGGCAGCGGACGCCGCTCGTACTGCGTCGGGTGACTGCAGCGAGCACGCCGTGCTGCTCACGGCGATGCTGCGCGGAGCGAAGATCCCGGCACGGCTGGCGAGCGGTCTCGTCTATGCCGATGCCTTCTCAGGCAAGCGAGATGTGTGGGCATGGCATGTCTGGACGCAGGCGCTGCTGCCGGGCGACGATGGCGCGCCACCGATGTGGCTCGATTTCGATGCGACATTGCGCACACGGTTTCATGCGGCCCACGTGTGCACCGCGGTCGGCGACTTGAGCGCCGGGGCGACGGATCCGATGTGGTCGAGTTCACTGACGCTGATGGGCAACATCGGAATCGAAGTGATGGAAGACAGCACGCAACCGGCGCGCGGCAAACAGCCGGCGAGTGCGCGATGAGCCTCGAGATCATCAGCGATGATCCCGCGCTGCCTCCGCGCGACGAGCGCGGGCACAAAGGCACATTCGGTTCGGCGATGGTCGTCGGTGGTCACTGGGG
>Ga0163147_10007369_pt1 | contig 12515 bp, 11 predicted proteins | sample OliLakLV19MP6G1_FD_148597 | JGI IMG/M metagenome (GOLD analysis project Ga0163147, IMG submission 148597) | Freshwater microbial mat bacterial communities from Lake Vanda, McMurdo Dry Valleys, Antarctica- Oligotrophic Lake LV.19.MP6.G1 | ecosystem: Environmental > Aquatic > Freshwater > Lake >...
CAGCGGACAATATTAGCTTCGATTTCACCGGACTGAACCTTCTCCCGATCCACCTCCGCCGCAAGGTTTTGAACCTGTTTCACGTAAGCCAGAATTTCGACCCCGTGCGTTTGACGCAGAATTTTTTTAGCCAGAGCGCCAGCGGCCACACGTCCGATGGTTTCGCGGGCGCTGGTCCGTCCTCCCCCCTGCCAGTTCCGGATTCCGTATTTGGCCGCGTAAGTGTAATCCGCGTGGGAAGGACGAAACTTTGTGGCCATCTCGGAATAAGCTTCCGGACGCATGTCTTCATTCTTGACCCACATGGAGATCGGCGTTCCCAGGGTTCGGCCCTCGAAAGTGCCCGAAAGAATCTGGACACGATCCGCCTCTTTGCGAGGGGTGACGATTTTAGACTGCCCCGGACGGCGTCGATCCAGGTCGGGTTGGATGTCAGCTTCAGTCAATTCAATGCGGGGCGGACAGCCATCCACCACCACACCGACTCCGCCACCGTGAGATTCTCCCCAAGTGGTGATGCGAAACAATTGACCGAACGAATTAGACATAGTCGGGAAAAATTACCGAAAAAGACCGGCTCCGGTCAAAGGTTCGTTCAAATCCTTGTTTGCAAAGTTTCGCAATGCGTTGCTTGCGCAGCTTTTCTTGGTATCCAGGCGGAAACTGATCCGAAACCCTACGCGCTCAAGAAAAAAGTTAGCGGCGCGGAACTCTCCAAAGTGCGGATTACGAGAAACGATTTTCATGGTGAATGGAACTACTCAATTCAGCCTAGCTCAGTTGTAAGTTGACCACTTTATTATTGCGCGAGTCCTAAGCGTATCAGCACATAGGCAATGAACGCCTTATTGCTGGCCATATCAACGCAGCAACGGCATTGTTTTCATAAAACTCATTCGTTCCTCCCAAGAGCAGCAATGGAAACCAACCCGGCAGAACAAGAAAATCAAAACAGGAAGAAAAGGTGGTTCACACCGGCGATTTTTGGGTCGAACCCCAGAATCACACTTTTGCGCCTGACTTTTTTCCTGCTGTCCGCCACCCTATTTTTTCAATTCATCCTCAAGCCGATCAAGATCACCGGGGCCAGCATGTCGCCGACGTATAGCGACGGAGAATACAATCTGGTGAATCGCATGGCCTATTGGAACTCCGCTCCAACCCGGGGCGATGTGGTGGCAACTGTGGTCCCCCGCGACATCTTGATAAAAAGAATCATTGCCGTTCCAGGGGAAAAAGTGGCGATTGTCGGAGGTCAGGTCATGATCAACGGGCAACCTTTGTCCGAAACGTATGTAAGATTTCGGAGATCCTGGTATGTGCAGGCCACCAACTTGCCTCCTGATTTTTACCTGATCATTGGCGACAACCGCGGCATGGCACAGCATGATCATGCGTTCGGCCTGGCTCACCGGCGGCAGATTCTCGGAAAATTATCCCTTTGATTGTCGCACTTTTGTGACTGTTACGACACATTACCGGAACAAAACTGATGTAGGTTGTGTCCTTGTTGGGATTTCATTCCTGGCTGGCAAAGATTGCTACTTATGACCACAGCTGCTGAATCCGATATCCGGTCAAAAAACTGGGCTCTGCCCCAGTCATTGACCGAGTGGTTTTCCCCGGAATCACTCTGGTCCATGGCCCTTGAGGACATCGAAACCCTGGACTGGCAAAATCCCCAGATTGTCAGCCTGAGCCGGGACAGACCGGCTTATCAACCAAAGTTTTTACTCGGATTGTTGACCTGTACTTATCTGTGTGGAATTTTTCGCTCGCACGATATCGTGCGTCATTGCCGCGAAAACCAAGCCTGGCAATCGATTCTCGGCGATCGCGTGCTGAATCCGAAGGAACTCTCCAGGTTTCGCAGGGAAAACCGAGGGCTCCTCAAAAGCTGCATGGTTCAGCTGTTGAAACGGGCGTTGCAGAAAAAATACGGTCTGGTCGGAGTTTTGCTGCCTGCAGGCTTTAAAACCATGCTGGTGGATGACTCGGTCGCCCGCTTGGAAATGGCGCGGCACATGGATCGCGACGAAATATAGGCTCGTTCAAGAACAACTTCCTGTTTTACCGCGCAGTCCCGCCCCAGGCGGCTCGTTCAACTGTTCTTCAACGCGATCTGAAAAACCACTTTTCCGGCGTCCCGGCAGGAGTCGATCACTTTTTCCAGCAGCTCGTACAGATCTTTGAGTGCCACCAGGACTGCCGCCTCGTATTTTGAAGTGTACAATTCCCGCAGCAGTTCGATCATTAATTTGTCAGCTTCACCCTCGATCCGCTGAAGGCTGGCGTGGTCCTCCTGGACCGTTTGAACCCGCTCCAGATGGCGCAGCGAAGCGACCATCCGGAGGACGATCTGCGCTGCGGACTCCATCATTTCCCCTTGTCGGACAAAGCGTGGTGCTTCAATCAAGGAAGTGCAGATGGAAAATCGCTCGGCAAACTTCTCGACGGTCTTGGGAATTTTATAAAGCGCCGCCGAGAGGGCGAGGAGATCCTCACGATCGAGCGTTGTCACCATTGTCGCGGCTATTTCCTGATGAATCTCCGCCGTGATCCGTTTGTCGGCCCGGCGGGAATGAGCAAACTCATCCAGCCGGACATCCGTGGCTCCTGACTTGAGCAACCGGTTGCAGGCCTGGGCACTGTCAAAAGCCTGTTTGGCACTGGCCTCCAGCAGGTCGTAAAATTTATCGGCGTTTCCGAGAAGATTTTGCAATGAACCCATAATGTCCCGGTGTTTGGTTACCGTGCACAAGCTACAGCAGGTTTCTCCGATGGCAACGTTTTGGAATTTGGTATTGAATCCTTCCCGAATCGGAAATAGGTAATGGGTGATCAGAGCTTGTTGAAACCATTGTGAAATTAACCGATCTCCGCGGCATCCTGCATTACATCCCCAGCTTTCGGGATAAAACCTTCATCATTGCCATCGATGGAGCCATCATCACCGACGAAAATTTTTCCAACATACTCCTCGATCTAGCGGTCCTCCGTTCCCTGAACATCCGGGTGGTTCTGGTACACGGCGCGGCGGCTCAAATCAAGGCACTGGCGGAAAAACAACAGATCACCCCTTCGGACCTTTCGGGAAGCGGGATAACCGATTCCGACACTCTCCGGCTCTCCCTGACTGCGGCCAACCGGCTGACGCATGAGATTCTCGAAGGACTTTCCGCGCACGATCTGAGAGCCGCTTATACCAACGCCATCAATGCACATCCCATGGGGATCTTGCAGGGAATGGACCATTTGTTCACCGGCAAAGTCGAGAAGGTCGATGTGGAACTGCTCCAGACGCTCCTGTCCCAGGGAATTATTCCAGTGGTCCCCCCCCTCGGTTTTGACGGCGATGGGAATACTTACCGGGTCAACTCGGACAGCATCGCCCTCGCAGTTGCCGATTCGCTAAAGGCGTCCAAACTGATTTTCATCACCACTCAGGACGGGCTGATTCATCAGGGCCAGCTGATCCGTCAGATGTCGGTAGCTCATCTCAACGCGCTCCTGGCTAAATCAAGGGGAGAATTCGCTCCCGAAGTTCTTTCCAAAGCCCAGCATGCTTCCGCCGCCTGCGGCTCCGGGGTCCAGCGGGTGCATGTGATCAACGGCAAGGTGGATGAGGGGCTGCTGGCCGAGGTTTTTTCTAACGAAGGAATCGGCACGCTGATCTATTCGAACGAATACGAAAAAATTCGGCGCGCGATGAAGAAGGATATCCGTCACATCCTGAAGCTGACCAAGAGTTCGGTGGACAGCGACGAACTGGTGAAACGGACCCGCAACACCATTGAGAAACAACTCAACGATTATTACCTTTTCGAGATCGATAAAAACCCTGTGGCCTGCGTTGCGCTCCATGTCTATCCCGAGCAAAAAAAGGGCGAGCTGGCCTGCCTCTTTGTCAGCCCGTCGCACGAAAATCAGGGAATCGGCCGTAAATTAATCCAGTTCATCGAAAGCAAGGCCAGGGAGGTTGGCCTGCACGAGTTGATCACCCTTTCAACCCAGGCCTTCACCTATTTTCAGTCCAAAGGCGGGTTCGCCGAGGGATCCTCGGAAACCTTGCCTCAATCGAGGCGGGAAAAATATGAACAGAGCGGGCGCAATTCCAAGATTCTGGTCAAAGACCTGACCAAACCGGTCGCCGCACCCGTGGCCGCAGCCACTCCTACAGCGTCGAACGCCTCGCTCGTCTAAATATTTGTGGCTTCCAAAGCAGGCGAATTGGTATTTTGCTGCGGATCAGTAACGATGAAACTTGTTCAGGATGCGGAGTGCGGAGGCAAAGCAAAGCGCGACACCGCTTTGCTGCCAGGGTTCAGTCCCCCTCAAGGTTTCGAATATCGTCCGGCGGCATACCAAAGCGGCGTGGCGTCCAACTTCCCGCCGCACTCCAAAATTAGGAACCTTTCTATTTTCAAATCACGAACAGCAGTGTCACTTTTTTCAGCAACGTCATCATGAACGAAATCCATATTGTCAAAGTCAGTCAGGAACTCAAATTGCAGCCGCGCCAGGTCGCCGCCACGGCTCAACTCTTGCAGGAGGGGGGCACTGTCCCCTTCATCTCGCGTTATCGAAAGGAAATCACAGGAAGTCTCGACGAAGTCGCCATCACCCAGATCCGGGACCGGCTGACCCAGCTCCTGGAACTGGATCAGCGCCGGGTCACGATTTTGAAATCGCTGGAGGAACGGTCACTGCTCACGGACGAGCTGAGAACCGCCATCGAGAAAGCCGACACCATGGCCGCCCTGGAAGATATCTACCTCCCCTACCGACCCAAGCGGCGGACCAAGGCGATGATCGCTAGGGAACAAGGTCTTGAACCGCTGGCTGATTTCATCCTCCAAAATCAAAATCACGATCAACCGGTCGAAGAGGCGAAAAAATTTGTTTCAACCGAAAAGGGTGTGGCATCCCCGGAGGCGGCGCTCGCCGGTGCCCGCGACATCGTTGCGGAAAAAATCAACGACGACGCCCTGGCCCGCAAAACAATGAGGGAACTTTATTGGAGCAAATCCCTGGTGCGCTCCAAAGTGTTGACGGAAAAAATCGAGGAAGGGGCAAAATTTAAGGATTATTTTGACTGGTCAGAGCCGATCGGTTCGATCCCAAGCCATCGGATGCTGGCCATCCGACGAGGTGAGACCGAGGGTGTTTTGATGATGCGGATCAATCCGCCGGAAGAAGAAGCCATCAGCGCTTTGGAACCATTGTTCATCAACGGCAAAGGGGCCTGCGCTCAACAAGTGAAGCTGGCGGTTCAAGATTGCTACAAACGGCTTCTTGGATTTTCCATGGAAGCCGAAATCCGCATGGAATCCAAAAAACGGGCGGACGAAGAAGCGATCCGTGTCTTTTCCGATAACCTGCGGGAACTCCTGCTGGCCCCTGCCCTGGGACAAAAAAACGTGATGGCGATCGATCCAGGTTTCCGGACCGGCTGCAAAACGGTCTGCCTCGACCGCCAGGGAAAGTTGCTCTATCAAGATGTCATCTACCCGACCCAGTCCGACCATCGCCTCAACGAGGCGGCGACCATGGTCCGAAAGATGTGCGAAAAATTTAACATCGAAGCCATCGCCATCGGAAACGGGACCGCCGGACGCGAAACAGAGACCTTCATACGCGGCATCGGCCTGGCCAAAAACATTATCATCGTCATGGTCAACGAAAGCGGGGCATCCATCTATTCTGCCTCCGATGTGGCCCGCGAAGAATTCCCCGACCAAGACATAACTGTCCGGGGCTCGGTTTCGATCGGACGTCGCCTCATGGATCCGCTGGCGGAGCTGGTCAAACTTGACCCTAAATCAATCGGAGTCGGACAATACCAGCACGACGTGGATCAACTCGCGCTCAAACACAGCCTCGACGACATCGTCATGAGCTGCGTCAACGCCGTCGGTGTGGAACTCAACACCGCAAGCCGTCAGCTACTCGCCTATGTCTCAGGATTGGGACCACAACTGGCGGGAAACATCGTCGCTTACCGGAATGAAAACGGGCCGTTCACTGCACGGAGTGATTTGAAGAAAGTTCCGCGTCTCGGTCCGAAGGCGTTCGAGCAGTCCGCAGGTTTTCTTCGCATCCGGGAATCGAGCCATCCGCTGGATTCCAGCGCCGTCCACCCGGAGGCCTACCCGATAGTCGAAAAAATGGCCCAGGATCTCCAATGTGGTGTCGTTGATTTGATCAAGAACCCAGGTGTCAGGCAAAAAATCGTTCCTACAAAATATGTGACTGAAAAGGTGGGATTGCCGACGTTATCAGACATTTTGTCCGAGCTGGCGAAACCGGGTCGTGATCCCAGGCAACAGTTCGAGGCATTTTCATTCAAGGAAGGGGTCGATAAAATAGAGTCTTTAAAACCTGGAATGAAACTTCCCGGTGTGGTGACAAACGTCACAGCATTTGGTGCCTTTGTGGACATTGGAGTTCATCAGGATGGACTGGTCCACATCAGCCAGCTTTCGGATCAATTCATCAAAAACCCGTCCGAGGTGGTGAAGGTCCAACAACGGGTCACGGTAACCGTGGTAGAAATCGACATCCCCAGAAAAAGAATTGCCCTTTCGATGAAATCCAACCCGGACCTGGTCCCTGCGGCGAGAGGAAACACCGGTCCGCGACCCGGAGCACCGGGCAAACCAATCAACAAAACTCCCCCGCCCCCGGCCAACGACTGGTTCAGCGCCGCTTTGGCCAAGGGACAAAAAAAAGGGTGAACTGGATTCAGAGCACGCCGCCAGAAACTCAGGCGCTCCGCCGGTGCATGATAACATCGGAATCTGTGGTTTTTACCGCGAAGTTTTGGAACGGAGTTCCCGGATGAAAATATTTCGGAAAGAGACAGGGTCACGGTGGGCCTGCAGTTCAATCGGCCCAAACGGGGAGACCGGCTTTGTGCGATCCCAATAATTCTCCAAGGTGACGTTGTGCACCACCAGCTCGTTGTTGAGGAAAACCGTCACTTTTTCCCCCTGCATCAGGATGCGAAAACGGTTCCATTCTCCCGCAAAATGATCGGCGCGTTTGGAAGGCTTGGAGGGATTTTTTTCATTGTTAAAAAATCCGCCCGATCCAATGGATTCATCCCAGATCTGGACCTGGGGCGAACCACGGAGGTAGAGCCCGCTGTCACCCTTTGGCGCTATTTTCCAATCGACCAACAATTCAAAATCGATGAAATCCCGCACGGTGCAGAGATTGTCGAAACCTTTCCCTATGTGTGAAATCATTCCGTTCTCCACCTTCCAGTTTTGACTCACTAATGCGTCGGCTTTGGCCTGTGCCTCCACCTCCTCCTGGGGAGACATCTTGAGACGCTTGGGAAGTTCCACCAACCCCCTCCAACCGGTCAGGTCGGTGCCGTTGAAAAGTGACTGAAATCCTTCGGGCGCGCGGTTCATCCGGACCATCGGACTGTTGAGCTGGGGGAATACGGAAAGGTCCTTGATGCGAATATTGCGAAACTCGACATAATCATTGTGGCCGAGAAATCCGATATGACCGCGATCACGGAGCAGTCCCGGATGCTTGGCCAGGACTTTGGGATCGGTCACCTGATTGAGATCCGTCTCGAGAATGGTTTCACCATTCAGAATGACCTTGATCCTGCGTCCGATGCATTGGACCTCCTGTTGATTCCAGTCTCCCGCCCTGGGATGTGTTTTCCCGTTTGGCGCGATCACGTCATAGACCGATCCGTGCAGTTGTTCGGGCCTCAGTTTGCCGAACTTGGTGGTGGCATCATCGAGTATTTGAAGCTCCATGCCGACATAAGCGGCATCACCCTGAAGCGGTGCCCGGATCCCGAGTCCATTGTTGCCTCCTGCTTCCGGCTTGAATTCAAATCGCAAAATAAAATCGGAATATTCCTTCTCCGTGAAGAGGTTTCCCCCACCGCCACGAGCGCAAAAAATCACACCATCCTTGACGCCGTAACCTTCCCCGTGTTTTTCGACCAATTTCCAGCCTTTCAAAGTTTCACCGTCAAACAGAGAAACAAATCCGGTCTCGCGTGAAGGGGTTGAACAACCGCTGATCAACCCGAGCACAAGCCCTGCAATAAAGAAATATTTTGGAAATCGCATGGTCCTGAAATTAATAGCGTGAATCTAGTCAGCCCTAAAAACTTTGTCGAGCCAGCGAGACTCGGAATTGTGGAATGCCACGGGTGCATCAAGCTTGCCTCCTCGCCCCGTGAGGAACGAGCGGGGAGAGGAACGAGGAGAGGGGCATCAACAAGAATGCACATCCTCTCCCCTCCCTCTCCTTCATCGGATGAAGGAGAGGGAGGAAAACCGAGCTTGATGCAGCCCTGGTGGTATGCGGCGGGAAGCGAAAGCGCCACGCCGCTTTGCCATAGCGTTCGATCCAGCTCCATAGTCCTGGCCTGAACACGCTTCCGCAGCAAAGCGGCGTCGTCGCAGCGCTTTGCCACCGCAGACCATATTCAAGCCCCATAATTAATTATGATTTGAACATTCAAATACCCTCTCGCATTGTGGATGAATGCGGGTCATTCACTCAGCCAAATCAATGCAGGAAACGGCGCTCGGATTTAAGCGGCAATCCAAATCCATCGCCTTTGTTCCCACCATGGGTTTCCTTCATCAAGGCCATATCAGCCTGGTGCATCACGCACGCCAGGCCGTTGGCAAAGATGGAATCGTCGTCCTCAGCATCTACGTCAATCCCACACAGTTCGGCCCGAACGAGGATCTCTCCAAATATCCCAGGGATTTTGAACGAGACTCAAGCCTTTGTCAGGAGGCGGGAGTGGACATCATTTTCGCTCCGGACGATGCCCAAATGTACGGTAATCGAGATTCGTTCAGCACTTTTGTGGTGGAGGAAAAGCTTTCGGTCGGCATGGAAGGATCGTCGCGTCCCACGCACTTCCGCGGTGTCACAACGGTCGTGGCCAAACTTTTCAACCTTGTGCTGCCCGACCTGGCAATTTTCGGTGCCAAGGATTATCAACAGGCGGCGGTGGTGGAACGTATGGTGCACGACCTCAATTTTCCGGTGACGATTTCAGTGGCCCCGACGGTTCGGGAACAAGACGGTCTGGCGATGAGTTCGCGAAACAAATACCTCTCTGCGGACGAGCGGCAACAGGCGACCATTTTATGGAAGATGCTGCAACACGCGATTGTCCGCGTCAGCGCACAAGCCGTCCGGTCTGCCGTTTTGCTGAATGAACTGGAGGAAAAGCTGGCCTCATGCCCATCCGCGAAACTCGACTACATCGAATTTTTTGATCCGGAAACATTCCATCCCGTGTCAGAAGTGAAAAAAGGCATGCAGATGGCCGTGGCGGTTCTTATGGGAAAAACCCGGCTGATCGACAACATCCGGTTATGACACCTCATTCTTACGATTACCTGATCCTGGGGAGCGGCATTGCAGGACTTTGTTTCGCCCTCAAAACTGCAAAAACCGGGACTGTCGCCATCATCACCAAAAAAACAAAAGCGGAATCCAACACCAATTATGCCCAGGGCGGGATCGCGGCGGTAGTCGGAAAGGACGACACCTTTGAGGCGCATGTCCAGGACACCCTCAAGGCTGGAGCCGAACTTTGCCGGGAAAAAGTTGTGCGTACAATTGTCGAGGAAGGACCCGATCGCATCCAGGAATTGATCAACCTGGGAATGCGTTTTTCGGAAAAAGAAGATACAGGATCAAAACACGAACTTGATCTCGGAATGGAAGGTGGCCATTCCAAACGCCGGATACTTCACGCTAAGGATGTCACCGGGCGTGAAATCGAACGTGCACTGCTGGCGGCGGTGGCGTCTCATTCCAACATCACCATTTTCGAAAATCATTTCGCCATCGACCTCGTCACCACCCGCAAACTCGGCCGACCCGGTCCCAACCGGTGTGTCGGGGTTTATGTGCTGGAAAAAAGTTCACGACAGGTTATTCCATTTTCCGCGAAAGCCATTTTGCTGGCCACCGGTGGTTGCGGCAAAGTTTACCTTTACACCACCAACCCGGATATCGCCACCGGCGACGGCGTGGCCATGGCATATCGGGCCGGAGCCGGCATCGGGAACATGGAATTCATCCAGTTTCATCCGACGTGTTTGTTCCATCCTAAAGCCAAATCATTCCTGATCAGCGAAGCGGTCCGCGGTGAAGGCGGAGTTTTGAAGAATCTCGAAGGCCGGGAGTTCATGGCGCAACATCACCCGCTTCAATCCCTGGCGCCACGCGACATCGTCGCCCGAGCCATCGACAGCGAAATGAAAAAGACCGGGGCCGACCATGTCTGGCTTGACATCACCCACAAGCCGGCGCGGTTTGTCATGGAGAGGTTCCCGAACATTTACTCCACCTGCCTCCAGTTCGGAATCGACATCACCAAGGAACCGATACCTGTGGTTCCGGCCGCGCATTATCAATGCGGAGGCGTTCTGACCAACGTGGATGGTGAAACGGAAATTCCCGGATTGTTTGCCGTGGGCGAGGTCGCATGCACCGGACTTCATGGGGCCAACCGACTGGCGAGCAACTCGTTGTTGGAAGCTCTGGTCTGCGCGAATCGCGCCGCGCTCAAGGCCGCGACCATGGAAAACCAGCCCCCAGGACTGAAAATTCCCGCGTGGCAATCAGGCAAAGCCCACAACTCGGACGAGCTCGTGGTCATCTCACATAACTGGGATGAAATCCGGCGCTTGATGTGGGACTACGTTGGTATCGTTCGCACTGACAAAAGGCTGAAACGCGCCCAGACCCGGATCAAAAATCTTCAAGAAGAAATTCAGGAATATTACTGGGACTTCACACTGACTGCAGACCTGCTCGAACTGCGCAACATTGCCATCGTTGCGGAATTGATCATCACCTCGGCACTGAGCCGTCCGGAAAGCCGTGGTCTTCATTTTAATCTCGATTATCCGGACTCCGATCCAAATTGGGCGCAGCGAGAAACCGTCGTCCGGCGTCAACCGCAGCCGGCACCTCCAGGAGGAACAGGTGGAATCTGAAGCGGGTGAGTTTGCCGGACGCGGCGGTGCGGGTATCTGCACAACACGGCAACTTCTGGTTTCGAAGTCGTTTGGATTCTTTCGCACGACTGCGCAAAGCCGGTTGCTGCGAGTCACAGACTCGCGATCCTGTGGCCGCGCGTGACTCGATGCAGTCCCATCACCCACCTTTGATGACTTACGGATGAGCCAGCCACCATACTTGCAAGTCACGACGCGCGGGGTTGTGTTGAAACTGAAGATTCAAGCCCGCGCTGGGAAAAACGAGATCGGCGGCGCTTTGGGCGATGAACTTAAAATGAAAATCAAATCACCGCCGGTTGACGATGCCGCCAACCAGGAGTTGGTCCGGTTTTTAGCCGAAATTTTGAACCTCCCCAGGAACTCGATTGAAATTATCTCCGGACGAAAATCGAATCACAAATCCCTCGCGATCTCCGGGCTCGGGCTGGAGAAAGTTGCGAGGGCGCTCGGGGCGGCGCAGAATTCGTAGCGCAATTCACTCAGGTGTCACCAGCGGGGTGTTGGAACTTCAATACTCATCGTTCAAATTGACACCATTCCGAAAACCCTGATATACGGCAATTGTGAAATTTGCTAAATGTTAGGAACAAAAGCTCATGCGAAACTCAGCCTTTGTCCTTTTGCTCCTGATCTTCGCGAGCTGTTCTCCTAGCTCGTCGCCGCTCTGGAAAGACGGAAACTATCGTGTTTATTCGCGACCCGTCTCTGGCGAAGTCATCATGGGATATTACATGGGAGACGGCGCGTTGCTAGGGCTCAGCGAGCCGACGGTTACGGCTGCGGGATCGGACGCACGCTTTGTGACGTTCAAATGCGAAACCGAGAGCAGTCCGGTTCTTTTATATTACATCGAAAAGAAGCCTAACGAGGCGGGAGAAGTGTCAGGACCGTTTTCGGTGGAGGAGTATGCGTCCATACAGAAGGCCAAAATGCTTCCTCCTCACATCTGGAACACCAGGCCATGAGGTTCACATTGCCCAACGAAACAACGATAGCATTGAGCGGAGCGCCGATAAAGTGTTGGTGAAGTTTGATGTGTGACCGCGCGGAGCCTCGATGCTATCGGGGGTTGAACGAGCCCGGATCTGGAAGGGAACTGCGGATTGCTTTAAAGGGTCCGTGGAGAAATAACTTCCGGTTTTGGCGGGAGCGCCACCGGGCCTTAGGCGAGGCGTGAGGAAGGAGAATATCCCTTGTATCCCTTGTGGATCTTTGACTGACGAGCAACGAAGCCTACGGCCCGGTGCCTCCCCGCCCCTCTGTTGGTTTGTTTGAATGCGTCCCCTTGATAATATTCCCGGGGCAAACGCGGCAGGGATTTGTTTCCATCCTCCATATTGTAGGAGACGACGTCAGGAGAAAAACAGCCCAAAAAATGGGCGGCATGTTGCCAACGAACTCACTCTTGGTCGCGCCGCGCGAAGGTTTGGAGTCCCGGCTTCAGCCGGCGGGGTGCAGGCATTTTCAAGAGGTTTAAAT
>Ga0163147_10007371_pt1 | contig 12513 bp, 7 predicted proteins | sample OliLakLV19MP6G1_FD_148597 | JGI IMG/M metagenome (GOLD analysis project Ga0163147, IMG submission 148597) | Freshwater microbial mat bacterial communities from Lake Vanda, McMurdo Dry Valleys, Antarctica- Oligotrophic Lake LV.19.MP6.G1 | ecosystem: Environmental > Aquatic > Freshwater > Lake >...
GCGATGAACGAACCATGCTGTGGTCTACCTGGCGACGCGAACACCAGGCCATCGCAAAGCGATGCCACTACGCGAGACGAAAATACGATGCGCTACTGTAGTACTAGCCGTAAGCAGCACAACCCCCGAAAAAAACAAGGCCTCGGAGAAGCTGGGCAAGCTGTCGATCAATCTTCTCTCGGATCGCGACCACAACAGTGCCCGTCGATTCACGTCTTACGATGACTTCGAGGAGATGGAGTTGCACTCGACGATTCTCATCGACGCGAAGGGCCGCGTGCACTGGAAACGCACCGGCGGAGATCCATTTTCTGACACGAATTTTCTGTTGCAGTCGCTGAAGCGGATGAACGGCAAGCCGGCGACGACCCAGCCTTCGAATTGATGGCGCTCTCGCGACAGTACGATTGGCCCGCCTTCGGGTGGTGCGTCCGTTCGCTTCAGCCCTGGCATGCGTTTTCAGCGCACGAACGCAGGAAAATTTCAATTGGTGTCCAGTCGCCTCGGGGTGACAAGACACCGGTGGAACTTATTTGCGTTCTTTGCGCCAAAATGAAGGTGGATGCTTCGCGGATTTTGTGATTGGCTCAGTCAAACTGTTTTCAGATGACTTCTTACGCAAGGGTCGACTTACGAGAAACAGGAAACGCAGAAAACGATCAATGCTCGTGGTCGCTTCCAAAGCGATAGCCGACGCCGATCTCTGTTTTGATGAATCAGGGTGTGAATCGGTCGTCGCCGAGCTTGCCGCGGAACTGTTCGACTGAGTGCAGGAGTCCACTGCGTACTTCGCAGCTTCCGCATCCGGGACCGTCACGGGAACGGCGACCAATTTCATGGTCGGAGCGTACGGAAAATCACCACGCTGACCGGCGTTAAAGTCGGCAGCGATTCGACCGGCGTGACCAAGTTGATCGTCCGCCTTGGTGAAGGCCCGCTCCCGCGCGTCGGCAGGAAGCACGGTGTGTTCGGCTTCCGGCACTTCGTAACCTTGTTCGTGCGAACCAAGCCACAGATCGAACAAAGCTCGTGCGGCGTACTGCGCCCGCAGCTTGTCACGTCCAAGGTTAAACCTTGCCGGAACCCGGATGCCATCCTTCAGGATGTATCCGATGGCAAATCTATACCCGGCTTTGACGTGCGGCTGACCCAGATCAGGCAGCCCGCCCCGCATGTGGTACTCGTGTTGTCTCTTCAGTTTCAGAAGGTCTTGGTATCGCATCGCCGGTATCTTTGGGTCGATTCGCGAATCGACCGGATACCGACTGGATACTGGACGTGATGTGCGGCCATTTTTTGGGTTGTTTTGAGCAGCTTCTGACGTGCGGAATCACCCTGATGTTGTTGGCGATTCTGCGTTCAAGCCGAAGATGGGAGTTGAACCCACAACCCCCGCTTTACGAAAGCGGTGCTCTGCCATTGAGCTACTTCGGCGATAGAAGCCAAATATTAACCCGCCACGCCAAGTTCGGCAAACAGCACATTTTTTTACTTTTACTGAATTACAGCGTCACCAGTCCTTCGCGCCGCCGACCAATTCAATATGGGACGGGCCGCCGGCGGTTAAAATCAATCTGCATTGCCCGCTGGCCGATGGTATAATCAGCATATGAGGCGCCCATGAATGATCTGCAAGTCGAATCCGCTACAGAGCAGATGATCCGCGAGCAATTGCTGGAACGCGGCATCCGCGACGCCGGCGTGATCGACGCCATGCGGCACGTAGCCCGCGACCGCTTCGTTCCCCCGCAGCAACGGGAAAATGCCCACCTCGGCCGCCCGTTGGCGATCGGGCACGGGCAGACGATCAGTGAGCCGTACATTGTGGCGCTCATGACGGCGGCGCTAAAAATCGATCCATCGCATCGCGTGCTCGAACTGGGCACGGGAAGCGGTTACCAGACGGCGGTTTTATCGCGGCTCGCGAAAGATGTTTTTACGATGGAGCGCGTCAAGCCGCTTCTCGATCAGGCATTCGATCGGCTGTTCGAAGCCGGCTGCCGCAACGTGCGCTTCCGCCACGGCGACGGCACGCTGGGCTGGCCCGAGGAAGCCCCGTTCGATCGCATCATCATCACCGCCGCTGCGCCGCAAGTGCCCAAGCGGCTGTTCATGAATCAACTGAACGACGGCGGAATGGCCATCCTGCCCGTCGGGCCCGGCCAGCAACAAGCTCTCGTCCGCGTGACGAGGATTGGCAACAAACTCGAACAGGACGAACTTTGCCTATGCCGCTTTGTTCCCCTGATCGGTGAAGAAGGCTGGCCAGAGTAATCGCGTCTGATGAATTGATACTTCGCGCACACAGAAATATATCGCGCGATACAAAGCGCACCAGCAAACCACGCCGCGCTGTGAGCCGCAGGCGAACACGCGGGTCGAAGGGTCAGGTTGAGGGGTGAGGGTTCAGGGTTTAGAAATCAGGAATCAAAACGCGTCGATTGTCACATCACAACTGGCAACTATTCAATCGCCTCTTCAATCCATCCCCCGCCTAGCACGATATCGCCATCAAAGCACACCACGGCCTGCCCCGCGGTGATGGCCGTTTGCGGCTCGTCGAACGTCACTTCAATCTCATCGTCGCCCACCACGTTTAGCGATGCCGATGCCGGCGGAGAGTTGTATCGAATCTTTGCGACGCACTTCAAGTCGTGCGCATCACGCGCTCGCGACGAAAGCAAGTTGATCTGCTTCGCCCGCAATTTCGTTTTCATCAACGCCGATCGCTCTCCGATCGTCACGCGGTTCGATGCCGGGTCGATATCCACCACATAGATCGGATACCCGAACGCGACGCCAACGCCCTTCCGCTGGCCGATGGTGAATTGCTGATGCCCTTCGTGTGATCCGACGACTTTGCCGGCGCTATCGACCAGTTCGCCTTCCCTGAAATTTTCCGGCGAGCGGCGCTTTACCAAACCCGCGTAATCCTGATTCGGCACGAAACAAATTTCCTGGCTGTCGGGCTTGTTGAACGTCGGCAGTTTGAACTCCTGCGCCAACTGCCGAACCACCGATTTTTCAAACGCGCCAATGGGCAGTAGCGTGTGTTCCAACGTGACGCGCGTCATGCCGAACAGCACATAACTCTGATCCTTCTTATGATCGACGCCGCGCATCAGTGATTGTTCGCCTGTCGCCGGATCATCGCCGATGCGCGCGTAATGCCCGCTGGCGACAAAATCGGCCCCCACCGCCTCGGCATAGCGGGCGAGCTTGCCGAACTTCAGCCAGTCGTTGCAGCGCACGCACGGATTGGGCGTTCGCCCGCGGTTGTATTCGTCGACGAAGTAGTTGATGACCTTGCCAAAATCTTCCTGAAAATTCAGCACGTACAGCGGAATATCAAGCACGCCGGCCACTTTGCGGGCGTCGGCGGCGTCGAGGACGCTGCAGCAACCCTGCTTATGCTTTTTGCCGTCAGAATTGGACGATTCGGCGATCTCCACGCCGTCGGGCGAGCCGAGGCGCATGAAAACACCGATGACCTCATAGCCATCGCGCTTCAGCAGCGCCGCGGCGACGGAAGAATCCACCCCGCCGCTCATTGCGCAGACTACTTTGGGTTTTCGAGCGTTCATCAAACGCCGAGGTCTTTCGTGGTGAAGAGACTTTCAAACTTGTAGCCGGCGCCTTCGATGGCTTCGCGGGCACCTTCCATTCGATCGATCACGCCGATGATCTTATCGATCTTCGCGCCGGCATCGGCGAGCGATTTGGCCACTTCCAGCACCTGCCCGCCGGTGGTGAGCACGTCTTCGAGGATGACGACCACATCGCCGTCGTTCAGGATTCCCTCAATCTGCTTGGCGGTGCCATAATCTTTCTTGCTGTTGCGCACAAACAAGCAAGGCTTCCCACTGGCCATCGCCGCCGCCGCCGCGAGGGGCACCGCACCGAGTTCCGCGCCGGCAATTCGCTGCACGTGCGGGCCGATGTGCTCGGCAAACAGTTTCCCCAGCGCCGTCAGCACGTCGGGCACGGTTTCGAAGCGATACTTATCCAGATAATAGCTGCTCTTGCGCCCCGATCGCAGCGTAAATTCGCCGCGGAGGAGCGACACTTCGGCAATCCGTTGGGCAAGCTGCTCGCGTGTCATACGGCCTATCATCAGTTTGCTGGGCAAGCCGTCAAATCGACGAGTTGAAACGGAGCCGACTTTTCTAATGCCTGCAACGTTGAACCGGCGTACGATTTGTTAGAGATGTGTTCGTACGAAATGGAGAGAGATCAATCATGATGAGCAAGTTTTACAATAACCTCAAAACCGCCCTGCTGCTCGGCTCGTTGACCGCGCTGGTGTTATTTCTGGGTCACCTGATCGGCGGACGAACCGGCGTTACGATCGCGCTAGTGCTGGCGGGCGCGATGAATTTTGTCGCCTACTTTTTCAGCGACAAGATGGCGCTGGCGTCGGTCGGCGCGAAGCAGGTCGGACCCGATCATCCGCTGCACCGCATCACCGCGCAGCTCGCGCAGCGGGCGAATCTTCCCATGCCGCGGGTGTACGTTGCACCGCAACCGGCGCCAAACGCGTTTGCGACCGGTCGCAATCCGAAGAACGCCGCCGTCTGCGCCACCGAAGGCCTCCTGCAGATGCTCGATTCGAACGAAGTGGCCGCCGTCATGGCCCATGAACTGGCGCATGTGAAGCACCGCGATATCCTGATCGCCACGATCGCCGCAACCGTGGCGGGGGCGATCAGTTACATGGGTTACATGCTCTACTTTCCCGGCGGCATGCAGAGCGATGACGACGACGGCGGCAGCCCGTTCGGAGCCATCGGCGCATTGGCGGCAATCATTCTCGCACCCATCGCCGCCGCGCTGATTCAGATGGCCATAAGCCGCAGCCGCGAATTTAACGCCGACAAAGCCGGCGCCGAAATCTGCGGCAACCCCATGTATCTGGCGACCGCGCTGGAAAAGATCCACGCCGCCGCGAAGCAGATTCCGATGCAGGTCAACCCGGCGTTCAACGCGTTGATGATCGCCGAACCGCGCAGCATGATGAAATCGATCGGCAACCTGTTCGCCACCCACCCGCCGCTGGAGAAGCGGATGATCAACCTGATCGGCCGGGAATCCACCGGCATGTTCCGCTGAAGAATTTCGACGGATGGTGACGCCGAGTGGCACAGACATTCCTGTCTGTGCCACTGTGTTCGGCCGTCCTACCCGCCGACGCGGCGGGGCAGAGTTTACGCCAACTCGTCGATGGCAAGTTCATCGATCAATCGATCGGAGAACCCACTTCCGCCCACCCGCATTGCTGTCGCCTGCCGCGGGAGCGAAGCCGGCGCGGGCAATGTCGTGCCGAACTTGCTGGCGAGGATCGTGAAATCATCCAGATCTACACTCCCGCTGTAATCAAAATCGCCTTGGCTGAACGTCCCGGCGGCTCCGAATGCCGCTGCCAGCGCGGTGAAATCGTCGAGGTTCACGCTGCGATCGTGATTGGCATCGCCGGCGAAGACGAAGAAATCAAACGCGAGCGCCGCGGCTGCGAAGTTGCCGGAGAAATCCCTGTAGCTGGGCGCGAGCACCGCGTGGTAGTTGCCATCGTCCAGTGCGCCATTGACCAGTCCCGAAAACGTCACCGTCGCCGAGTTTGTGCCCACGTCGGAAGCCAATGACATCACGCCTTGTGAAAGCTCCACGCCGGTCGTCAGGTTGGTGAGAATGAAGGATGCCGTGGTCAATGTCGCCGATACATCTTCGTCGAAAGTGAACGTAACGGCCTGGGCCGGCACATCAAACGCAAAATCGCCGGAGAGGGCGTTGGGCGCGGTATCGTCGATGCCGACCGGTAACTCGACGCCGTTCCAATTCAGACCCCCGGTGGTGTCACTGGTGACGCTGCCGTTGCCGGTGCCCGGATCGGTGATCACATAATTCACGGCCTGGGCAAGCGCAAGGTTGACGCCATCGCCGGCGCCCTTGGAAGCTTCGGAAAAATTCTGCGCGTTGAAGTTGACCGTCGCCGTCCCGCTGGCCAGCGGCTGTAGATAGCCAATGTCCGAGCCGCTGCCGAGGTGCACGGTCAACGCGGGTGCGATGATGTTGACGTCGGTGAGACCCGCGAAGTTAAACGATCCGCCCGGGCCAAACAGGTTGTCGCCGGGGAACGCGCCGAGTGAACTCTGAGTAAGGTGGAACGTGTCGCCGGTGCCGTCAAGTTGGTCGAAAAGCACGGCGTTGCCGCCACCGGCGCCGGCATCGTAGTCGACCCTGCCTTGAATCGGTTCGGCGTTGCCCGTCGCCGGCGTCAACCGGGCGATGTCAAGCCCACCGGCGCCGTATGCTTCGACGCTCGACCCCGTGGCGACGGCGTTGATATTGAACGTCTCTCCCGACGGCCCGCCGTTCAGCCGCATCAACTCGGTATTGGAATCTGTCAGGAAGTAGCTGGCGCCCAGCGAGCTTGAAGCGGTGATCGACCCGAGATTTCGCGTATAGGTCCAATTGCCGGTGTGTGCCTGATTGTTGAGATTGAACGTGTCAGAGTCCGCGCCGCCATTGAAATCGAAGAAGGCGAGGCTGGTGATGGCGGCCAACCCGTTGTTGCCGAACTGGAGCGTGTCATTCCCGCCGCCGGCGTTGATGCCCACGCCGACGCCGGAGGTGAACTGATTCATGGCGAACGTGTCGTCGCCGTCGCCGGCGTTGATCCGCCAAGTCTCCAGCGTCGCCGTGCCCAGCGGTCGCGCTCCCAATCCATAGATGTTCTGCGTTCCGCTTCCGAACGGGTTTGCGAATGCGTAATTGATCGGCTGTGTGCCTCCGGCGTCCTCGATCGTCATCGTATCAGTGCCGGCGCCGCCGATTATGCCGATGTTGCCATTGATCGTGAGGTCGCCGGCCGCATTGTGCGGATAGACGAACGCGGTGTCCGTTCCGCCGTTCATGTTGATCGTGACCTGGTTGCCGATGTCAATGTCGGCTGAGACGCCGCTGACGACCAGGACGTTGTTGTTGTTGCTGCACGTGATGCTGATCGCTTGCATGTTGTCGTAGCCGAAGTCGCTGCCGAAGACGAGGAAATCACTTTCGGTAACCCGAAGCCTGGTATCGGTCAAGTCGTAACGGGCGGGTGTGCGCGCGGTGTCGTCGACCGAGAGCGTGTTGTAACCCGACCCGCCGTCCAGGACGATCGGGTTGGTAAAGAGGCCGGAGAGGTAGCCGTAGTTGCTCCAGTTGTTCGAGGACCGATTCCAGAGGAAGTTGTCGTTGCCCGCCCCGCCGACAACCGTCACTCCCGCGGCGAGTTCTGCTTTGACGAGGAAGCCGAACTTGATGGTGTCGTTACCTCCACCGGCGTCGACGTTGAAGTGCTGCTCCAATATTCCGTCGAACGTGATTTCGTTGGCGCCTGTTCCGGCCAGAATGCCGACGCTCTCGAATCCGGTCGTCACCTGGCTGATGAGTCCGCCGTAGAGCACCTCATTGGGCTTGCAGTCGAAGATGACATTGCCGGTGCTGAGGTGATCGTCGAAGGTAATGCGGTCGATCCCCGGCCCGCCGTTGAAATTGGCGGTGGATGAGGCGGTGATGATGCCGTCGCCGCGCGTGAAATTGTCGTTACCGGAGTTGCCGAATGCCGACACACTCACCCCGACGCCATTGCGGACGATGACGTTGTCGGCGCCACTGCCGGCGTTGATGACGATGCCATCGGTGTTCACATACGTGATGCTGCGCGGGAGGTTGAAGCCGTCTCGGGTGACGACGTTCGGGCCGACGTCGTAGCTGATGTTGTAGCTGGGAGCGAAGTCGTTGAAGACGATCCGATCGCCGATGAACCCGGTCGAAGCGCCGCCGTCGAAGGTGATGTTGACGTCGACGGAGTCGGCGTTGTTGGACCCGATGTTCATCGTGTCGTTGCCCGCATCGCCGAAGACGGCCACGGGTTGCGTGATGACGGTGGAGGCGAAGTCGGATGGGGCGATGTTGATCACATCGTCGCCACCGACGCCGAAGATCGTCACAGGTGATTGAATCGGGCTGACACCCGCGCCCGTGCCGAAGTTCAGGACGTCGTTGCCGTTTCCGAGATCGACAATGGTTGGCGTGCCGCCGTCGAGAAAGCTAAAGTTAATCGTCTGCCCGGCCGACCCGCCGGTGACGCGCGCCGAGCTGGCGTTGGTGCTGTTGAGATTGACATCGGCGTCGCCGTCGCCGGTGAAGATTTCCAGCGTCTCCATGCTGGAATACGCCACCTGCCCGTTGGTCGTCGTGACGGTGGAGCTGTTCGGCGTCGAGAAACTGTCATACCCGGCACCGCCGCTGATCTGGAGTTTGTCGGTACCGATTCCGCCGTTGAAGAGTACCGGGAGGCTGCCCATGTCGGCGGTGACCAGTACGGTGTCATCCCCGGTGCCCGGAAACACGTTGATCGAGGAGACCGCCGAGAGGTTGTATTCGGTCACCCACGCCGGCGCGTTGAATGCGCCCGGGGCGTTGTGAGAGCCCGGGACATCGGCCTGGATGTCGACAGCGACGGTCAGCAAGCTGCCGTTGCGCGTGATGCTGATCGTGTCGTTGCTGTTGTCCGCCCCGCGGACGGTGATCACGCCGGTCGTCTGGTTGAGCACCGAATACATCGAACCGAACTTGGCGGGCGGCTCGATCGAGTAGCCGTACGCGTCCTTGAGAATTGTCGCGGTCACGTGGCTGGGGAGCAGTCGCTCGGCGTTATAGGCGGCGTTGCCGTCGTCCTCCGTGCCGCGCCAGGTCCTGCCGTTGAAGCTGATGTTCGCGGTGCCGCCGGCGGTGTGGATGACGTTGCCCCAACTGTCGCTGTCACCGTCGCCGCTGTTGTAGCCGGTCATCAGGTGATCAATGGTGGGGCCGTCGAATACGTAAAAGAAGCCACTGGTTCCTCCGCCCTCGGCGTTGTCGCGCTGACCGGTGGCCTGGACAAAGCCACTGTTGGCCAGCAGGTAGCCCTCGAACCCCGCGACGTCGGGCTTGGCGCTGATCAACCCAAGCGTGTGCGTGACCTCCGCGGTGACGAGCGAAAACAGGTCCGACCCGATGTTCGTCGTCTGGTTGGCGGCGAAAGGCGTGAGGATGTCGCCTTGGAACTCGCTGTAATCGTTGGGTGTCGTGTCCAGGAACCAGCCGTTGGAGTTGTTCGGATCGCCGTCAATGGTGCCCGCGTTGACCGTAATATTGCCGGTGCGGGGCTTGCCGTCCGCCGGCGCGGTGCCGGCCGGTCCGCCGGCGCCGCCGAAGCCGCCGACGAAGTTGTTGTTGGCGTCACGGTTCATGGTGATGTTAATTTGAAGCGTGCTCGTGCCGTCGGCGCGGTTGAAGCTGGTGATGACTCGTGACCACGCTGCCAGTGCCGCATCGACCACGCCTTGTGCCGCCGAGAGGCTCGTGCCGAACACGTCGTCGAAGAAGTTGTCGCCCGCGCCACTCAAGGTGTTGCGGTTGGCCCAGACGATGCTGACCGCCTCCGGGCCGCTTTCCGGGCCGCGCGACGACTGAAACTGCTGCTCGACCGCGTCGCTCCAGGCCGGCGCGGGATTTGCAATCGGGTCGTAATGCGAGGTGCACAGCATCCGGCGCGATTCCAGCGGCTGGATGGCAGCGCGGCTGGCTTTGTGAAGGTCTCGACCGGATTTCTTCGATAGGACGGAATTTCGCTGCGAATGAGGCGACATAATGACTCCCGGTCCGTAGGAACAAATTGAAGGACACGAAACACGAGAAAAGTAAGCCGGGTCGGCGCAATACGGGTTCAAAGCGACTGGCGACGATTATCGGTGGCGACGTGCGGTGCGAATCATTTTGGCCTCCAAAGCTTTAAAAAGGACGAGAGATGTAACTCAGGCGTAATAAGCGTTATACCGCGCCATTGCGGGCCACGCACCGACGAAATTTTTCCTCAGCACCCATTTCTCAGCGTCAGATCACGATTTCAGCCAGAATTCGGTCGCTCGCCCATCGTTCGTCATCCGCATTTATGGCGGTTGCTGAAAACGTGGATCGGGCAGACGGAAGGCCGGCGGGCGCGGGAAGCGTCGTGCCGAACTTGCTGGCGAGGATCGTAAAGTCATCCAGATTGACGTTGCCGCTGTAATCAAAGTCACCCTGGCTGAACGTCCCCGCGGTGCCAAACGCAGCCGCCAACGCGGTAAAATCATCCAGGTTGACGCTTCGATCGTGATTGGCATCGCCGTTGACGAAGAAGAAGGTGAAATTCGCATCGGCGGGCAGCGCGTTGCCGAAGAAATCGGGCAGGCCGGCGAAGATTTTCCCCGCGTAATTTCCATCCGGCAGCACGCCGTTGGGATAACCGGGGAAAGTGAACTGCGCGGTGTTTGTCGCGGCGTTGTATTGCACGGCGATGTTGGCGGTCGGGACAATCTGGCCGGTCGTCAGATTCGTCAACTGAAGCGAACTGGGGCTGAGCATTGACGCGACATTTTCGCTGAATTGTACCGCCAGCGCCTGCCGGTTGCCGACAGCTTCGGCGAAGCCGGGGATGCCGTTGAGGTTGATGTTCGCAGCGACCACCGCGGGGGCGATGGCGTCGATGGTCGGGCCGGTCTCGAAGCCCGTGTAAGTCAGTGTCCTGAGATTGGTGCTTGTGACACTGCCCGAAGCGGGAGTTCCGTTCACGACGTAGTTTTGCGCGCCCGCCAGCGCGAGGTTGAGCCTGTCTCCCGGCGCGGCAGTCGGGCTACCGCCGCTGATGGAGACCGAGGTAGTGGCCAGAGGCTGGGCGTAAATCGTGTCAGCGCCGGTGCCCGACGCCAGAGCTAGAGTGGCGATGTTGAGAAAATGCAGTGAACCGCCGACACCGAACAGATTGTCACCCGGGTAGGCGCCGAGGGAGGATTGGTCGAGATGGGCGGTTTTGGGAATGGCGGTGGTGTTGCTGACGGTGACGCTGTTGTTGGTTCCGCCTTGGCCGTCAAACGTGACGCGACCGGCAATGTCGCTGAGAAACAAGAAGGGGTTGAGTTCAGGCATGGTCAGCGCATCATTGCCGGGCCCGCCGAAGAAGCGGAGCTGTCCGGCGCTGGCCGGGAGTGCGAAGACCTGAAGTGTGTCGGCGCCTGCGCCTGCGTTGATGTTTGTGATGTCGATGCCGCTGTGGGGAATCTGCGTGCCGACGCGGACGATGCCCGGGAAGTTGGCTCCGTAGGTGGCGTTGCTGACGTTGGTGAGGTCCTGGTCGTTGAGGTTGAACGTGTCGAAGCCGGCCGAGTCGGCAAGTGTGAGGGAGACCGGGGCCGAGGCGCCGAAGGCTGAGCCGAAGACGTCGTAGGTATCGTTCCCGCCGCCGCCATCGAGCGTTGCGGGGCGGGCCGTGGCCAGGCCGTTGACGGCGAAGATGTCGTTGCCGCTGCCGGCGTTGATGCGGAGGCTTTCAACCGTCACCATGCCCAGCCCTCGCGTGCCGAGACCGAACACGTTCGCGCCGGTGACGGTGTAGCCGATCGGCAGCGCGGAAGCGCCGTCCTGCACGGTTATCGAATCGGTGCCGGCGGCGCCGACGATGCCGATGTTGCCGTTGATGGTCAGGTCGCCGGCAGCATTGCGCGGGTAAACGGATACCGCGTCGTTGCCGCCGTTCGTGTTGATCGTGACCTGGTTGCCGATGTCGATGTCGCTGGAAACGCCGAAGACCGAGACCGCGTTGGCGCTGTTGCTGGCGGTGAAGCTAATCGCCAGCATGTTGTCGTAATTGATGTCCGCGCCGTACGGAAATCCGGCGGGCTCGGTTGTGAAAATTCGGTCTTGAGAGAATTCTACGGACGCGCTGGTCCGCAACGTCTCGTCCATGTTCAGTACGTTGTATCCACTGCCGCCGTCGAGCAGCACTGGGTAAGTCGATGTGCCGGAGAGCCCGAAATACCAGTTGTCCGAGGCGTTTTGCCAGGTATAGGTGTCGTTCCCCGCGCCGCCGAGAATGTTCGCGGGCGCAAAGAAACGCGCCGCTGCCCCTTGGAATCCGATGATGATGGCGTCGTTCCCCCCGCCGGCGTCAACGTTAAAGCTCTGGAACAGGCTCTGGGACTGCGTGCCCTTAAACGTGATCTCGTCGTTGCCGGTGCCGGCGAGGATGCCGACCGACTCGAAGCTGGTGGTGAACAGCGAGATCAGCCCGCCGAAAATGACCTCGTTGGCGCGGACGTCCCAGATGCGGTTGGTCGGGTCGAGGTGATCGTCAAACGTGATCTGGTCGATTCCGTTACCGCCGTTGAAATTCTGCGGGAACGTGCCGGTGAGGTTTCCTCCGCCGACGATGAAGTTGTCGTTGCCGTTGTTGCCGAACGCGTTGATGAACGGCGCGACTCCGTTACTGACCGCCACCGTGTCCGCGCCGCTGCCGGCGTTAATCGTGATGCCTTCGGTATTAGCGTAGCTGATCGTGCGCGGGAGGTTGAACCCGTCGCGGGTAATCACGCTCGGCGCTATGTCGTAGCGGACACTGTAGGTCGGGGCCGTGTCGTTGATCACGATGCGATCGCCGGTTCCGCCGACGTGCGT
>Ga0163147_10007372_pt1 | contig 12512 bp, 15 predicted proteins | sample OliLakLV19MP6G1_FD_148597 | JGI IMG/M metagenome (GOLD analysis project Ga0163147, IMG submission 148597) | Freshwater microbial mat bacterial communities from Lake Vanda, McMurdo Dry Valleys, Antarctica- Oligotrophic Lake LV.19.MP6.G1 | ecosystem: Environmental > Aquatic > Freshwater > Lake >...
CCACAAGCGTAGCCCAGGCCCAGGAGCAAGAAACCGACCGCTACCTTCCCCGCATCATCGAAAACCTCCGCAAAGCCGGAGTCCAAAACACCAAACGCAACGAACGCCTCAGTTTTGACCGCCTTGAACCCTACGCCGGACGCTACATTCATGCCACAGGTGACTACACCGACAAAGAAGGCATCCCCCGCCGCGTCGCCGTCCACATCGGCCCCGAACACGGAACAATCACCCCCGACGACCTAAAAGAAACCGCCAAAGAAGCCTCCAAAGGACTCGGTTACGAACTCCTGATCATCTGCGGCTTCGCCTTCGACCCCCACGTTTCCGAAGAAACCAAACGCTACGGCAGCCTCCCCATCCTCATCGCCCGGATGAACACCGACCTCCTCATGGGCGATGACCTCCTGAAAAAAACCGGAGCCGGAAACCTCTTTATGGTCTTTGGAGAACCCGACCTCGATATCGACCCCCAAGCAGACGGACAACTCATCGTCAAACTACACGGACTAGATATTTACGACCCCACCACCGGAGAAATCCGCAGCAGCACCACCGACGACATCGCCTGTTGGTTCATAGACACCAACTACAACGAAGAGAGCTTCTTCGTCCGCCATGCCTACTTCACCGGAGCCGACGAACCCTATGAGAAACTAAAACGCGCCCTCAAAGCCGAGATAGACGAATCTGCCTGGAGTACCCTCTACTCCACCACCAGCCGCCCCTTCCCTGTCCCCTCTTCTGGTAAAATCGCCATCAAAGTGATTAACCACTACGGGGATGAAGTTTTGAAAGTTTACGAGGTGATGAAATGACTGAACCAGAGAGCGAAGTTAAAAAGAAGAATCGAAATGAACCCGTCAAGGATGAAGAAAGCCTATCTTTAAAAGTTCTTGGTTTACTAAGAAATGCGAATTACGAACTTAACACCACGACGTGTGCGAAAGGGGGCTAAGTGACAGAATCTAGGAAATTCACACAGACTGAATTAGAGGCTATTGCTAGTGCATTAGGCGATACTAATAATGGGTTAACTGGGATAGAAATTACTACCTTGCTAGAAAGTTCTAGGCTTCCAGATCCCGCGCCAACTATTACAAAGCGACATCGAATTTCTAATTCCTTTACTGAATATCAAAATGACAAGCAAGATCGTCGTGCTATTCTAGCCTTTATCCGAAAAGCAATGAAGCCTGAGCGATTCATCCAATGCCCAAAACGATTTGAGTCAATGAGAGCGAATTTAAATCTTTCCCTCTCTTTCGTTGGTTTAGCAGTAGAAGAGACTGGAACGCTAATATCTATTGAGAAAGCGCAAACTCTTGGGGAAGCTCAAAGACGGGCTCAAGAACTACGAGTAGGTTTAAATAGCCGAAATATTCACCAAGATGTTTTAAGCTTTTGTCGGGAAGAATTACTTGTTGATAACTATTTTCATGCAGTTCTTGAAGCAGTTAAAAGTGTATCAAATAAAATTCGAGCTCGAACAGGGTTAACAGAAGATGGAGTTGCACTATTTGATAAAGCTTTATCAGGCGAACAGCCTTTACTTGCAATAAATAAATTAAGCAACGACAATGAAAAAAGTGAGCAGAAAGGTTTTCTAAACTTAGTTAAAGGAACTTTTGGTATGTTTCGTAATACAACAGCTCACGCTCCCAAAACGACATGGGTTATGTCGAAAGAAGATGCAGAAGATTTACTTTCTTTAGTTTCATTGATACATAGAAGATTAGATGCTTCACAGGTAAGAACTTAGCTTGTGATGAGGTTTTTAAAAGAGGTTTGGGGAGCAGCGGCTCAGTAAATCCACCTCAGCCCTTACCTGTTACCTGCTAACAACCGGGACACCATAGCGGGATGCACATTGAACAGGCGGGCAGCATCCGCAGCTGTCTTTTGCCCTTAACCCACGATGCTGATGATTTCTTTTTGCTGATGGGGCTTGAATTTGGGACGGCGACCCCCTCCATTCCTTGCCGCCAGCATTCAAGCCATTCCGTGTGCGCTATCGCCCGTTCAAACTCCGTTCCAAGCTAGCTACTAGAGCTAAGGATCGCCAATAGGAGGATGCCAGCCTCCGCGTAGCCAGAGGCGACGGGCACGCTGAATTGAACCCTCATCATGCCAATCGTCATTCATATCCAATCGTTCGATGGTGGCGCGTCCGATGGGAGTCCTGCTTAGAATCTTTTGTCCGTCCGCTGACCAGTAGAAATGCTCCGGCCACTTATTTTGTCTGGGGTTAAAGAGGGGAACGGTGGTTTGGGTTTCGGGGTCAAGGCCGTCTGTGAAGTTATAGCGGCGACCATTACAGCGATGGCAGGCTAGGGCAAGGTTCGCTTCGCTATCTGGACCACCCAGAGATTGGGGGAGGAGGTGGTCGAAGGTAAACAATGAGGCACTGGCTTCTTCGGAAGAATGGCAATACTCACATAGAAAGTTGGCCCGCTGCCGAATGCGTTGGCGACTGGCAATGCTGATGGTCACAACTCGGCAATGATCCGGGCGTTCATCAGGGTAAAGATGCGATCCAGTTCAGTGATACCCGCGAGTTCAGCCGTTTCCTCTGGGGTGAGCAGGTTAGATTTTTGGCGATCAATGAGAGTTTCAAGGTGCTCTTGGAGTTCATCGGTAAATTTGAACAGGTTAAGTCCGCGAATCTTTTCAAATCTAATACCGCCTTCAATCCAAGAGGAAGGTTGCACCATGGTTTGAGCGATCATCCTAATTGCTCCTGTCTCGAAGGCTTTTATTGTCCAGCATAGGCTATCACTCAGCCACAGGTGCTGCTGCCTCAATGGGAGCTGTTCGCCCTCAAGACAAAAGGTATTAACCAATATCCTGGGACTGCTCATCTAAGTACTTGTACAAAGTCGGCTTGGAAATAGGGGTCTCCCCCTGCATCATGCGGCAAATCTCCTGCACCGTGTACTTCTGCTCCTGGTAGGGGTCGCTTCAGTAAACGGAATTTAAAGCCCGTTAAGACCCAGCAAGTGGTCGGAGTGGTCTGTACTTCCCTAGCCCAACCTTGGAGCGACTACGCCATACATAATCTCCGGTTAGGTTGATGTGTTCCCAGCTAAGGGGCGATAAATGCTGCAATAAAGCATCATCAATTATTTGCCCACGGTCACGCAGAGTATGTACAGCCCATTCTAAGTAGACCGTATGCCATAGCACCATCGCGGCTGTGACCAAACTTAAGCCACTCGCCCGGTTCCGATGGATTTCAGCTTCCATAAATGCTTAACGGGCTTTAAATTCCCTTTGCTGAAGCGACCCCTGGTTGTTCTTGAAGCGCAAACAGCGGATTTAGTCCGACCGACAAGCCTAGGGAAAGGGACTTGGGGCGGTCGTGGCCTGAGCGGACAAACCCGCGCTGGCCCTTATCTGGGAAAGTGTATAATGATTGTTATACATATCGGTAGTCCCCGTGCCCGTCCTTGACCTACTCCAAGTCCGAGCCAAAGGCGCACGCTGCCCCACCGACCTCCCTGGCTGGACCATCAAAGGGGCATTTTTCATCCATGATGCCTCTCGTCAGGTCCTGGACTGGACCACTGGGGAGGTGCGCTTGGGCTCCTATCAACACCGTGCCCGAGGCCAAAAATCCTATCGCTACTTTGTCTTTTCGCTGCGTGGCAAACTACAGCAGGTTTACTTGGGCGTTGGTACCAAACCCGCACCTAGCACAAGGCCAAAACCCTGAGTTTAGCGAACTCACCCAAGCCCTCCTCAGCGCGTGGTTAAAACAAAATACTTGAATATTTACATTGTTGGACTTTTGGAGTTTTAGATATGCAAGTACGTGAAAACATAAAATGGCCTGTAACTTTGGCGTATAGAACATCGGGGAGGACCCAACGGGCTACGATTACGTACCTGAACTTTTAACCTTTTGCGTACTTAAATTGTTCAGGTTCCCGCCGCCGCTGAGGATTAGGCGAGGACCGGGCTTATCATGCCTGACCCCTGCCTCTCTGGACCGCAAGAGGACACCCCAGGGCCACGGAACATCATTCGGGACGCACAACCAAGTAATAACTTAGCCAAAGAGCCAACCCGTAGACCAAGCCCAACACCAGCCCTAGCCATTGGAGTTGGACCACCAGCATCACTTCCAACACCAGCAACGAGACCACAAACAACCCGGTATTCACCCCGGCGGGCAACTCAGGTAATCCCCTGCCGACAAGCCGCATCAAATACGGTAGCATCAGTGGTACCATCAACGCTGCCAGTAGCATGATGTAATGATAGCCCTTTGCACTTCAGTCATGGTTTTACCTCTAGGATTACTTGGCTATACGAGGTAGGTACGCTCCACTGGGCTTTGACCTAAATTACCTATACCCTAGCGGCTCAGCGTGGACACTTGCTTGCCTGCCACTGGTTTAGGCTGCCAGTTTGAAGGCTTTTATCCCCGCTTTACGGATTGAGGACTAGTCGCTACCGGAGGGGATATGCTTGCACCAGAACACTCTCTGGGGAAGGACTTGCACTCCAAGAGGAGATGCTCACCTTCATCAACGTAAAGTTGTCATGGTTCCAAGGGGAACCATGCTAGCTAACCGTCAAACTCCTTTTGGGGGATGATTTCTGCTGAACGAATCGCACCGGAATTTAACGCACGTTAAGGGTTCAGGAGCATTAATTGCTGGGCGTTGCACAATATCCAAAGGATTTTTTCATCTAAAACCAGCCTAAAGTGCCGGTTTTGCTATAAACATCACCCTGATTCATCATAAAAATGTGCAACGCCTAAATTTGTATGAAAATGTTGATCACAAAGTCGATGTTCCCGCCTCACGTCCAATAACCGGTCCGACGGCAGAGTTGACGTGGGCAAAAACCGAATACGCATAACTCCGAATTGAAGAAGCAAGATTTTGAAGAGAAGCTGTTTTTACCTCACGTCCAATAACTTGTTAGCCTGCCCGTTATTTTGTACCTGTTTTCTACGTTTGTTTCTTGTACAACTTCCTCAATCCACAGTTAGAAGGTCAAAAGTACGGATTTTCATAATGAATAGATGACAAATTAAGATTCACTCCTTTTTTTTACCTGACCAGGGAGTAATGAATTTTCTATCGGGGCTGTAACTAATCCCGTGTATCTTGCCGTCTTCAACGTAACCCGAATGGAAATAGCTTGAATCCTTATCGCCTGTGGTAAATGCAAAATAAATTCTTTCCCAACTCCCGTTTATTTGACCTCCTGTAAACTCCGAGCCATAGAAAATTCCTGAAAAATTTTTATCAATGATGTTGGAAATAACAAACTCTTTCAAATAAGGTTCAGCAGCGGGTGTCGGGCGCAAATCTATTTCCCATGTTCCCTGTATTTGGTTAAAATTTTTGTTATTAACGACTTGCACTTTCTGAAACTGCGGTAAATTAATTGGCTGTTCGAGCGATGCCGACACAAGTTTCTCACGCATCTCGTTAATGTCAGTCGCGTCTGAGTTTGAAAAGATAATGACCGTCTTTTTTTGGTCAATTAGATGAATCCACGATGCTTTGTTTCCCGAAATTTCGCCTTGACGGTCAGCCGCACGAGTTTTAATCGCGCCGAACTGCACTGGAGAAATCCAGAAGCCGTAACCGACGCTGTAAAGTTCGGGACGCGGGACGAGCATTAAATCAATTGTTTTCTTGCTGAGAATTTTGTTATTAAAAATTGCCGAATCGAACTTTAAAAGGTCTTCGACGGTCGAATACATCGCGCCGGCGGCATAAAAATTATCAATCCAAAACGGATCGTCGTTGCGAAAAGTTTTGGTCGTTTTATCAAACAGATAACCGTTCGCCAGACCTCCGACAATATCGCCGTTTCTCAAATAACCTGTGTTCGTCATTTGCAGCGGCTGCAAAATGTTTTCATCTAAAACAACGGCAAAAGACTTGCCTGCAATCTTTTCAATGATTTTGCCGAGGATAATAAAGTCGGCGTTTTTGTAGCTGAATTTTTTTCCCGGTTCGCTGACTAATTTGCCGCTAAAGTATTTAGCAATCAAGGTGTCGGGCGACATCTGCGACCTGTAAATTGCTTCTTCGCGCTGGTCAAGATCATCCAGTCCCGAACTGTAAGTCAACAGCTGGTCAATCGTGATTTTGTCTTTGCCCTCGCCTTTATATTCGGGAAAGTAACGACTCACAGGAGCATTCAAATCAATTTTGCCCTGTTCGTAAAATTGCATAATTAAAACAGCGGTGAATGTCTTGGTTATCGAGCAAATGCGGAACTTTGATTTTGAGGTGAGCGTTGTGCCGTTCTGGCGATTAGCCAATCCCGCGCCGTTCAGGTATTCAATCTTGCCGTCTGTCGCCACCAGCGCGACTCCGCTGAAATTCTTTTCGGATGTGTAATAATGGAAGATTTGATTAAATTGCGGTGTTTGCGCGAATGCGACGTTCGAGAATGCGACGTTTGCAAGTGCAACTATCAGAATGATTGTCTTTAAAGCTTGATTGATGCTTGGACACATAACTTATTGTCTATCCTTCTTTGTCAGAAATGTTGAATCTCGCAACATAACTTTACATAATACCAATTCAAGCATGAGGATTAGGGTGGGAGGTAGCCTCGACATGAGGTAATCTTTTTGTACCACCAATCTAATTAACCAATGTCCAGCACCTCCCGTCTTTACTCTCCCCTTTTGCAGTTGTTTCGTCAACAGGTAGCTTGCTGCGATATCCGTCATCTGAATACCCTGGCGTGGATAGTCGTCGCTCTGATTGCCTCCGGCTCTATTGCCCTGACCGCCTGGGGTGTCTATGTCCATACTTGCGCGACCCAAGCGCAATCTCACCAAAGATGCTGGCAACGCGGGATGAGCTATTTAAAAATTGGTTGGAACTGGGTAAGGATGGGTCTGGCCCAGGGGTGGAAGTTGACGGTGACCCTAGCTTTATCAGGGCAGTCTGACCCGCAACCGGCTATCAGTTCCAAACGACAATTCCAAGAACGCTTAGAGCAGCCAGAATTTAACTTCATAATAACCTCCTACGGCAATCCCGCATGAGATCTGTCAAGCAGCACCCAAACATAGAGATTAGGTCGAAAGCCCTGGCAGCTTGGCATCCAATCCGCGAGATAATGAACAATAGTCAAACTTTTGTATCTCTGAAAAATAGGCTAGCTCCGCCAAGTTTCAACTGGGGCAGCGTCACCTGCGCTAGCCAGTCCACCTCCGCTCCTTCATACAATTCCCGATAGGCGTGTTCTGCCCAGCCGCGCTGGTAGCCTAATACGTACTCCACCTCGCGTAGTTCCTCGATATTTGGCTCAGCGTTAAAGTTCAGGTACTCATGGTAGACCCAGCCGCGTTGATAGCCATGGATGCGGGCTACCCAAATGAGAGCTTCTAGGTCGGACACCTCGCCTAGGAGGTTCGTACAATCCCCACAGAACACCCGCCATTGGTCACGAGTCTTGTCCTGGATATCAAAATCAATGCAATCGCAGTAACGACAAGGGAGGATTTCGGTGGGTACCTCTGTCACTACAGGCTCGAACCGGATGCCACAAACACGCTGGAGATCTTCGTAGATAGATGGCTGCCTGACCATTGCTGCCTCTTACTTGATGCCCGGATTCTATCCCTCTTTGAGAGTACCCCCCATCAGACCCGGTATAGACAGGCAGCAAGAAAACACAACCTCCTTATATTTCGCTGGGGATGGGCATCCGGGGCGGGGCAGTTTTCCGCATGAGTTCTACCTCTTCTGGGGTCAGGCCGTAGGCTTGGTTGACCAAGTGGGAAAGGCGTTTCTCTAGGGCGAGGGCTTCTGCTTTACGGGTCTGGATGGCTGGGGCATAGTCTTCATAGACCTCTCGGATAGCTTTGAGTTGAGCGGGTCTGAAGGTGCCTGCTGTCTTGGGACGACGCTTCTTTATCTCTGCTACCCACTCATCCGGGGTCAGACGAGCAAATTCCTCTAGCTTCTGCCCTGGCTTCTCTAGTCCCTGCTCCATCCGTAACCAGTCGAGGACTTCTCGCTGGGCTTGCTGGTTGGTCTTGGTGAGTTCAATGAGACGGGCTACTAGGCATGCAACTTCAGCGCGGATTTCGGGGGTAGGTTGAGCAATGGGGAGAGTTTCAACCTGCTCCTTAAACATTCGTAGCGTGTCATTGATTGCGTGCTGAAGAAGCTGATGACAAATCCACCACGTTACAGGTGAACAGAACCAGACAAGCACATAGAGATCATCTATTGCCCATACGTAACAAGTATTGACAGGATACATTCCTTGAGTATCAAAACAAAAACAGGAATAAGTGGCGAGATCTTGAGTAATAATTGGGTATGTCAAGTAGTTTGTCTCATGGGGGAAATCTCACATTGGAAACCTCCCTTCAAACTCAATAGCAAATCGATTTAAGGCTCCTTTCCAGTCGCGATAGGCCTCCGTGGCCGAAGGCCACATTGGCATTGTCCATTTCTTGGATTGGTTCTGAATCGCCAAGTAAATCACTTTCAGCGCCGATTCATCGGTGGGGCATGACCGGTGCTTGCGCAGGACTTTACGCAAGGTCATATTTACTGACTCAATGGCATGGGTGGTGTAGATCACTTTACGGATATCCCCAGGGAACGCGAAGAAGGGAATAACCCGCTGCCCGTGGTTCATCCAGGATTTACTCATGGTCGGGTATTGCTTATCCCAGCGTTGGGCAAAGGCGAGCAAGGCTTGCTCGGCTACCTCTACCGTCGGAGCGCTGTAGACCTGTTTGAGGTCGGCAGCCACGACCTTACGGTCTTTCCAAGAGACATCGTTCAGACTATTGCGCACCCAATGCACAAGGCACAGTTGTACCTGAGTCTGGGGAAACACCGTTTCGATGGCATCAGGAAACCCGGTTAACCCATCGACACCGGCAAGGAAGATGTCTTTGACACCCCGATTTTGCAAATCGGTTAGCACGGTTAGCCAGAACTTGGCGGATTCATTCTGGGTCATCCATCGCCCCAGCAGTTCTTTCTGACCGGCCATAGTCACCCCTAACGCCAGGTGCATCGCTCTATTGATGACTCGACCTTCATGGCGCACTTTGACCACAATCGCATCCAGGTAAACAATGGGGTAAACCGGGTCTAGTGTCCGGTTCTGCCACGCTTTACGCTCCGCTTCCACCGCATCGGTGACATTGGAAATCAGGGTGGCAGAGACCTCAACCCCATACAGCTCCTGTAATTGAGCCTGGATATCGCGCGTCGTCATCCCTCGGGCATACAGCGCGAGGATCTTGTCATCAAAGCCCTGAAAGCGCGTCTGACCCTTGGGGACAATCCACGGCTCAAACGCCCCATTTCGGTCGCGGGGTATGGCGATATCCACCTGACCAAAATCCCCCTTGAGGGTCTTTTGGCTATGACCCTTGCGCCGATTCTTAGCGGTTACAGGAGCGGGGGCTTGACGTTGTTCCTCAAGGTGGGTGTGCAACTCGGCGTTTAGACAACGCTCAATCATGGCTTTGGTGAGTTGCTTGAAGATCCCACCCTCGCCCATCAGGTCTTCTGGGTTGCGATAGTCCTTGAGTAATTCATCGATTAATTCTGGTCGGAAGGTCATGCTCCACTCCTTGTTCTGAGATGGGTTTTATCGCATTTTGGCCTTTGACACAATCTAATTTACAGTCCCTCATTTTTTGGAGCAGGTGTACAATCAGAAGCGATTGCACTCGGTGCTGGGGTATCTACCGCCAGCAGAGTTTGAACAGAAACAACAAACTGCTTAACTAGCTGTCTCAAAAACGGGGTTCGCTACACACATCTAGTATAGCTAAAACAGCTTAAGTTTCCTGGTCCTTGCTATACAAGAAAGCTCCTCACTTACTTAGTAGTCAGGAGTGATACAGCTAGGACATCAATCTATGGAAGCACCGTAAAGCTCCCGTTACTCATCGTCATACCACTGGGGGTAGTCACGCTAATTTTGCCACTCGTAGCTTTCCTAGGTACAGTAGCAGTGATCTGAGTGCTGGAGTTAACCACAAACCGTGCGGTGGTAGTATCAAACTTAACTTGGATGGCTCCGGTGAAGTTAATACCTCTGATTTTGACTTCCGTCAAGGCAGGGCCACTGCTAGGGGTGAAAAAGGCAATAAAAGGTAAACCCGAATTGACCGTAAACGTTCCAGGGCTCGTCGCTGTACCGCCAGCAGTGGTGACGGTGATGGCTCCGGTCGTTGCACCACTGGGTACTGTTGCTGTGAGCTGGGTATCTGAGTCAACCATGAAACTAGTCGCGCCAGTGCCGTTGAACTGGACCGCTGTGGTCCCAATGAAGCTTGTTCCTGTCAGGATGACCATAGTTCCGACGGGTCCACTGGTGGGACTGAAGCTACTGATGGTAGGGGTCGTGATAACGCCACTGAGCTGAAATACCGTGCCCAGTTGACTATTGCCACCGCCGTTAGTCGTGCTGTAGAAGTTACCATCACTACCTTGAATCAAGCGACCATAGGGACCAGCACCATGGGTGCGGTCAAAGTTAACCAAAGTAGCCAGGATGCCACTGGGGGTCATCCGATACACCGTACCGTCACCAGGCGTGCCACCTTGGGAGGTAGTGCCATAGAAGTTACCATCGCTGCCCGTCACCAAGTCGGCATAGGGATAACGACCATTGGTACGGTTAAAGTTAACCAAGGTCGTCAAGATACCACTCGGGGTCATCCGATACACCGTGCCAGCCCCAGAACTGCCACCGCTGAAGGTCGTGCTATAGAAATTACCATCCCTACCTTCCACCAATGCGGCAATGGGCGAGCCGCCATCCTTGGTGCGATCAAAATTAACTAAGGTCGTCAAGGTACCACTGGGGGTCATCCGAAACACCGTGCCGTCAGCAAAAGTGCCGCCATCACCCGTTGTGCCGTAGAAATTGCCATCACTGCCCTCCACCAATTCGGCAGATGGACCATAGCCACCACTATTGGTACTATCAAAATAAACTAGGGTGGTGAGAGTGCCATTGGCGGTCATCCGAAATACGGCGCCACAGCCGAAGTTGAGACAAGTGAAAAGACCCCCAGCGTTGGTTGTACCGTAGAAGTCGCCATCCTTGCTCTGCACCAATCCGGCATAGGGATTGGAGCCATTATTAGTTCTATCAAAGTTAACTAAGGTCGTGAGCGTACCACTGGGAGTCATCCGAAATACGGTGCCACAGCCGAGCGGGATTCCGGTCATTGGGTCAGTTCCACAGACCGTAGAACTGCCACCATAGGTAGTAGTGCCGTAAAAGTTGCCATCACTGCCCTCAACTAATTCAGCTTCAGGACCGTTTCCGTTAATGCTATTAAACCGAACCAAGGTGGTGAGGATACCCGTGGGGGTCATCCGAAAAATCGTGCCACAACCCGAGCCGAAACAAGCCGTAGAACCGCCACCATCCGTGGTGGTACCGTAGAAGTTGCCGTCCCGGCCCTGCACTAATCCGGCCCGGGGCTGGGAGCCATTGATGCCGTTCAAGCTAACCAGGGTGGTGAGAGTCTGAGCGGAAGCTGAATTTAAATTCCCCCCGGGCAGATTCAACAGAAAAAGTACGAAGGCAAGCAATTGGAAAATAGCAATTCTTGAGCGAGGCGTGTTTCCTACAATTGTTGAAACAGGATTCTGGACTGGCTGACTCAAAAATGATGAACTGCTGAGTGAGCGCATGGTAAGCTCCGTAGGTTAGCGGTATGACGTAGAGGTTAACGGCATTCGCCCTGGTAATTACCTGACACGGTACACCCAAGTTGCTGTTTTCGCGTGTCTAAGGACAACAATCTAGAAAAAATGGGTGGGTAGTAAGAGTGCCTCCTATGCCTAGGCACGGTCAAGTTAATCAGGATAGCGGAGCAGGCAGATGATAGTTTCAGGCAAGTTAGAGCCATGGGTCAGCCCAATACGCTTGACCGCCGTCACCGCTGCGCACCCGAGAGCATCCGCCCACTACCTCTTGCTCTATTGCCGCTTCACCCCCAGCTACCCTGGTGACAGAGCCGAACCCCGCCCCTTAGCCTATTGCTGGGGGCAGGGTTCGCGGCCCCCAGCACACCGTCACAACAATTCAACAGAACCGTCCCCATGAGTCAGTACCAAGTCCACACCCATGACCCCGACTATCTCGCCTACTGTGGCTGGCACCCACCGCGCCAGAGCTTTTTCTTCACCGTCGAGGCCCGCAATCCAAAGGGGCAGGGGCGCGCTACCTCAAAGAAGCACATTTACCGGCGGGCAAGTCGCTGACCGGAAATATGGGATGCAAGCCCCGTCCTTCAGGACGGCTTTATCCCCTGATATGCTAGGATAATATCATGTTCATCCGAGAAGCCAAGCTAACTTGTTCTGAATCTGCCACTCAATAGGCGGCGTTAGATGAAGCTATCCGTACCGCTCAGTGCGTGAGGAATCGCTGCATCCGTTATTGGATGCAGAACAAGGGCACTAGCAAAAACGACCTACAACGGTTGTGCGCTGTCTTGGCTAAAGACGATGAACAACCCTGGA
>Ga0163147_10007376_pt1 | contig 12508 bp, 6 predicted proteins | sample OliLakLV19MP6G1_FD_148597 | JGI IMG/M metagenome (GOLD analysis project Ga0163147, IMG submission 148597) | Freshwater microbial mat bacterial communities from Lake Vanda, McMurdo Dry Valleys, Antarctica- Oligotrophic Lake LV.19.MP6.G1 | ecosystem: Environmental > Aquatic > Freshwater > Lake >...
CGCTGCCGGGACGATCACACCGACAGGCGGCGAATGGACGCTGACTCTCAACCCGACGACGAACGCCTCTTGTCTGGGGGGACCCAATGTGCCAATACCCTCGAACGAGCTTTTTAGCCAGATGGTGTATTACTCCTTCGTGGTGAACGTCACGGGCGGCATCACAATGGAAGGCGATTTCCTAGCACGCACGCCGGGGTCGAATTTCTTTCAAGGCTCATTCACTTTCGATGATGGCAGTAACAGTCAACTTCGGTTGACCTTCAGCAGCGCGACCTTTGCGTCGGGTTCGCTGACTACAAACTTCACCATCGACGGTACTGCGTGCAGCGGTACTACAACGTTCAATTTCAATCGGTAAATGCAGCGATTGTCAGGGAGGAGCAGCCTCCTCCCTGAAACAAGAATTATTAAAATGACATATACTTAATTAAGCTAGGTGTTCGGTGTGAACGCGCTGAGGGGGAAATTTCGTGAGTTTTATGCGGGAGAACATGATGTTGACTCCTCTACGTAAGCTGATAACGCCTCCTTTTTTTCAGGATGAAGAAAAAACGCGGGTTGGACATTTACTGTACTGGCTGGTGCTGGCACTCATCCTGATTATATTTCTGGAAGCTGTGCTGCTGTGGGTTGCCGCTCCAGAAACGGTTTCTACCTTCTGGATCAACGGCATCATTATTCTCGTTGGCAGCCTTCTGCTGTGGATGACGCGGCGGGGACGGGTGCGGGAATCTGCGCTCATTTTATGCGTGATGCTCTGGTTGCTTACCGCGTATTATCTTTCGGTCAGCGGTGGGTTAGAGTCGCCCATTCTGGGGGTTTTGGGGGCGCTCGTGCTGGTCGGTGCAACCCTGTTTGGCATATGGGGGGCTGTCGTCTCTACCGGATTAACCATTGTGCTGCTTGGCGGTTTGCTCTGGGCAGAGCGTGCTAACTTAGTGGAATGGCATTACGCAGCCCCCGCGCAGACAAACATGCTGGTGATGAACGGCGCGATGTTCAGTTTTCTCGGTTTTCTCGCCGCGATTGGCAGTTACAGCATGAGTAACGCGCTGGGTCGCGCAAGACGCAGCGAACAGCGTTTAGCAGAGCGTAACCTTGCATTGGAACGCGAGATTGCGGAACGTAAACAGGCAGAACGGGCGCTGCGCGAAAATCAGGAACGGCTCAATTTAGCGATTATGACTGCCGGGCTTGGCATCTGGGAATGGGATTTGCTCACCGACCAAACCAAATGGTACGGGGAAATGTTTAAGATTTACGGGATCAAAAAAGCGGACTTCACGGGTAAAGGGTCAGACTATATCAACTTCACCCGCAGCGATTATCAAGAAACACAGCGCGAAAACATTCAAAAAGTGCTTGACCAAGGAATCACTCAGGAAGATTTGTTAGTAGGCAAGCGGTTCTCATTTGACCCGAAAGAACTGTGTATCGTGCGCCCCGATGGGAGCGAGGTCTTTACTATGGGGGATGCGATCACCATTGTCGATCAAAGCGGAACCCCGCTTCGTATGCTTGGGGTGACGCTGGACATCAGCGAACGCAAGCAGGCAGAAGAAGCGCTGCGCGAACACGAGCGTTTACAAAGTGCGCTCGAACGAGAACAAGAGATCAACACGGTCAGAACGCAGATCATGCGAACCGTTTCACACGAGTTTCGTACTCCGCTCACCATTATCAGCATGGCGAGCGACCTGCTCAACCAATATTTTGATCAACTACAAGTGGAACAACGTAAAGATAAACTGAACACCATTCATACTCAGGTTAATGTATTGAATGTCATGGTTTCAGAAATTTCGAGCGCGGTCTATGAATTGTTCAACCAAACGGGTTTCAAACCCGAAGAGGCTAACTTAACGACAGTCTGCCAATCGGTGATCAAGGAATTGCAAACGACCCTAGGTGAAAAGCATCGGCTTAAATTCGTCTCTGAACCGCCGACGGTCAAGGCAACCGTTGACTTACGGCTGATGAACCGCATTTTGATCAATCTGCTGGCAAACGCGATCAAGTATTCGCCAGAAGGCAGCGAAATTTGCCTCCGTCTCTCGGTTGAAGGCGGGCAGACGGTGATCAAGGTTCAAGATCACGGGATTGGGATTGCCGCTGAGGATCAAAAGAAGTTATTCGAGCTGTTTTTTCGAGCAGGGAATGTGGCTGAAATCAGCGGGACGGGCTTAGGGCTAAACATCGTCCGCGATTGTGTAGCGATGCACGGCGGAACCATTACCGTAGACAGCGAACTCAACAACGGCAGCACGTTCTGGGTACGACTGCCTACGCTGTCAAGTTAAGGGGCTTCACCCCGCCCGCCAAGCATAAAAAAAGACGCCTCACAGGGATGGCGTCCTTTCAAAGCAATGCATTATGGGGCGATCCAACCGGATCGCCCCATTTTGTTTATTAGCTGCCTTCGACTGTCCCCTCAGGAGTGGGGATGTCAGGCACAACCGGGGCTTCGGGTTCTTCACCCTCGTCCGGGATTGGCGCGTTCACCGAGTAGTTCATCGGACCGCTCCAAACGCTGTAACCACCTGCGGGACCCCACGCTTGCACCCACCAGCGATACGCGCCAATGTCGTTCATTGCGACACCGGTCATCGCCGTGCAGAAGCCGCCAGCGCAGATTGAGTCGGAGAACCACATATCGAGGACGTGACCATTCGGTCCACTCACCCACACGTAGTACCAATCCGCTCCCGCAACCGGGTTGAAAATGAAGGTCGGAACATCGCCGGGGTTCAGGCTGCCGTTGGGCGCAACTTGCGTTGGCGCGGCGGGCGGTGTATTGACGGTGAAGTTCGTGCCAGCAGTCCAGGCGCTAAAGCCGCCGAAGGAGCTGTACGACTGCACCCACCACACATAGTAGCCTGTGTTCAGAACAAACGGTAGGTTGACCGTGCAGATGCTGCTCATATCGCAGATCACACTGTCTTGGTACCACTGATTCCAGACCGTGCCGTCTTCACCAGCAATCCACAGGTAATGCCATTCGGCAGTGCTGTCGCTTGCCCATGTAAACGGTGTGTTGCCACTGACTGCACCCATCGGTGTGTAAGGTGTCGGCGTCACTGGCGGAATTGCCACAGTGAAGTTCGTGCCAACTGACCATACGCTGTAACCACCGGTGTCGCTCCACGCTTGTACCCACCACGTGTATTGACCACCCATGAGGCTTAAGCCGAGGTCAGCGAAGCAGTTGTAACCGTCGCAGATGACAGCATCGTCGAACCACATATCAGCGATGTGTGTGCCGCCACCGGGTCCGCTGGTCATATCTACCCACAGGTAGTATTCGTCAGCGCCGGGTGCGTCTGTCCACTGGAAGGCGGGGTTCGTGCTGGTCGTGCTGCCCATCGGGTTGATTGGCGTGGGCGTGGGGGTTTGCGTCGCAACGGTAAAGACTGTTGGGATGCTCCACACGCTGTAGCCGCCCTGAGCGTGCCACGAACGGATGTAATACAGGTACGAGCCTGTCGGCAGGTTGAGCGTGGGCGTTACAGCGCAGTCATTACCCGCGCACACCAAGCCGCTGTCATACCACTGGCTGAAGAATTCAACCGGGGTTCCGCCATTATTGGTGAGGATACGGAGTTCGTACCACTGTCCACCTACCACAGGATCCCATTCAAACGTCGGGTTACCGGTGAATACATCGCCGATAGGCGCTTGGGGTGTCGGGGGCATGGGCGGTACTGGAACGGTGTCTGTATCGGTGTTATTCGACCAATCCGGGTCAACAATGCTGCCTTCATCCGCAGTCGTAGCGGTCAACGTTAACAGCCCAACAAAGTTCGGGTCAACGTTGAGGTCGAAGTGTGCCGAGAGCATGAAGCCCGATAGCAAGTAGTTCGGGAAGTCGCATTCGACTGAGCCGCCGACAGGTTCGCCAGAGTGCGTACAAACAGCGTCACCACCGATATACGATACCGAGTCGGGCAGTTCTACGAAGATGTCCGGTACGGCGGGGTCATTACCAAGATTCTCGACGCTGACATCCACGCCCACATCGCGGCTGTACCAGAAGTCTGGATCAACAGGCGTGGCGTTGATTTCTACAGCGAGGTCTGCCGTATCGAAGTCGAGGCGGACAGTTTCGGCGCGGCGGAAGTTTGCACCGTCGGCGTTCTGCACGCTTTCTTCGTTGTGGTGATGGATGAGCAGGAGCTGTGGCGTAGGATCGCCCGCTTGCCAGTTGCTCACGTCATAGTCGAAATTGATGCTGTTACCGGGCAGGTCATTCACGGCGGGTAGGGCGCTTACGCCCGCGCCATCGGGAACGGTGTCGATGATCGGGTTCGCCAGATCGTAGTACATGATCGGCGTGGTATCGACCACACCCCAACTGCGATGGAATGTTTCGACGTAGAAATTGAAGTCGGTATCGCCCACCGGGAGGATTCGGGTGTTACCGCCGCCATAGCTGGCAGTCGCACCGGGGAGCATGGGCAGGACGATCACGTTGTTGTGATACAGGTTGGTTTCAATTTGCGTGGGTGAGAACCAATTCGGGAACCCATGCCCAAAACCACTGCCAGAGCCGGAATAGCGCCAGAAGTTGTTGAAAATGTCCGACACCGTAGCGTTCGATGTGGTGGACTGCGAGAAGCTGATGAAGTTATCCACCTGCGAGCCGAAGCCGTTACCCAACGTATCGACGTAGATACGGAACGACAATTCGTTTAGCGTGTCCCATTCAGCCGCCGTCGTAATTGCAAACGAGACGAGCGTGCTGCTGTTGGCGCTGCCAGCCGTATTGCCGCCCGCTTGGTCAAAGTTCGACGCGACACCGACATATTGAAGGTCGGCTTCGGGCAAACCAATATAGTCACCATCACCAACCGCGTCTACGCCTGTCAGTTGATACGCGCTCACGAGCGATTGCACGTCAAACGGTAATGCAGCACCCGTGTTGACGCCTGTTCCGCTCAATCCTACCGACCCGCTGCCCGTCTCGCCGGATACATCGACTTCCGTCGAGGAGGCGTGCATTTCGCTGGCTGCATCAAGCGCAGCATACAGTGACAGACGCAGCGGCGTTGTTGCGCCCGCCGTGGGGGTCAGTTCGAGCAGTGCGCCTTCTTCTGTAATCCAGAAGCGAGCGAGCAACGTTCCTGCCGCGTTTGGTTGAGCCGTTTGCTGCGTGACATCGGAACGATTGTGCGGCTGAACCCCCGTCGCGGGCATGTTCATCGTCAGCGTGACCGTCACATCTTCAGAATCCATCGGCGCAACCGTAATGCTTGACGGGCTGACGGTGAAGACAGCGCCATTCGCATCCGTGATCGTGTCAATTGACAGGTTGTAGGTGACTGATACCGCGCTGCGGTTAGCAATCGTCACATCCTTCGTCAGTGTAGACATCACGCCGGGCATGTATTCGACATTCCCGAACGAGACGCTGACGACATCAGGACGATAGGTGTTGTAGGCAATCACTTGATTGCTGAACGCATCCACTACATCTACACGACCTGTTCCCATACGCTGCGGTCCCACACGCGGGCTTCCGGTCACGTTGAAGGTCACGTCGTTGTTGGCGGTGTTCATCATCAACGCCTTGATTTGCAGCGTTGTCCAGCTTGCATAGGTCGGGTTGCTCATCAACAGTGCGGCGACGCCCGCGACATGCGGTGCTGACATCGATGTACCGCCAAGAACCTGTCCGAGTGTCCCCGTGCCAGAGCGTGTGCTGAGAATGGAACCGCCGGGACCAGAGAGGTCTGGCTTGATACCATTTTCGCCATCACGCCCAACACCACGCGAGGAGAACGACGAAATCGCATCCGCAAACGTGGCATCGATGCCTTGCAGCGTGGGGTTAAATGTGACCGTTGCCGTCGCAATATTCGCGGCAAGCAGGTCGCCCAACGTGCTGGTGATCGAAACGCACGGGATATACGGCGTGACTGCCGTACAGGAGAGGTTCTGGAAATCGCCGGGGGAGTTACTGACGACGAGCAAACCAAGCGGCTTGTTCGGGGTTGCTCCACCTGCGGCTGCCATCAACCCGACAGAACCGCACACGCCTGTGAATGTCACCATAGCGATACGGTTTGCGGGCCAGTTGGCATAATTGGCTGCTGTACAACCTACGCCAGTCGGAATGGTGATCCCGTAAGGACCAACAATAGCGTTCGGCGGCGCACCAATCGAATTACGTACCGCGTAGTTGCCATTGGCTGTCGTACCGGCTACCGTGATTTGCGGGAAGTCACCGTCAGAGACGCTGGCAACCGCTATACCGGCGGGCGTTGAACCGGGCGAACCAGAGATGAAGTGCGTATCAGAGCTGTTACCGGTAGACATGACGACCAGTGTCCCAGCCGCCGTCGCGTTTTGAATGGCGACGATGTACGGGTTGAGGAACGGATCATCACCGTTTGAGCCGGTGTGCGAACCCAGCGACATATTGACGACATCAACAACCGGAGAGTGAGTCCCTGCCACCGCATCATCGAGCGCCGCCAGTGCAAAGCCTGTCGCACCGTAGCAGCCGAACACGCGCAGCGCCACGAGTTGGGCTTCCGGCGCGACGCCGGGACCAATACGCATTGCGCCGAAATTCACAGCGGCATAGCCGCTCGTGTAGGTTGTGCCATCCATGTTGACGCCGTAGCCCGCCGCCGTACCCGCGACATGCGAACCGTGACCCGTCGCTACCGCGTTCGGCACGACGCCGAAGGTCGCGGCAAGGTCTGCCGGAATGGTCGTACAGTCAATCGGGTCGGCATCAGGGGTCGGTAAATCCACTGCGGGAACGTTGGTTGCGCCGCCAGCCGTGCTGCCGCCATTATAGAGATCGCCTACATAGTCCCAACCGCCAACGACCTTCGGTCCGGGGTAGTTGGTTTCATCGCCCACGCCGCCGACTGCATTACGCAGATTCGGGTCAGTGGGCCATGTGCCGTCACCGCCGAAGTTGCGATGACTATAGTCGATACCGCTGTCGATGATCCCAATGACCACGCCTTGACCCGTGTACGCGCCACCAAACGTGCCATCCCATGCGGCAGGAGCGCCGATGAAGGGAACGCTGGTCTGGTGTTCACGTTCAAACAGAGCCACAGGGTAGACGTTGCGAACGTCAGGACGCGCACGCAGGACAGCGACATCGCTGTCTGCAATGGCAACCATGAGTGTGTTGATCACGGTGTCGGTTTGTTCGAGGACTTGGAGATTGATCCCCGCCGCCGCGATGTTCGACAGGAACGAGAATTGTTCCGATTGAACGATTTGGCTCTGCGAAGACTTCATTGCGTCGGCAGTAGCGCCGCCATTTTCGCCGCCCGAACGTGCATATGTCACTGCTGCGGGTTCTGCTTGCAGTTCGATATAAACGAGAAGGCGACCATCTTCCATACGTGCCGCGTCTTCAATGATGGTGCGGTCAATACCTTCTTGAGCAAGCACCGATTCGTCTGGCGTAAATTGAAGAAGTTCTGGTTGCGCGTCTTGCGCGAACCCCGTTGCGCTTACGCCCAATAAAAAGACCAGTAATAGCGCAAAAAAAAGTTGGAGACGCTGAAAACGTCTATTCATAGAAACGAATCTCCTTCTACGTACTGCTTGAGAGAATCCGAAAAAACAGGGAGGGAATGTCCCTGTTGATTCCAAATGGAGAAGTGTAGTGGTAGTTCTGTCACAGTGATGAACATAACACTAAGTGCGCTCACGTATTCTTAAGATTATACGGGAAATTTGGTAATCTTCAAAATTTTTACAAATTTCACATTAGCCAAAATAGTCTTTAATACGAATAAGCGAGACGACAAAACTCAAAAAGACCAGTTTTGTCCCCAAGACCAGCACCAGTAAGCCCACAATCAATGTACTGAGATTGCCCGCTCCTAATGCGGCGACAATGCCCCCAATCCCCAACACGACAATGAGGCTGCCCAAAATTAAGCCTGTGTCCAGACTCATGCGGTCAGCGAGTGTTTCCCAGAACGGTGTCGTCTTAAGCAAGCCCATTTTGCTGGCGTACAAACGCGAAAGTACGCCGAAAATGACGATCTGTGTTCCGATCAAGATGGCGATGCTGAACAATAATTGTGCCGACAGCGCCCGATTGAACGGATCATCAATGGGGGCGGGGGAGGTGAGCAGCGTCACGACCAGACCGATCACGCCAATCAAGGTGAGCAGGGAACCGGGTTGAATGAATATCCATGTTGGACTGAGCAGCAGCATAAACTTGAGGTGACGCCAACCATCGCGCCATGTGCGTAGATGGGGGCGGCGTGAGCGTCCATCCGGGTAGTAAGTGATAGGGATTTCCGTCATGCTCAGGTGATTGAGGGCGCTTTTAGCGACCATTTCCGTCGCAAATTCCATGCCCGATGTTCGTAACCCCAGCGTTTGAATGGCATCACGGTTGAAACCGCGCATTCCGCAGTGGTAATCGCTGATTTGCGTGCGAAACAGCACGTTTCCAATGGCGGTTAAGACCGGGTTTCCCAACCAACGATGGAGGGGGGGCATTGCGCCGGGGAGGATTTTACCCTTCATGCGCGTACCCATCACCAGCGCATAACCTTCGCGCAGTTTCTCGACAAACGGCTTGATCGCCGTGAAGTCATAGCTGTCATCGGCATCCCCCATGAGGATGTATTTGCCTTGCGCCGCCGCGATTCCGCCGATCAAGGCTGCGCCGTAACCGCGATGTGGCACAGGGATGACTCGCGCTCCGCATTCTTCTGCCAGCGCCTGCGATCCGTCGGTGCTGCCGTTGTCGGCAACCACAATTTCGCCCGCAATACCTGCTTCTTCTAAGGAACGCCGCGCCTTGATCACGACAGTCTGAATGGTTTCCGCCTCATTGAGACAGGGGATCACAATCGACAGTTCGATTTCGGTTTCCGAAACCACTACAGGTTGGGTTTGGGTGGAAATCATCAAAATCGGCGCGAGATACCCATCGCTTTAGCAATGGGGAGGAATAGCGCCTTTTCTCCTTTCGCGTAGGTGTATCCGTCAGAATGATGAAGAGTTGTGCAAGCCGAGTGCTTTACAGTCACTTTCCCGCCGATGGTCTTGATGTCGAAAGTCCCCGTTGCACGGCAAGCAAGTCGCCCGACATGCCGCCCGGCATATTTACCTAACTTCACATCAGCCTTCACCCGATCTCCGGTCTGAAAGCCAAAATGCCGTTTCTGACGTAGGCGATGTCGTGTTGGAAAACCGTATTTGTCAGTTCGACACATCTGCCTTGAACCGTGTCCTGCTGCGATGATCGAAAGGTAGGGTTGATCTGGCTTTAAGTAGACCTTCTCACCACTCTCACCGACACAAGCCGCATCAATCCAATGTGTTTTCTCGTAGTTTTGACGAGTGCGATTGAACTTAGTCCGTCCACCCGTTCCAATTTCTACCTCTAACCCCGTCAGTTTCAGACGATTATAGAGCGTCCATCGGGTCGCATTCACCGCCGCCGCGTCTTTCAGTGGCAACTTAGCTAATTTCTGTATCTCTGGATGACCCCATTCTGCTGCTGTTTGTGTCCCTTTCGCCTGATTACAGTCATGACAAGCAAGCGTTAGGTTGCTGACTCGGTTCGATCCACCCCGAGACTTGGGATGGATATGCTCAATTTCCAAGGGCAACGCTTTCGCTCCACAATAGACACATTGACGCCCCCACTTTTCGAGCAGATATTCACGGACTTCAAACCCCTGTAACTCCCCTTGTTGATACTCCACACCGCTGATCTCAGCGTTTTGCAGCCCTTGAGTGTCAAACTTGACCAGTTCTTGGGCAATCGCTGTCAAAGGGCAGGCGCGGTTCAATCGACAAAACCACGTCCAGATATTCTCAATGCGACTCAGGAGGGGGCGGTAGCCAGCCTGCGGGTCGGCGTCGATTGGCGAACCGTGCCGGACGATAGCGCGTATGTCTCGCACGACGACCTTTCCTTAATGCGCTCCGACTATCAAGCGCCGCCTTGATCTGCTGTCCACGATGTGCTAGCACACTCGCCCAAACGACTCGTTTTCCGCGTTGAAAGTCTGCAACCAACGCTACCCCAGTTTGCTTACTGCCGGGATCGACTTTGAAAGCAATAGGCTGACTATCTCCACCTTCCCGTTCTTTCAGAATGATCGTGCATGGGTAACGACGAAACACAGCAGCCTTGCCTTTTCGCAGCAGTTCCCGCGCTCGTGCCGGATGACACGGCATAAGTGGTTTCCTATGCTTATCTAGTACAAATACTCGTTGCATTGGATTACTCCATGCTTCTACCCTTGCGGGTGTAACGTTCACCTCGACAATGTTATCGACTGGTTTTTCGTGAGCGACACTGGCTTTTCCCAATCGCCTATTTAATCGCACACCGCAGCGTTCGGAACTGGTGAGGTATCCCGAAGTGCCTATCTATTCAGTCGTAACGTAGCCCTTGCGGGCTGAGTCTGGTAAGCATTAGGGCTATAAAAAGCTCCCGCTTTTAGGCGTGGGGATGCTTACCTGCATATGAAAAAATAAATCCGTTTCATGTCTAATGGTAACTTTATCACTATAACAAGGAGTTACAGTTCGACACAAGTAACAATTACAATGAGACGTGAAAACCTTTACGAGATTCATAAAGAACGCGGCTCAACTTTGATTGACAACCCATGATAGATGAATTACGATTATCCGGTATTCATTCGGCACATTGATAAAGGGCATTAACTGATGAAAAGAATCTGGATTGTCGCCGTCGTCCTACTGCTGCTCGGTACGCTGACGATTGGCGCGGTTTCCGCCCAATACACCCCTGATGATTGTCTTCAGCGGTTAGTGAACATCGAACGCCGCAGCGAAGTCTCGGTGACTATCGAATTCTCGTTGAATAACGTGCTTGGCAATGTTCTGAGTTTGGGTAACAGCCCGTCTGGTCGTGTAGACACCAACGGTTTCAACATTGTAGACATTGGCACAACCCAAGCCGCCCTGCCGATTGTCGGTACGGTTTGGCCCTGTGGCTATCAACAAGTGACTCTGCGCCTAGAAGGAACGAATTTCACATGGCTTGTCACTGTGCGTCCTGATGGCTTGTTCTTGACGGAGTTCCCGCTGACGAGCTTCCCTCCCGGCGAATACTACCTGACAGTCAACAACGTGCGAATCATCCGTTTGGTGATCCCGGACGATTACGCGCTCTAATAACAAAGAAGGACTGAGGACTGAGGTTAAAGGACTGAGTAACAAGATTAAACCTTGACTCAGTTCTGTTCTTTCTCAGTCCTCAGTCCTTTTTTGACTCAGTCCTGTCATCATGAAACGCTTATTTCCCATGCTTCTTCCTATTGGTTTGATTGCCGCCGTCTTGCTGTTCACCGCAGCATTCGGCGGCATTTTTGATCTGCGCCAGCCGCCATTTCGTATCGCGTTGGAAGTGGTACGGACAGATGCAGCATTCGGTTACGTCGACATCACGGTGCGAAACAACGAACTACGCCACATGACCGCCGAAGCATGGTACGCGCTCATTGACCCGCTGTCGGGCGGGATTGCTTACACATCCGGGCAGGTGACGCTGGCATTGATCGCGCCGCGCTCGGATGCGGTGGTGAGCGTGCCGATCCCCGAAGGGTACACGGTTGGCGACTATCGTATTGAAGCGGGTGTGCGTGAAGTTATCGCCTATGTGGATCAAGCCATAGAACCGCGCCTTGTGTTGGAAGGGGCGCTGCTGCCCACAGGAAGCGGCATTGTGATTCGTAGTGCCGAACTCACCCCGTCTAACGATGGCAGGTTTCATGTACAGGCAGAACTCCAGTTCGTTGTCGAAACCGCCGCGCAGTACCGCTACGCCTTGAGTCTCATCCCCGTCACCGAAAGCACGAGCGGCGATCTACAACCCGGCGCGGAAGCCTATCGCAGCCCGTTCACGCTCTTGACTCTGGCAGCCGATGAGCCGTTTGACGCCGTTTTTGAAGCGGATACAACCCTCGATCCCGGTCAATATACGCTGTCGCTGTGGGTGCAAGCTGCATCTGTCGGCGGCGGGTTTGAACACTTCGAGCAAATCACCTTCCCGCGCTTGCTGGAAGTCAACCCGTAGCCCGATTGTACAATGCCAGATATTTTTGTACGGTCACGTTCCAATCAAAGTGAGCCAGCGCCCATGCATGAGCGGCGGCGCTCATCAGTTCGCGGCGCTCCCCGATCACGGTGCTGATCGCCTTCACAATGGCGTCAGGCTGGCGGGCGGTGAAGGCGGCAACCGTCGTGTCTAAGTATTCGCGGTTGGTCGCGTCATCGCTGACCACGACGGGCAGAGCGCACGCCATCGCCTCTTGTACACTGAGCGGAAAGCCCTCGCCTTCGGATGGGAGCAGAAACGCATCGGACGCGGCGTAAATTTCGCGCAGCGTCGGCTGATCCACCTTCCCGATCACGCGCACGTTGGGCAAATCGGTTTGCAGCAGTTCGGTATCTTTGCCGCAGATCACAAAATCCCATTGGGGGGCAAGCCGCGCCGCCTCCACCACAAGATCGATCCCCTTTTTCT
>Ga0163147_10007381_pt1 | contig 12493 bp, 9 predicted proteins | sample OliLakLV19MP6G1_FD_148597 | JGI IMG/M metagenome (GOLD analysis project Ga0163147, IMG submission 148597) | Freshwater microbial mat bacterial communities from Lake Vanda, McMurdo Dry Valleys, Antarctica- Oligotrophic Lake LV.19.MP6.G1 | ecosystem: Environmental > Aquatic > Freshwater > Lake >...
TTGATCAGCACCGGGTAGGCACTGGCATCTGGTAAATCTTTAGGGAAGGGCGCTTCACCATAATCCGCGCCGATCCCCACACGATCAATACCGAGATGTTTCACTAGGTAATCTACATGCCGAATGATCGTTTCAACTGGTGTATTTGGGTCATCTTTCGCATCATCGCGCAGCAGCATCGTTACCAGATTCACACCCACCATACCATCCGATTCCTTAATAGCGGCAAGTTGCTTATCCGTCAGGTTGCGCGGTAGTTGACACAGCGCGTGGACGTTTGAATGGGTGGCAATGAGCGGTGCGTCGGAGATTTTCGCCACGTCCCAGAAGCCCTGTTCGTTCAAATGCGACAGGTCAATCATAATGCCCAATTGATTGCAAGCGCGGACAAGTGCCTTCCCCACATCAGTTAAGCCGGGGCCTGTGTCTGGTGAGTGTGGAAATTTGAACGGCACTCCATCAGCAAAAATCGTCGGACGGCTCCACACAATCCCTAAAGAACGCAACCCTGCTTGATAATACACTTCCAGCGCATCTAATTGGGAATCAATCGGCTCCGCACCCTCAAAATGCAAAATTGCTCCAAAAACTCCATCACGCAAACAGGTCTCTAACTCGGCAACCCCGCGCACCACTTTCACTTGCCCATTTGAAGCGGCTTCGATCCGAAACAAGTTAGCGGCCATCTGCATCGCCGCTTTTTGTGCCGTGTCAAAGTCCAGTGCGGGGAGTATATATTCAACGCTTGGGTCAAAGTTATGTACCATCTGCATGGCTTCTTCTTCGCTGATGAATACGGCGAAGAAGCCCGCTCCTACGCCACCCTCACGTACACGCGGCAAATCAAACTGCCTACCATCTAGGCGCTCGAAAAAATGGCTCACCGGAGCGCTGGTAGGCGGCGAAAAATACATTAAACAATCATTGTGACCATCAATAATGGGGTATGGGTTGGCTTTATCCATGGTGTGATGTCTCCTAAACACGACTTTATCCCTATTCAAGCAGCATAACATAGAGCGTTCACGAGAGCATCAATACCGTTCTCAGTGGAGATTGTATAAAACAAGTGTTTTGTTGGGGAGTAGTGAATTCAACATACTCAATCAAAGTAATCACATCGGAAAACTGGGTTAGAAATGCTGTGTATTAAGCGGGGAAGGGATAGTTATTTTTAAAACAACCATCCCCAACGAAGCTTTCTTCAATTCACGTCGGTTTTATGCCCCCGGTAGGACTCGAACCTACGCTAACAGGCCTTAGGAGTGCCCTGCTCTACCTCTGAGCTACGGGGGCGATTTTTACTCATCAGCTTAAGTATGTAAATTTTCGGAAAGACTGTCAAGCCATAGATTCTATTGAGAGTCTCTATTTTAGTGGGTGTAGGGAGTGACACACAGGTCACTCCCGGCGGATTTACACACAATTACGTCCCTACGACATCTATTCGGTTTAGGGTTTAACCGTTAAGGCCTAACCGTCGGAACGGGCCTCGGCGTAGAAGTGGGGCGCACAGGCAGCGTCGGTTGTCGAAGGGTCGCTTGGGGCGTAACGGGTGTTACTGGGCTTGATTCGGTTGGCGTGGGAGGTGTGGTCGTGATTTCTGCTAACAACGCATCCACATTAAAATTGTTGGCGCAGCTCAAGTCCGCCCGCGCTCCCCAGCCCGTCACCCCGCCCGCTAAAACGGCACGAATCCATGCTCCACTGATATCACGACGATCTACCACAAGCGTCGTGCCGCCCGGAACCGTGCTGACCACATTCGAGGCTGAATCGGGCTGTACATGGAGGATAATTTCTGTATTTGTTGGAACGCACGTCGGGTCAATCACCTCAATCGTGAGGATTTGTTCCATATTCCGGCCTTGAGCATCTTCAGCATAAAGGGTGGCTGCGAAGCGATCTGAGGGTACACCAGCAATCCCAGAAAGCGTTTCCTCCGCGCCATAGGTCGCTGCAAGTAAGGTCGTTGTAAAAGCCTCAAGCCCTGTGATGTTTGTGAAAGATGCGCCCGTAACTTTCCATCGGACGGTAATTTCTTGTACGACATTCCGTACTAGAATCGGCGGAATAACTTCAAAATAATCAACCGTTATCGGCGCAAAGACATTTATGGCGAGGCTGTCACTGATTGTTTCGTTGTTGCTTGTTGCCATCAAACTGACGGTAATATCCCCGTTGTAGGCGCTTGTTTCAAGTTCAGTCGTAGAGATTTCCGGCGAAATATCCGCCCTGACAATCTGACCATTCACGCTAATGGTTATCTGATCTGCACCCGTCACATCCCACGAAAGGCCGAGTACATCTCCTTGGACGACACGCGATTGTTCGGCTTGAAAACTGCGAATTGCCAAATCAGGCGATGCGGCTTGTAGGACGAGGATGACCCCTAATATGACTAAAGCAACAACACCAAAAGACAGAGCGATAAGTGATAGTGCTGCCCATCCCGGCAGTACGGGCTTCTCGACAAAGTGACCGGGAATAGCCGCCAAAAATGCCGCGTCATCACGTGAGCGCACGAGTAAATCAAACTCGTATTCGTGCGGCGCACCGAATAAGCGGGTTTTCTTGGTTCTGATTTCCCCTTGCACCACCTGACGCTGACCGGGTGCAAGAATCAACTGCGGCGTGGGGATGCCAAAATTGAGCTGATCGTCTTTGTTGCGTCCGGTGATGAATAAGGGCAGTCCGGCGCTGCCTTGATTATGCACATGGAGCCTGAACGGTTCGCCACTGGCGATTTTATTCGCGGAAAGCGCCATACCAAACCCGCCAAAAGGCAGAATACGCGCCGTAATTTCTGCTTCCAGCCGCGTTTCCGGCTCATTTTTTAATGCAACGACTACTTTAACCGGATAGCTGCCCGGAACGCTATCGCTGTGACGAAAAGGCTTGATATTAATTACAATAGAGGCGGTATCCTGTGGGTTAATATCAAGTTCAGGACGATTGATGCGAATCCAATCCTCCGGCAAACCGCTGACTTTTACCGTATAACGATTTGGAACATCGGTGGTATTGGTAATCGACACTTCAGCGAAGGTGTGTGACCCCGGCGGTACAGCGAATTCTGGGCCATAAACATCAATGCGAAAACCGACGGTCTCGCGCTCGATTCGTTGGGTATCTTCCGCCAGGGCAGACATTGGCAGCGTAGGCATATCATCAACGGCGTGATAAATCATCCGCAAATGCCCGATTTGGATTTCCTCGCCACCTTGTAAGATGCGTGGCTGATTACTTTGCATCTGCTGTCCGTCGATATAGGTGCCGTTGGCTGAATCCAGATCGGTAAGCTGCACCTGATCGTCTTGATGTGTAATGCTGAAGTGGTAGCGCGAAATTGTGTCTGTATCCAGCATAATGGTATTCCCACTAGAGCGCCCAACAGACACACTAGCAGCTTCCATCGAAAATGTCTCATACTTGCCATCAGGCCAAAACACATCCAAGCGCCCGTAAGCCATAACTTGCAAACCCTTTGCCGCGTTTATCACACAGTCACATTGTAGCCTGATGCGCGTTCTCGTCAAAGCGCTAAATGACAATTGTTGCTATGCAAATCACGATTTGGGGATTTTGCGGCCAAAATCTGTAAAAACCGGAAAGAAATGAGGAACGTTTTTTGGGGAAAAGTGCGTTTTGGTAGGGACGGCTCGCCGGAGTCGTCCCTACGGAGTGATTGATTCGACTAAACCGTTACGCGATGGCAGGCCACCCAATGACCGGGGGTCATCTCGACCAGTTCAGGGTCGGGCGGTTGATAGCACAGATCAAATTTAACCGGGCAGCGCGTATTAAAATTGCAGCCTTGTGGAGGGTTCGCAGGGCTGGGAACATCACCGCCGAGAATAATACGCTGGCGCATTTCTTCCACGTTTGGATCCGGCACAGGCACGGCGGAAAGGAGCGCCTGTGTGTAAGGATGCAGCGGATTATCGTACACTTCATCGGTAGAGCCGATTTCGACGATTTTACCGAGATACATCACCGCCACGCGATCACAAATATGACGCACCATACTCAAATCATGGGCGATGAACAAATAGGTCAGGTTCAGTTCTTCCTGAAGCTGTTCCAACAAATTCACCACCTGCGCCTGAATCGAGACATCCAACGCCGAAATCGGTTCATCCGCCACGATAAAGCTGGGGTTTAAAGCCAGAGCGCGGGCGATGCCGATGCGTTGGCGCTGACCGCCGGAGAATTCGTGGGGATAACGATTGATATAAAACGGATTCAGCCCTACTTTTTCCAGCAGGTTTTCTACATATTCTTGACGTTCACGCTTTTGCATCACATTATGCACAACCAGCGGTTCACTCACGATATTGCCAACCGTCATGCGCGGATTGAGCGAGGCAAACGGGTCTTGGAAGATGATCTGCATCCGTTTACGCATCTTCCGCATTTCTTCGCCTTTAAGGGTGGTCAGTTCTTCACCTTCAAAGACGACAGACCCTTCTGTTGGGCGATAAAGCTGAAGGACGGTACGCCCGGTGGTGCTTTTGCCGCAGCCAGATTCGCCCACAAGCCCTAGTGTTTCACCTTTATAAACATCAAAACTGACCCCGTCAACCGCCTTGACCGCACCCACCTGCCGCTGAATGATGAGTCCAGACGTGATCGGAAAGTGCTTCTTTAAGCCGCTGACGCTGAGGATAACCTCTTGACCTTTTTCATTGGTTCTGTTCTTCGTTGTTACGTCTGCACTAACCATTACCAACAGCCTCACGTTCTGCTTTTAAGTGTTCACGTACATCATACCAGGCGGCGACTAAATGATCGGGATGACCTTCTTTAACGGGGAGCAGCGGGGGCATCTCGACCAAACAGCGCTCGGTTAGGTAAATCGGATTACGCGGCGCAAACGGATCACCCTTTGGCTCGATACGCATATCCGGCGGCGAACCCTCAATCTGGTTCAGTTGACGATCCCCTTTAGCATCAATACGCGGCAGCGAATGGAGCAAGCCGAGTGTATAAGCATTACGCGGGTCATTAAACACTTCTTTGACCGGACCGCGCTCCACGATTCGCCCAGCGTACATCACCTGAATATTGTCAGAGATTCCTGCCACTACACCGAGATCATGGGTAATCCAGATCATCGCCATGCCGAGTTCTTTCTTCAACTGCTTCACCAGCTCGATGATCTGCGCCTGGATCGTCACATCCAAAGCGGTGGTCGGCTCATCAGCAATCAAGAGTTTCGGGTTGCACGACAAACCGATGGCGATCATCACACGCTGGCGCATACCGCCCGAAAATTGATGGGGGTAGCTCTTTAAGCGTTTACGAGCATCAGGGATGCCAACCATATCCAGCAGTTCCGCCGCCCGTGTTTCCGCTTGGGTATTGTTCATACCCATGTGCAGGCGCAGCGCTTCGGTAATCTGCGTGCCAATCGTCAAAACTGGATTCAACGAAGTCATGGGGTCTTGGAAGATCATAGCGATCTCTGCCCCGCGCACCAGTCGTAATTCCTCTTTAGAGAGTTTTAGCAGGTCGCGTCCTTGGAAGATCACCTCACCGCCTTCAACTTTACCGGGAGGGGAAGGGATTAACCCCATAATCGAAAGCACATGGACACTTTTACCGCTGCCGCTTTCCCCTACGATGCCCAAGGTTTCGCCTTCGTTGAGCTTGTAGGACACACCGTTTACGGCGTAGACTGTGCCTTCTTGTGTATAAAATCGTGTAACGAGGTCTTTGACCTCCATCAATACGCCCAAGGGTAATATCCTCCTTTAACGAAAATGGCTATTGTGTTAAGTTGCGCCTGAGTTTTGATTAAGCGTAATAACGCCTGAGTTTGCACAATTCTTGGAGTATTGTCAAGAAATACAAAATAATGATTGACGTATACTAAATTTGTACAGAATATACAGGCAAAACTTCGAACTTGTGCTGTATTTTAGGCTTTTCCCACAAGTTACATCCATTTTTTAAGGATTTTTTACCATTTAATAAAAATAAAATCCGCGCATCCGGGTCATAAGAGATCATAACAGCCGGATACGCAGATGCGTTAGTTTGTTTCAGTTTCTTAACGTGTGATTTCAAGTTGTGACTAGCATCGTTACCGGTTTGACCATGCCCTTTAGCATCCGTTCCATCGCCATCGTATTGCTACAAAGCCCTCGACTCTCAAAATAGGGATTATCGCAATACCAAGTGCCATTATCGTAAGTGATATGATAGGCGTTATGACCACCTTGGAAGGTTGCATCAAAGGAAATGAAGCTGATGCGGTCTGTTTCTTCAGCATATTGTTTGGCTTTTTCGACATCGCTAACCACATTCTGTCCACTGGCGTAGGGCAGCGGTTCGCGCTTGAGCATGGGGCCGAAAAGCCGTTCTAACGTCATAATGTGGGGGCAAATGGCGTACTTCTGATGACCGGGGCAGGTGCAGTGCCAACCTTCTGGGCCAAGCGTAATTTCGTAAGTGTCATTGCTGCCTTTGAATTCTAAAGCGAGGCTGTGGAATGTGACCCGCTTAGGGTCTTCGGCATACTGCTTGGCTTTTTGAATCTTGCCGATGATGCTGTAATCCATGACTTTTTCGCTCCTTTATCTACAAGAATCACTTTAGCTAAAAATAAAAAAGCACGCGGGCGTAGATGTTTCACCAGCGTGCTTTTTGGGCAACTTCTTTGATTTTGGAAAGTATCTTCATCTAAAAATCTCCGCAAGTCTATTGCTTGCAACATTATTCATAGTTTAAGCCAGCTTTAAGCCAGTGTCAAATTAAGAAATAATTTTTATAATACAGATTCGCCTCTACAGAAAGAATACAAGGGATTAGCTATTGTCTTGTAGGGAAGGTATATGTGCCGTCGGCTATACCCATTTTTTAAACACCCCCAAACATAACGACGGGTTGTCAGTCTGCTGTGTTTGGGTTAACATGCGGACGATGACGCAACGCCCTTTAATTGGGCAATCTAAAATACTGAGACATCGAGGATACGCATGATACGCGCCTTAATTACCGGGGGGGCTGGGTTTATCGGCAGTCACCTTGCCGAACACTTGCTTAATGCAGGCCAGCATGTGACTGTTATTGATGATCTTAGCACCGGACGTTTTGACAACATCGCTCGGCTGGAGCATCATCCCAATTTTCGTTACGCTATTGAAGATATTCGCAACATCCACGTTATTGATCGCCTTATCAGCGAATGTGACATTATTTATCATTTAGCCGCGATGGTCGGTGTGCAGAAAATCATCAATGAGCCGATCAACACCATCGAAGTCAATGTCGGTGGCACAGAGATTATCTTAAAAACGGCGCGGCGTTATCGCAAGAAAGTCATGATCGCCTCGACTTCGGAAGTCTATGGCAAAGGGGTCAGCTTTCCTTTCCGTGAAGATGATGACAGTCTGCTGGGTCCCACCGTCCGCAATCGTTGGGCGTATGCCGCCTCCAAAGCAATTGATGAATTTCTCTCGTTGGCTTATCACAAAGAAGTCGATCTTCCGGTGGTCATCTTCCGTTTATTTAACACCGTTGGGCCGCGCCAGCGTGGGCAGTATGGCATGGTCGTGCCGCGCTTCGTCCAATGGGCGCTGAGTGGACAGCCGATTCAAGTTTACGGCACGGGCGATCAAAGCCGCTGTTTCGGCAATATCTTTGATGTTATCGATGCCATCCAAAAATTATCCGAGGAAGATAGCGCACTTGGCCAAGTCTACAACATCGGCAGTAATGAAGAAATCTCGATTATGGGGCTGGCAGAAAAAGTCCGCCAACGCGCCGGAAGCCATTCCGAGATTAAACTGATCCCTTACGATCAAGCCTACGAACCCGGCTTTGAGGATTTCCAGCGGCGTGTTCCCAGCCTGGAAAAAGTGATGCAAATCATCGAGTGGGCACCTTCCACCCCGCTTGATACCACAATTGACCAGATTATCCAATATCATCAGGAGAATCCTAAGCTATGGCAGAAGTAACCCGCAAAGAACTGATTATGATGCTCAACGGTTCGGATCGTCCCCGCTTGGCAGGGGTCGATTTAAGCAATATCGATATGAATCGGTTGGATTTTGAAGGTGCTAACCTGCGTGGGGCAAATCTTCAAGCCAGCAATATGCTCGAATCCATTTTGCGCTCGACCAATATGACGGGCGTGAATATGACCGGGACGCAAGCGGCTTATGCGGATATGGACAAAGCTAACCTGACCGCCGCCAACCTGACCCTGACCAATTTACAAGGCGCTCGCTTGACGAATGCCACCCTGACCAACGCCACGTTGAATGGCGCAAATTTGCAGGGTGCGATTCTCAAGGGCGCAATCGTCACTGGGGTGAAGTTTGATAACGGAACGACTTGGCCTGACGGCAAAAAAGGCACGGCAGGCAACCCCACCAGCTATATTTAGCAGGTAGCTTTCAGCAGTTAGCGATTAGCTTTCGTCTATTCAAGCTGCATGAGCTTTATTTGGAATTTTAGCAACACTCGCTCCTCCTGCAATATCAAATCCGCTTGCATCTGTATTCAAAAAGAGGCGTGTTTTCTAAGAAAACTACGCCTCTTTTGAATTTGCTATAAGCTAATCGCTGATAGCTAACCGCTAAAAACTAGACCAGCGTTGCGTCCGTCTTGACTTGCAGGCTGCCTACGCCGCCTTCATAGTCGATGACGATCTGCTTTTCCGCGACATTAAAGCCGGGGGTCTCCCACACGCCACCGCGTCCAATGAAATCATCGTTATCCTTCACGCGGCTGAAGTGATCGGGCATCTTTACGCCGCCAAGATTACCGTCAACCGTAACACGGACAGCTGCTTTATACGGAACATTGATTTTAACCGCGCCGACACCGCCTTCGATGTCGATCCGCGCTGCGGCATTTTCCGCGATATTGAGGATCGTCGCGCCAACCCCGCCCTCAATGCTGGCCTGATAGCTGCCGTCTGGTAGGCTCAATTGAATTTCTCCCACGCCGCTGTCCAAATTCAAGCGAGTGAGTTGTAGACCCGTCAAGTCAATGTGTGCCGGGCCCACTCCGCCATCAATGTCGAGCTTAAGCGGCACTTTGGGACTCAAACGCACATCCCAGCGCAGTTCACCGCGATTAGTCACCGACTTTAGGGCGCGGCGTACCGAACCGACTACTTGATTGACCCCCGGTTTTTGGCGTAAGCGCACGGTCTTATCCACATCGCCGGAAGTCGTAAATTCGATTTCGCCGACGTAAGCCAGATCAGCCTCGAACAAATTGTCCGAATCGACCAACGGCTTAATCGAAGACTGCCCAAGCGACAAATCCAGTTTGATGTTGCCGGTACTCGCGCCTTCTAACCCAACTTGATAACTCGACTGCTTGATCTCTTCGCCTTCGGTGAAGGTATCAACCATCTTGTTAAAGCGATCTCCGATTTTATCAAACGAGAACGACCATTCGGTTTTGTACTGCTTTTCATTCGTCATGGGAATATTCCTTCCTTCTAACAATGAGTCTATCCCATTGTAAATTGTTTTGATGAGCTACTCTTTAATACGCACATATCCGCAGAAAGTTGCTAAACCGCAAGACTAAGAAATACAACGGTTGACGCTGCTTACCTAAACCATGCTATAATGCCGCCTCAAATTCCGGCAGCTCTTTAACCAGAACTGACCGAAAAAGTCAGCTTGGAGAAACAAAATGCCTCAAAAAAAAGTCTGGATTCTGCTTTTAGCGCTGCTGGCGCTGTCTTTCGGGGGGATCATTTCCGCCCAGGATGCTACTGCCACTAATTTATTGCGGGATCCCGGATTTGAAAATCAGAGTACTTGGCCTGTCGCCGCTGCCGCATCGGATAACAGCGCTGTTTTCGCCGTCGCCCCAGATTGGCAAGGCTGGGTGACGGAACAACCCCGTACACAAGACTGGCAAAATCGAATCCCGAATGGGTATCCCTTCAGTGAAAATGGCGCGGGTTATACCCACTCCGGCAATCGCTCGCAGGAGATCAGCCGGGGCAGCGCCACATTTACGGCTGCCGTTTATCAATCTGTCGCCGTTACGCCTAATTCTAACGTAACGGGCAGCGCATGGGTGCGGATGAATCTGAACCTGAATGCCAACCCCGGCGCACAAGCGCGTGTTGGGATTGACCCCAATGGCGGTAGTAATCCATTTGACAGCGACATCGTGTGGTCAACGTGGGCGGTCAATTCGCTTTACTGGACTCAGCTTACCGTCAGCGCGACTGTTGTTGGGCCAAATGCGACCATTTTCCTGTATGCGACACAGGCTTTCCCGGCAGACCCGAATGGTATGTATTGGGATGATGCCTCGCTTACGGGTACGCCCGGTGCAACCGCCGCGCCTACCGTCCCTCCACCGCCAGCCCAAGCCAGTTTCGTTGTCCCGCAGCCGCCACAAGCTGATGGCTCGGTTGTCCATACCGTGCAATCCGGTGATACGATCAACGCGATTTCCGTCGCTTATGGTGTGGCCGTCCCAGATATTCTCACACTCAACAATCTGGCAAATGCCCGTATCATCCAAATTGGGCAGCGCTTGATTATCCGTCCCGCTGGCGAAGGTGGCGAAGAGGAAGGCGGTGAGGACAATGGGACTGCCGCGCCCATTCGTACCCGAAGCAGCGCAGATACTAGCGAAGCCACTGCGTCGGGGCAAACAGCAGGACAAAATCCGACGGCTGAACCGCAGGAAGAAGAACCAACTGCTGAGGAACCAGCGCCGCAGCCTACCCGCACCCCTGCGCCACCTGCACCCGTCGCGCAGGCCGATACTGACCAACAAATTGACCCGGCCTCAGTGGTTTCTTCAGTCTGCGTAACGCTGTTTGAAGACACCAACATGAATCGGATTCAGGATCAGGAAGAAATCCCACTAAGCGGCGGCGAAATTACGCTGAATAAAGGTGCTGAAACCGTCGAAACGCATGAGCCATCTGGCGAACCGGATCCGTTTTGCTTTAGCGATTTAGAAGCAGGCGATTATGTGGCGGCGGCTAGCGCGCCGGAAAATTATGGCTTGACGAGTCCCGACCAAATTCGTCTGCGCGTCCAGCCCGGAACAACGCTCAATGTCGTCTTTGGGGCGGCGGAAGGTGTGGAGGCTGCTGCGCCTCCGCCTGCCGATGCAGGGCAGTTGGTGGAAGAAGTCGCTACACCAGCGGAAACTGAAACAGATTCGACCAATCAACTTCTGCAAATCAGCGGTTTGATCGTCTTTGGTTTAGCAGGTGTGACACTGATCGGCGGCGCAGCGGCTGTTTTCCTGATGCGTCGGCGCTAAAAGAGGAAAAACCTATGACTCCGCGACTAATGCGCCTGGTGATGATAGTAGTCTACGTACTGATGCTGGCGAGCGTGACATTTCCGCTGGTGGCTCAGAATGACGGTCAGCTTTGTGTGGAAGCGTTTGAAGACCGCAATGGTAATGGCGTTCAAGATGGGGGCGAACCGCTGCTGAATCGCGGGGTCAGTGCTAATTTGTTGGATCTAAGTGGCGTGATCGTCACCAGCCGGATTCTCGATAACTCACCCTTAGCGGGGCGCGGCTTGATCTGCTTTAACGAATTGGCGGCAGGCCAGTACAGTATTGAAATCAGCAGCGCGGATTATCAAGCGACGATCCCCGGGGGCCTCACTGTTGAGATCATCAGCGGTCTGCCGCCGCAAGTATTGACGTTTGGTGGACGACGAATCGAGAGCGAAACCGGAACGCCTGTCACGGATGTGACGACTCAAGCTGAAAAAGATGCCCTCGTAGAACGCGCACTCGTCGCGGGGGCAGGTTCAGCCGCCGCCATGCTGTTAATGGCTTTTATCGGTCTTATCATTTATGCGCTTACGCTGCGAAGCCGTTACCGTCGGCTTCCGTCCCCGCCTTCGGATGATTATTATCGCAAGCGCACAACCACCGGCTCGATGCGTGCTGTCCGCCCTTCTGATACGGGCGAATTTCCGCGTAATCGCCCCTAATTAGTGAAGAGGGAAAAGTTGAAAGTGACAAGTTTTGCTTTCAACTTTTTACCTGTCACTTTACGCCTCACCCGCGCACGAGTTCACCCCAAACCACCGTTTGCAAATCGGTTGATGGCAAATTAAAAGTTTCCGCCACCGCCGGATACGTCACGCGACCATGATAAATATTTAAGCCCTTCGCCAAGCCAGGATCGCTCCGCATCGCCTCGCTCAACCCATGATCGGCGACACGCAGCACATAACGCAGCGTCGCATTCGACAATGCCAAGCTCGATGTGCGCGGCACTGCCCCCGGCATATTGGCAACGCCGTAATGTAAAACACCATCCACAACATAGGTCGGATTGCTGTGCGTGGTGGCATGGGTCGTCTCGACACAACCACCCTGATCGACAGCGACATCCACAATCACGCTGCCAGCAGGCATCGTCGGCAGCATATCACGCCGAATCAAACGCGGCGCTTTGGCACCCGTAATCAGCACCGCGCCGATAACGGCATCAGCAGTCTTGATCGACTCGGCGATGTTG
>Ga0163147_10007397_pt1 | contig 12474 bp, 8 predicted proteins | sample OliLakLV19MP6G1_FD_148597 | JGI IMG/M metagenome (GOLD analysis project Ga0163147, IMG submission 148597) | Freshwater microbial mat bacterial communities from Lake Vanda, McMurdo Dry Valleys, Antarctica- Oligotrophic Lake LV.19.MP6.G1 | ecosystem: Environmental > Aquatic > Freshwater > Lake >...
CCCGCAGAGTCGGCGAGCCACCCGGCCACGGCCGCCCAGCCGAGCACGACCAGGGTCACGGTCAGTACCTGGCGGCACCAGGTCGTGGTGAACAACCGCACGTGCGCCCGCGGGGAACTCGCGGCGGCGGCATTCAGCGGTTCGCGCCAGTAGGCGAGCGCGGTCGGGGCAGCGACGGCCAGCACCGTCCACAGCACGTGGACCGGCGTCAGCCAGGGGGCACCACCCATCGACGCACCGGTGACGGTAAGGGCGAGCATCGTCAGCACGGCGACCGCGAGGACTCCGGCGCCGCGCCGGATGACGTCGCGAGCATGGCGCGACGCCTTGATCCGGGGGATCAGTCCCGCCGGACCCTCGCCCTGCGCCGTCACCACCGGCCCGTCCTGCGCGGCGATGATCTGGCCCGTCGATCGCCAGTGGGCGACCAGCTGGTCGCGCTGCTGCGGCGCCACCCCCGCGAAGACCCGGACGTCTTGCGGCCAGGAACCAGCCGCCACGTCGTCGCCGGTCACCAGTCCGCTGCCGCGGGTGCCGACCACCAGGCCCGCCCGCGACGCCGCCGCCAGCGCAGACGCCCTGGGATCGGCGCTGACCAGCACCACCTCGACGCCCAGGCCGGCCAGCTCGATCACGGCGTCGCGGGCGCCGGACGGCACAGCGTGATGGAAGGCCACCATGCCCCGCAACCGCAACCCGGATTCCAGCCGGCCCGAGGAGTTGCCGACGACGCGCCTCGTGGTGGTGGCCACCGCCAGCACCCGCAGGCCCTCGGCCGACCACGCCTGGGCGACCGGCTGCCCCTGTGCCCGGGCGACGCACGCCCCGTTGCGGGCTGTGATCAGCAGTGGCCAGATCGTCTCGGGTGCACCACGGCACACCACGAGGTAGCCGTCACCGGTGTCGTGAACGGTGGTCAGTCGGCGCCGGTCCGGGTCGTAGGGGACCTGGTCCACCAGGGGCAGGGCCGCCCTGATCTCGGCCGGATCCAGCCCCAGCGAGCCGGCCCAGGACAACACGGCGGTATCCAGCACCGACGGGGGGTCGGCCACCCCGAGGACCAGTGCCCGCGCAAGATCGGGCAGGTCGGTGTCCAGCGCCCACATCCGCGACACCGACGCACGGTCCCCGCCTGACGCGTCCGCGGTGTCGAGGACCAGCAGGGTCACCCCGCCGGGCAGTTCCAGTTCGGGGCCACCGTTCAGGGCGATGCGCCCGAGCAACAACAGCATCCCGGCCGCTGAGCCCAGCAGAGCGATCGACGCGGCCGTGGCAGCCGAATCGCGCCAGCCCGCGCCGACGAGTGCGGTCATGGCGACGGCCGCGATCGCCACGACCGCGATCGCCAGCGATCCCGCCACGGCCACCGAGCGCACGTCACGTCGCCAGGTCAGCGGCGTGCCCGGTGGCGCAGCCGGGTCCGCGACCTGGCGATCCACCGGCCTGGACTCAGGCGGTCGCGTTGGCGACCAACCCCAACTCGGCCGGGTCGACCAGCGACTCGTGAGCCGGAAGTACCCGCACCGTGTACCCGAAGGCGCCGGTGCGTCCCAGCGGTAGGGACCCGGTGAAGGTATGGCGCCCTTCGCCATGATCCACGCCGTGTTCCAGCGGCAGCCGCTGCTCCGCCTTGAGCACGTCAGCGTCGTCGACACCGCCGTGCACGAGTTCCACGCAGACGTCGGCGGGAGTCAGTTCCCCCAGATGGACATAGGCGTCCACGGTCAGCGTGTCGCCGATCTGAGGTGCCGCCCCCAGGCCGTGGCTCTCGATGTGGTCGACCCGTACGCCGTGCCAGGCCGCCACCACGCGCCGCTTCCAGGCCGCGAGCGCGCGCGCCCCGGCGTGCTTGTCGGCACCGTTGAGAGCCCGCGACGACGCGGCCGCCGGTGAATAAAGCTGCGTGACGTAGTCGGCCACCATCCGCTGCGCCAGCACCTTCGGGCCCAGCGTCGACAGCGTGTGACGGACCATCTGCAGCCACCGCTTGGGCAGGCCGGCCTCGTCACGGGCGTAGAAGGCGGGGGCGACGGAGGACTCGATCAAGTCGTACAGCGCCGCGGCTTCAAGGTCGTCACGGTGATCGGGGTCCTCGACACCGTCCGCGGTCGGGATCGCCCAGCCGTTCTCACCGTCGTACCACTCGTCCCACCAGCCATCGAGGATGGACAGGTTGAGGCCACCGTTGAGCGCCGACTTCATGCCCGAGGTGCCACATGCCTCCAATGGGCGAAGTGGGTTGTTGAGCCAGACGTCGCAACCGGGGTAGAGCCGCCGTGCCATCGCGATGTCGTAGTTGGGCAAGAAGGCGATCCGGTGGCGCACCCCGGCCTCGTCGGCGAACCGCACCACCTGTTGGATGAGCCGCTTGCCGCCGTCGTCCGCCGGATGCGACTTGCCGCCGATGATGATCTGGATCGGCCGGGTCGGGTGCAACAGCAGCGAGCGCAGCCGCTCCGGGTCGGACAACATGAGCGTCAGTCGTTTGTACGTCGGCACCCGGCGGGCGAAGCCGATGGTCATGACATTCGGGTCGAAGGCCGAATCGATCCAGCGAAGCTCCGCGGGTGAGGCGCCCCGTTCGGTCCAGGACTGCCGCAGCCGAGAGCGCGCCCAGTCGACCAACTGCGACCGCAGCTCGCCACGCAATGCCCACAACTCGGCATCACCGGCGTCGGCGAACACCGACCAGTCGTTGAGTTCGCCGAAGGACCTCCCCCCCAGCTTGGTACCGAAGTCGACGACCTTGCGGTCGACCCAGGTGGCGGGGTGCACGCCGTTGGTGACCGAGGAGATGGGGGTCTCGGAGGCGTCGAATCCGGCATAGAGACCCTGGAACATGCCCTGACTGACCGCGCCGTGCAGCTTGGAGACACCGTTGGCGCGCTGCGCCAGGCGCAGGCCCATGACAGCCATGTTGAACAGCGACGGGTCACCGCCGGGATAGTCCTCGGCGCCCAGCGCCAGGATGTCCCCAGCAGCCAGCCCGGGCAGCGCCGCGCCACCGCCGACGAAGGTTGCGACGAGGTCGCGGTCGAAGCGATCGATGCCGGCGGGGACGGGGGTGTGGGTGGTGAACAGCGTCCCCGCCCGGACAGCCTCGACAGCCTCGCCGAAGTTGAGCCCGTCGGCGACGAGTTCGCGGATGCGCTCCAGGCCGAGGAAGCCGGCGTGCCCCTCGTTGCTGTGGAAGACCTCGGGGGTGTCGACACCGGCGATCCGGGCGTAGGCGCGGACGGCGCGCACGCCACCGATGCCCAGCAGCATCTCCTGCTGCAGCCGGTGCTCCTTGCTGCCCCCGTAGAGCCGGTCGGTGACAACCCGTGCCCGCTCGTCGTTGGCCTGGATGTCGGTGTCCAGCAGCAGCAGCGGCACCCGGCCGACCTGGGCCAGCCACACCGCAGCGTGCATCTGCCGCCCCTCGGGCAGACCGATCGTGATCTCCACGGGGGTGCCGTCCACCTCGCGCAGCAATGACAGCGGGAGCTCGTTGGGGTCCAGGACGGGGTAGGTCTCCAGCTGCCAGCCGTCGCGCGACAGCGACTGCCGAAAGTATCCGGTCTTGTAGAACAGGCCGACGCCGATGATGGGCACCCCGAGGTCGCTGGCCGCCTTGAGGTGATCCCCGGCCAGAATTCCCAAGCCACCGGAGTACTGCGGCAGAGCGGCCGCGATACCGAACTCCGGCGAGAAGTACGCGATGCCGGACGGCGACTGCGGCAATCTCTGGAACCACTTGGGCGTCTCCAGGTAGTCGCGAAGCTCGGCCGCTGTCGCCTGGACCCTGCTGACGAAGTCGCCATCGGCCGCCAGCCGGGCCAGCTCGTCGGGGCTGAGCAGGCCGAGCAGGCGAACCGGATCGCCTGCCGCGGGTGTCCAGCGGCTCGGGTCGATGCCGCTGAACAGGTCCCGCGTCTGCGGGTGCCAGGACCAGCGCAGGTTGAGGGCCAGTTCGCCCAGCGGGGCAAGGGGCTCGGGCAGCACGGTGCGGACGGTGAACCGCCGGATCGCTCTCACGTCGGCGAAGCCTAGGGGTGCGCCGGGCGTCCGGCGGTGCGTGCGGCGATTCCCCCCGATTCCCCGGCCCGATCCTCGCCGGTGCGCCGCGCCCGGAGGGCGGCGCCATGCAAGAAGGCCCGACCGCCGTTACGGTCGTGTCCGTGGGTACATCCGCGCCCGATATCGCGCCTGCCATGACGCGCCGCCCGGCCGTCCCCGCCACCCTCGTCGGACGGATTCCGGTGACCGGGGTCACGCCCGTGGTCGACGGCGGGCGCTGGCCCGCGAAGGCCTCGGTCGGCGAAGCCGTGCCCATCCAGGCAACGGTGTTCCGCGAGGGCCACGACGCCGCAGCCGCGACCGCGGTGCTGCGCCGCCCGGACGGGACGGTGCACTCCCGGCGGCGGATGAGCGAGGTGGCGCCGGGTTCCGACCGCTACCAGGCGTGGGTGGTGCCCGACCGTCCCGGGCTGTGGTCGTTCTGCGTCGAGGGCTGGGCCGATCCGTATGAGACCTGGCACCACGCGGCCGAGCTCAAGGTCGCGGCCGGTGTGGACGTCGACCTGATGCTCGCCGAGGGGGTCGCCGTCCTCGAACGCGCCATCGCCGCGCTGCCGCTGGTCAATGCCGAGGCGGCCGCGGCCCGGCGGGTCTTCACCGACGCCGTGCGGGCACTGCGCTCGCCGGACGCAGATCCGCAGGTGCGGTTGGCACTGGCGGCAGGCGCCGACGTGCGAGCGGCGCTCAGCCGCTTCCCGTTGCGGGAGTTCATCAGCTCCAGCCCGGACCTGCTGCTGCGCGTCGAGCGGCAACGGGCGCTGTTCAGTGCCTGGTACGAGTTCTTCCCCCGCAGTGAGGGCGCCTACCGCGATAGCGACACCGGGCAATGGGTGTCCGGGACCTTCCTGACCGCCGCGAAACGCCTGCTGGCGGTGGCCGCCATGGGATTCGACATCATCTACCTGCCGCCGATCCACCCGATCGGGCAGGTCAACCGCAAGGGACCCAACAACACCCTGGGCCCCGCCCCGAGCGACCCGGGCTCGCCGTGGGCGATCGGCTCCGACGAGGGCGGCCACGACGCGATCCATCCCGACCTGGGGGACGAGGTGGACTTCGGGGCCTTCGTCGCGGCTGCGCGCGAGGCCGGCCTGGAGGTCGCCATCGACCTCGCCCTGCAGTGCGCGCCCGACCACCCGTGGGCCAGAGAGCATCCGGAGTGGTTCACCCGGCGCGTCGACGGCACTATCGCCTATGCCGAGAACCCACCCAAGAAGTACCAGGACATCTACCCGCTGAATTTCGACGACGATCCGACCGGGCTCTACGCCGAGATCCGCCGGGTGGTCGAGCTGTGGATATCCCGTGGCGTGACGGTCTTCAGGGTCGACAACCCCCATACCAAACCCATGGAGTTCTGGGAGTGGTTGATAGCCGGCGTCAACACCGATCATCCGGAGATCATCTTCCTGGCCGAGGCGTTCACCCGGCCGGCGATGATGGCCACCCTGGGCAAGATCGGCTTCCAGCAGTCCTATACCTACTTCACGTGGCGGACCACCAAGAGCGAGATCGCCGGCTACCTGGAGTACCTGGCAGGTGAGTCAGCCGACTACATGAGGCCCAACTTCTGGCCCAACACCCCGGACATCCTCCACCCGTTCCTGCAGTTCGGCGGGCCACCCGCCTTCCGGCTGCGGGCGGTGCTGGCCGCCACCCTGGTGCCCTCCTGGGGAATGTACGCCGGGTACGAGCTGTACGAGCACGTGGCCCGGCCCGGCGCCGAGGAGTACATCGACAACGAGAAGTACGAGTACCGGCCCCGCGACTTCGAGGCCGCTGAACGCGAGGGGCGCTCGCTGGCGCCGCTCATCACTCGGCTCAACGCCATCCGCAATGCTCATCCCGCTCTGCAGCAGCTACGCAACATCACGTTCCACCCGACATCGGACGACTCGGTGATCGCCTACTCGCGCCACCTGCCGGCCGCACTGTCACCGTCGGGGCACGATGACACCATCCTGGTGGTGGTCAACCTCGACCCCCACTCGGCGAAGGAGACCGTGGTCGACGTGGACCCGACGACGATCGGGCTACCGGCCGAAGCAGCCTTCGGCGTCCGGGACCTGATCACAGATCAGGCCTGGACCTGGGGGACCAGCAACTATGTCCGTCTCGACCCGTTCGTCGAACCCGCGCACGTGTTCCACGTGCAGGGCTAGACGACTCGACGCGCAACCAATGGAGTCTTAGCGTGCAGGGTCTGCAACTGACCAGTCCGGGCTTGCGGCACGACCCGAACTGGTACAAGAAGGCTGTCTTCTACGAGGCGATGATCCGTGCCTTCGCCGACTCCACCGGCTCCGGATCCGGCGACTTCGCGGGACTGATGTCGAAACTGGACTATCTGGAGTGGCTGGGCATCGACTGCCTGTGGCTCCCGCCGTTCTACGACTCGCCTTTGCGCGACGGTGGCTACGACGTCAGTGACTACTACTCGGTGCTGCCGGAGTTCGGGACGCTGCCCCAACTGACCGAACTGGTCGGCGCGGCCCACGCCCGTGGCATCCGCGTGGTCACCGACCTGGTGCTCAGCCACACCAGTGACGCCCACGCCTGGTTCCAGGCCTCGCGATCGGATCCCGACGGCCCCTACGGCGACTACTACGTGTGGAGCGACACCGACGACCGGTATGCCGAAGCCAGGATCATCTTCGTCGACACAGAGACCTCCAACTGGACGTTCGACCCCATCCGGCGGCAGTTCTTCTGGCACCGGTTCTTCTCCCACCAGCCGGACCTCAACTACGACAATCCCGAGGTCGCCGAGGCGATGCTCGACGTGTGCCGGTTCTGGCTCGACATCGGCATCGACGGCTTCCGGCTGGACGCGGTGCCGTACCTGTTCGAGGAGGAGGGAACCAACTGCGAGAACCTGCCGGGCACGCATGCCTTCCTGGCCCGGGCGCGCAATCTCATCGACACCGAATACCCGGGCAGGATATTGCTCGCGGAGGCCAACCAGTGGCCCAAGAACGTCGTGGAGTATTTCGGGACCGACACCGAGCCCGAATGCCACATGTGCTTTCACTTCCCGGTGATGCCGCGCATCTTCTACGCCCTGCGCGAGGAACGCGCAGCACCGATCATCGATATTCTCGCTGATACGCCGGGGATCCCCAGCACCGGGCAGTGGGGGACCTTTCTGCGCAACCACGACGAGTTGACGCTGGAGATGGTGACGACCTCCGAGCGGGCCGCGATGTACGGCTGGTACGCCGCGGACCCCCGGATGCGTGCCAATGTGGGGATCCGGCGACGGCTGGCCACCCTGCTCGACGGCTCGCGCGCCGAGACCGAACTCATCCACGCCTTGCTGCTGTCGCTGCCCGGCAGCCCCTGCTTGTACTACGGGGACGAGATCGGCATGGGCGACAACATCTGGCTGTCCGACCGTGACGCGGTCCGCACCCCCATGCAGTGGACACCCGACCGGAACGCGGGCTTCTCGGTCGCCGACCCCGGGAAGCTGTACCTGCCGGTCGTGCAGTCGCTGGGCTATCACTACAGCGCGGTCAACGTCGAGGCGCAGTTGGCGACCTCGTCCTCGCTGCTGCACTGGGTGCGCGGGATGCTGGAGCTGCGGCGGCGGCACCCCGTCTTCGGCCTCGGTTCCTATGTGTCCGTCGAGGCGGAGAACCCGGCGGTTCTGGCCTTCCTCCGGGTACTCGACGCCTCGACGCCCGGCGGCCAGGACGAGCCGCCCGAGACGGTGCTGTGCGTGCACAACCTGGCCTCGACACCCCAGGCCACGATCGTCCGGCTGGAGGGGATGGTCGGCGCGCCGGTCAGCGACCTGTTCGGCGGCACCGGCTTCCCCTCGGTCGGGCCGGACGCCACGCTCAGCCTGACGCTGGGCTCACGCGACTTCCTGTGGCTTCGGCTGACGCCGGTCGAGCCGTCCGCATGAACGCACCAGCGGGCGCCTCGATGGAGAGCGTGCTCGCGGCCTGGCTGCCCGGTCAGCGCTGGTACCCCGCCAAGGGCCGAGCGGTGAGTATGCGGGTGCTCGCCGACCTCACCCTCGCAGACCCCGCCCACGCAGACATGGCGTCCTCCGGCAGTGGTGGCGACGGCACGCGGGTCAGCGTCGTCATCGTCGACCTCGGCCTGGGTGAGGACCTGGCGTCGGCGTTGCAGGTGCCCATCGTGGCCCGCCGCGAGCCGGTGCCCGGGCGACCGGAGGGGTTCATCGGGCTGCTGGCCACCTCGCAGGGCCCTCGTCACCTCTACGACGGGCCGCACGACGCCGCCTACGTCGAGGTGCTGGCGGTCATGTTGCGGGAACGGGCCACCGTGCGGTGCGCATCCGGCTGGGTCGCGTCGGTGCCGACGACCATGCCGGAGTCGGTGACGGCACCGCCGGCTGCCTCTCGCGTGCTGTCGGGCGAGCAGTCCAACACCTCCGTCATCACGACCTTCGCAAGCGGAGCGGGCAGCATCATCAAGATCTTCCGATCGTTGCAGTCCGGTGAGAACCCGGACATCACGCTGCAGACCGCGCTGGCCGCGGCCGGGTCCACCCGTGTCCCGGCGCCGATCGGCTACGTCCGCGGCGGGTGGACCGATCCGCACGGCCGCCCCGTCGTGGCCGACCTGGCCTTCGCCAGCGAGTTCCTGCCCGACGCCCCCGATGCCTGGCGCACGGCGACGGTCGCCGTCGAACGCGGCCGGGGCTTCGAGGCCGACGCCCTCGACCTCGGCGCCGCAACCGCCGAGGTCCACCTGGCGCTGGCCTCGGCGCTGCCCAGTGAACCGGCCACGGCCGACCGGCTGGCCGCCCTGGCAGCATCATTGAGCAACCGGATCCGGTGGGCGGTCGAAGCGGCGCCGGAGCTGGCACGCTACGCCGACGGGGCCCGGGCAGTGGTGGCGGCCGTGACCCGGGTGAGCGAGGCGCCGGACTGGCAACGCATCCACGGCGACCTGCACCTGGGCCAGGTGCTGCGGCCACCGGGGCGCGGGTGGGTGCTGCTGGACTTCGAGGGCGAGCCGCTGCGGCCGCTGCCGGAGCGGATCGCGCTGGACACGCCGCTGCGCGACGTCGCCGGGATGCTGCGGTCCTTCGACTATGCCGCCCGGCGTGTCACAGTCGGGCTGGCTCCGGGGCCGGCGACGGATGCGGCCATCGAGCGGGCCGACGCCTGGGCGACAGCGGCCCGAGATGCCTACTGCCGCGGCTACGCCGCAGTGTCGGGCCGCGACCCGCGCTCCTATCCCATCGTGCTGGCCGCGCTGGAGCTGGAGAAGGCGCTGTACGAGGTGGTCTACGAGACCCGCAACCGGCCCAGCTGGTTGCCGATCCCGCTGCACGCCGTGGCCAGGCTGCTCGCGTCCTGACCGGCCACCCCGACATGTGATCGCGCACTGACCGATCTGGGGCTTCCTGATCGTTTCCGTCGCGTGGGCGGCGACGGAGCCCGGTATCGGCACCGGTCGACGTCGCGGCCGTCGGCTCCGGACTCGAGAACCGGCTGCAGCGCCGTTTCGTCGAGGTCGAGATGCCGAGGCAGGTTCGACGACAGGTCGTCGAGCGCTTCGGCAAGGGCCTGGCGGGTCGCTGGGCTGGCCACGTCCCTCGCCGCAAACGTCGATCAGCTCGAGGCCGACCACCGAACCGTCGCCTCCCTGCTCGGCGAGATCGAAGACCTCGCTCATGACCTGGCGCCGCTCGTCGGATGGCCGGGAAGAGAAGTGCGTCTTCGTTGCGGAGGTGGGAGTCGAGCGTTTGGCAGTAGCTCAGGCAGTTCACCTGCAACGGGTGTGTCAAGCCCGCTAGGAGCGGCACCGTCACCGACCAGGTGCCGCGCTCGTCACGCCGGGAGTCTGAGGTCGAATGCGACGAGCGCGGCCCGCGCCTGCTTTGGCTCGGCACCATCGGCCACGGCCACCAGCGCCGCCCGCCAGGCGGCCGCGAGCATGCGACCGAGCACGGGAGACACCGAAGCGGGGCCGGCACCCAGCAGCTCGGCCAGCCGGTCGCCTGCTGCTCCGGGGGGTGGCTCCCCGAGGATGCGGAGGAACCCCTCGCGCACCGCGAAGTCGAAGCCGACGAGCAGCGCCGTCGACACGGCCGAGGAGCGGTCCGAGGCGGGCTGGGCCGCCGCGATGGCGCCCTCCAGCCGGTCCAGCAGGCGCCGCTCGACGTCCTCCCGCACGAACGCGTAGAGCCCGAGCTTGCTGCCGAAGTGGTGGTAGATCGCACCGGTGGTCACTTCCGCCGCCGCGGCCAGCTCACCGACCCTGACCTCGTCGAAGCGGCGCGCCCCGAACTCCCGGACCGCGGCCAGCGCCAGCCTGCCCTTGGGGGAGGTCGACACCGGGATCCAGTCGCGCACGTGCGCATAATGCCGTTATGCTTTGCGCTATTCCCGTTACGACACGGAGGTTGCGCCATGAAGCTCGAGTTCCTGTTCGTCCCGACGTCCGACCTGAATGCCTCGCTCGCCCTGTACCGCGAGGGCCTCGGATTCACCGAGTTGTGGCGCGAGGGTGACGCGACCGTCGCGCTGACCCTGCCTGGCAGCGACGTGCAGCTGATGCTCGATGCCAACGACCCCGATGCGCCGAGCGGGCCGCTCTTCGTCGTCGATAGCGTCGAGGCCTTCCATGCCGGGCGGGCCGAGTCGCTCATCGTCGTCGAGGAGCCCTCGGAGATCCCCGGTGGCTTCCTGGCCACCTACCGGGACCCGGGCGGGGCCACCCTCTACGTCATGGACCAGTCGACCGACTCGACCGGGCAGTAGCTCGCGCACGCTCAGCCCACCGGCACGGGCTCACGCCGGTCGGACGTCCGCGAAGGCCGAGAGCTTCAGCCAGTGCGACAGCGCCCGGCGTGCGAACAAGGGCCGTCAAGGGCGAGGCCGCCGGCGCAGCTCGCCACGCCACAAGTCGACCATGACGCGCAGCGGACCCGGCTGATCTGGGGCGGCCATGGCCTGGCAGCGATGACTCGGCCGTGACCGCGACTTGCCGATTCGCCCCCAGCTCGGACCAGGCATCTGGTAGTCGTAGTTGGGGCCGAGTGCCGCTGGATCAGATCACCGCTCACGTGACCCGAACAATCGCTTGACCATGCCCTGACAAATACGCGACACAGTCGACTCAGCTCGCCAGTCAGGCGGGACAAGCGATGAGGAGACTGCGATGCGCTCGACCACCCGCCAGGCCCTGGCCTTGACCTGCGCCGTCGGCGCCGCCATGATCTCGATGAGCCTGGCGCCTGCCGCGTCGGCCACCACCACCGAACCCAGCACCGGTGCGCCCGCCGCCTCGGCCAGTCCGACGGTCGACGACTGGCTGCGGCAACGGCTGGAACTCATCTGCGCCAGGGTGCCCAATGCGATCACCCGCACCGAGCGGCTCACCGAACGCCTGGCGGGCGACGCTACGACCCCGGGCTCTCTGCTGTGGCTTGAAGAGAAGGCCGCCGAGGCTCGCGAGACCGGCCGCGACGACCTCGCGACCGGGCTGGAGAACCGGCTTGAGGTGCGGACCCAACTGGCCGACCTGCTGCCCGAACGGCTGGAGTTCCTGCAGCGCGCCGTGGTCCGCTGCGAGGAGACCGGCCTGTGAGGCACCGTCTGCTTAGGCTGGTGGTACCGGTGCTGGTTGCCCCGGTGCTGCTGGTCGGTGCCCTGGCAACCTCCGGCTGCGGGCAACGGCTGGGGCCCGACGCCGGATCGGCCACTCCCGCGGCCACTCCTGCGGCCACGCCGGCCGCCACGGCGCCAGCCGCAGACGCCGTGCCTGCAGACCCCAGCGTCGGGGAGACCGACGTGGCGGAGTTGGAGGCACTGCTCGCCGAGACCGACACCCTGCTCGCTTCGATCGAGGCCGAGCTGTCGCAGGACGCGCCCTAGATCCCTGCCTCGGCCGGGGCGGTGCGACTGCGACTGCGACTGCGACTGCGACCAGGGTCCGCCGAGGTCACGCAGCTTGGCCAGCAGACCGTGCCGCTCGTCCTGGTCGGTGACGACCGCACGCACCGTGGTCGTGTCGTCGGAATGGAATGGACTCCGGTCACTGAACCAGGCCGACCTGCGCTCGTCGAGATGGCCCTCGACCTGATCATGGGAGTCCACCGGCAGGGGTCCGCGAGGCCGGCAGCCTGACCGTCACGGAAAGGCCACCCTCGGCGGCTGTGCCTGCCGTCGCGTCCCCGCCCATCAGCCGGGCCAGCCGGGACACCAACGCCAGCCCCACACCACTGCCGACGGGCCGCTCGCCGCGGTAGCGCTCGGTGAGCAGGCCCGGCTCGAACGCGACGGCAAGGTCCTCCGGCGCCAGACCCGGCCCGCTGTCGCGGACCTCGACGAGCACGGCGTTCGCCGCCGCCCCGGCCGCAAGCACGACGACCCCGGGGGCGGCCCCGGCCCGTGCCCGCAGGGCTCGCAGTGCGTTGTCGGTGAGCGC
>Ga0163147_10007398_pt1 | contig 12469 bp, 9 predicted proteins | sample OliLakLV19MP6G1_FD_148597 | JGI IMG/M metagenome (GOLD analysis project Ga0163147, IMG submission 148597) | Freshwater microbial mat bacterial communities from Lake Vanda, McMurdo Dry Valleys, Antarctica- Oligotrophic Lake LV.19.MP6.G1 | ecosystem: Environmental > Aquatic > Freshwater > Lake >...
GCTGTGCTATGTAAGGTGGCACACTCATAGTACAGGAGAAATAAACACACATGCGAACTTTTAGATTCTCGGCACGTTTTCGACTCGTCTTCGCAATGGCAATACTGTTCACATTGGTTTTCAGCACCCAGATCGCGCCCGTGTTCGCCGCTGCAATTACGGTGAACAGTTTATTGGATGGCGCTCCGGCTGTGGATGGTTTATGCACCTTGCGCGAGGCAATCCAAAACGCCAACGATAATGCGGCGACAAACGCTGACTGCGCCGCCGGAGCGGGCGCCGATGTCATCGGTTTCAGCGTTTCTGGCACAATCAACTTGAATGCGGGACAAGGGCAGTACATCATTTTGGATACGACGGGTTCGTTGACCATCAATGGCAGTGGTATTACCATTCTCGGAACAACCACCTCGGGTGGTCCGCGTATTTTCCATGTTGGCAACGCCACGACGAACGATCAGGCAGCTCGCACGCTGATCCTCAATGCTATTGCCATCCAGCGCGGCGGCGGTACCGGGACGAGTTTAGGTCAGCCCAGCCAATTCGGTGGCTGCATCCTTGTTGCCCCTAACAGCACCGTTACCATTAATGGCAGCACCATCGGCGGCGCGACAGTGGCGCTTGGCTGCCGGGCTACGAACGGCGGCGGTATCTACGGTGATGAGAATGCTACTGTTACGTTGGACAGCGGCACCATTTTACGGCGTGGGCAGGCAACTACCAATGGTGGCGGTGTCTACATCATTACGGGTACATTGAATGTCATCGGTGCTTCATGCATCATCAACAGTTCGGGTACTTTTGGCGGGGGTGTCTTCCTCGGCGACAATGCTTTCCTGAACCTTGGCGACGGAACAACCACAGGCTATTTGATCAGCAATACAGCCGCTCACGGTGGTGGTGTATATGTTGATACTAATGGTGGATTTACGGGCAACCTTGGACGTATCTTCAACAACGTTACGTCACTGGGTTCTACTGGTTCCGGCTATGAAGCCGCCGGCGGTGCTTTCAGCCGTTCCTGCGTCAACTGCTGTATCGTGAATAATACGTCAGACGCTGGCAGCGGCATCTACTCCGTCTATCAACCCGCGCAAGGTCTTGATAGCAGCTTCAACGGCAACTGGTGGGGAAGTTCGTGGGGTCCTCGTGGTATCGACCTTCCCGGTACGAGCAGTGACGCCTCATGGGGCGACAGCATTAGCGGTCCTGGTACTTCGGGTAACGGCATTGATATTACCCTGACCGATGCTAATCCGGCTCCGGGGGGGCAGAGTATGCCGCAGGTAGCTTCGTACCTCACTTCGGGTCCTAGCGATTGCAGCAATGACATCTGCACGCAGCCATCCTCAGTGGATCCATCGGCGCGTTCCTGCGCTGCAACCAAGTAATTTGTAGCGGTGATATAAATCAAAACGCGGAGCATTTGCTCCGCGTTTTTTGTTGCATTTTTGAAATTTGAGAACGTTATTGCTGCTGCTGTTGTTGGATTTGCTGAACCGCCGCGTCATCGTCTGGATTCCAACCCGCGATTGGCAGAATGATATCCAACTCATAGGGTTTTTCGGCAGGGGTGATGATGTGGACTTCGACCTCTAATTCGCTTTCGGCTTTCCCCTTGAAAATGCCGCGAGTAGGCGGAACATCGGTGTAGTCGCGCCCTACGGCGACGCGAATATGGCGCTCCCCTGCAATCACATTATTGGTCGGGTCGAAGCCGATCCAACCGAGCGACGGCAAATAAACTTCCAACCATGCGTGACTAGCGTCCGGTGTAGAGCGTTCGGTATCGTCTGTGCGATGAAACAAGTATCCGCTGACATACCGGGATGGAATGCCTAACGAACGTGTTACTCCAATCATGATGTGGGTGAAGTCCTGACAAACGCCTTTGCGACTTTCGAGCGCATCATCAATCAGAGAATCGACAGCGGTGACATTTGGCACATAGTCAAAGGCATCGTAGATACGGGAATTCAGTTGATGTAAGAAGGTGAGCGGGTCTGAACTTCGCTTCACGCCCAACTCACTCACAAAGTCACTCAAGAGTAGGCTGTCGGGGATACGTGCGCTCGGCATGAGCATATCCCAGAAGTCTCCTTGCTTCACGGCAATATCCAGTGCGTCCCAATCTGCCCCTGTAAGGTGAGTGGGCAGCGGTTCTAGCGGCAGTATTTCGACAGTGGATTCGGCGGTGATGATCATGGCTTCGTGGAACGAAGGAACGTTGAAGAAATGGACGGCATTACCAAGAAAATCGTAGGTTTCACTGATGCGGACTTGCGGATAGGTGCCTAGTTTGAAGCGCAAACATCGCTGTGTGCCTTCGCTGCGCGGCTGCATATGCACTTCGGTGACGCTCTCGCTGATTGCAGAGGTGTAGTGAAACTGAGTTTTGTGCTGAACTGCATAGTACATCACGACACCAATTCATCAATAGGATACACGATATATGCATCGTAGATTGCCGTATGAATATACTCGCATTGTGCGAGAACGTCATCTAAGTACGCATATAAGCCGTTCATGGCAATTTCGTCAATTTGCCCGTAGTCGAAGGTCGCCCGCAACCGTCCTCCCAAGCGATTGACACTTTTTGCCCGCTTGCTCTCGGTCATTTGGGTGAGTGCTTGCAGAGCCGCCGATAGGCTGTTGACTGCAAAGCGTATGGAATGCGGAAAATCGGGATTGAGGATGAGAAACTCGGCAACGCGATTCGGGCGAAGGTCGGCTGTATAGACTTTGCAGTAGGCTTCAAAGGCGGTGCAGGATTTGAGCAGACCAATCCATTCCAAGAAATCTTCCGTCACGCGGGAATGAAAATCAAGGTGGCTGTAGGCGCTGAAATGCGCTTCGAGCATCCGTGCAATGCCACAGGCACGTTCGACTGAACGCCCGATCTGGATGAACTGCCAGCCCTCACCGTGAGTCATGGTCGAGTCGGAGATACCCTGAAACAGGTGACAGCCTTCTTTGACGCCGCGAAAAAACTCGTGGGGTTGATCATCCCATATTTCCTCAAGGCTTGCGCTACGAACTTGCAGCGACAGGCGGTTGACCTGTTCCCACATTTCAGAGCTAATCTGTTCGCGTACATGGCGGGCATTCTCTCTCGCCGCGCTGATGCACGCCACAATTGAATTGTTTTTGCGCGGGTCAAAGGTGAGCAACTGCGTGAGCATATACGGGTCACAGGGACCCTCTGGCATCGCAATATGCAAGCTGTTCATCACCCGTTCCCAACTGCGTTCCGCCGATACGGGTGCAAGGTCGAGCATGAGGTGTAACTGTAAATCGAGCATACGGGCGGTGTGTTCTGCCCGCTCCAAATACCGACTCATCCAGTAGAGAGAATCTGCAACTCGTGACAGCATGGTCGAACTCCTCAGTTAAAAGTTGAAAGTCAAAAGTTAAAAGTAAGAGATGAAACGATAGTCACTACTTTTAACTTTGGCTTTTCACTCGTTTAGTACCCACGTATCTTTACTGCCGCCACCCTGCGATGAATTGACGACTAATGACCCACGTTTTAGCGCAACTCGTGTCAAGCCGCCGGGGACGATGGTGACCTGATCGCCGCTGTAGAGAATGTACGGGCGTAAGTCAATGTGCCGCGCCTCGACACTGCCATCAATGAAGCAGGGCGCACGCGAAAGCGCCAGCGTCGGCTGTGCGATGTAGTTGCGCGGGTCGGCGTTGATTTTTTCCCGAAACTGTTCCCGCTCTGCAATGCTGGCATGGGGCCCAATCAACATACCGTAGCCGCCCGACTCGCCTACCGCTTTGACGACTAGTTTATCCAGATTGTCTAACACGTAGCGGCGTTGTGTATCATCCGAGAGCAAATAGGTCTCGACATTGTTGAGAATGGGGTCTTGCTGCAAGTAGTAGCGAATGATCTGGGGCAGGTAAGCGTAAATGGCTTTATCGTCTGCCACGCCTGTACCGATGGCGTTGGCAAGCGCCACATTTCCCGAACGGTACACGTTGAGCAATCCGGGAACGCCTAACAAGCTATCAGGACGGAAGGCAAGCGGATCGAGAAAATCATCATCGAGGCGGCGGTAAATCACATCGACTCGCTGCAAGCCCGCTGTGGTACGCATGTAAACCACATTGTCATGTACCAGTAGGTCGCGCCCTTCGACCAACGTCAGCCCCATTTGCCGCGCAAGAAAAGCATGTTCAAAATAGGCAGAGTTGTAGACGCCGGGGGAGAGCAGCACGATATTGGGGTCAGAGCGGCGTTTGGGGGCAAGCGCCCGCAGCGTTGAAAGCAGCGCCTGACCATAATGATCAACCGAACGTACACCGTGTGTGCTGAACAACCGCGGAAACACGTATTTCATGACCTGCCGATTCGCCAGCATGTACGAGACGCCGCTCGGCACGCGCAAGTTGTCTTCAAGGACGACGAACTCGCCTGACGACACACGAATTAAATCTGTGCCGACAACCGCGACATAGACATCGTTCGGGACGCGCACACCGCGCATTTGACGGCGGTAGTATTTGCAACTATAGACCAGATCACGCGGGATAGTGCCATCATTCAAGATATGCCCATCGTGATAAATGTCTTTCAAGAACAGGTTGAGCGCGGTAATTCGCTGCGCTAACCCCCGTTCGATCACATCCCATTCGGCGCTTGTGATGATTCGCGGGAGGAGATCGTAAGGAAAGATGCGCTCTGTCCCCTCATCGTTGCCGTAGACCGTAAACGTGATCCCTTGATGTAAAAATGAGAGATCGGCGGCTTGTTGGCGTTCTTTGAGTTCGTTAGGCGGCATTTCAAGCAAACGCTGATAGACTTCGCGGTAATGGTCGCGGGTTGTCCCATCAGAATCGAACATCTCATCGTAAGCCCCATCAAGCTGGTAATTCTTGAAGGGTGGAGGGAAACGAAAATTGGGAGCGTTCATATTTGTCGGCAGTTGATTAGTCCAATAACGTCATTATAGTGCAATATTTACAAAGCATTATGCTTGTTTGCCACAAAAGGGCGTAGGCGATTTTGTGAAAAGTTCACAAACGTGTTCGCGTACTTTGTCTGTATTTTCATTATGCCTCGTGTGCAGAATTCTATGTTAAGCTGTCCATATGAGCAATGAAGCCTACTATCAAGAACGTATCCGTAAGCTGGAAGAAGAACTGGACTCGCTGACAGCGGCATTGGCGCAAGCGTGGGATCAGCTTGTGCCGTTTTTGCAAGAAGCGCCGCAGCAAGCGAATTCCAGCCGGGACATTGCGCCGATCATCGAAGCCGTGATGACGGGTCTGGATGCTTCGCTCGGCGCGGTTTATTTGCTTCCGCGTGAGGGACAACCCGAAGAATGGTTTATCCTACCGGATGATCAGGTGGCGTATAACGCGCTGCAACCCTTCCTCGAAGCGTTAGTCAAGCAGCGAGAAGTACAGTGTGCGTTCGATGTTGCTACGCGGCGCGGCGGTAAAACGCTGTGGATGTTTATGCCGATGAGCGTCAGCGGGGCGGTGATCGGTGCGCTTGGGGTGGGGTTTGACGATCAAAACCATGAATTGAGCGCCCTCGATACGCGAATGCTCAGCCGCATGAGCGAACGCGCTGCGAATCAGGTGATGGCGGCACGTCTTGAAGAAAGCCGCGCCCGCGAAGCCAAGTTCATTCACGAAATTGAGATCGCCGGAAGTATTCAGCGGTCTATTCAGCCTTCGTCAGAGCCAGAGGTCGCTAATCTGGATACAGCGGCAGAATGGCAGCCCGCCAGCGATGTGGGCGGCGATGCATGGGGATGGGTCATACAACCGTCGGGTAAACTCGCGTGTTTCATGGTTGATGTGGCGGGAAAAGGACTGCCCGCTGCGCTGGCTGCGGTGTCGCTTCATACCGCAATGAGACTGGTTTTGAGCCTTGATCTGAGTCCTGCCGAAACGCTGAAAATTATTAACCGGGAGTTTTACGAACCGTATACGAACGCGGGCATTCTGGCAACTGCAATGGTGATCGCCATTAATCCTCAAACAGGTGAATTTGAACATGCGAACGCCGGACACGTCCCCACGCTCATTCGCATCAATAAGCAGTGGCAAACTTTCCCGGCAACCATGCCGCCCCTCGGCGTGCTGCCTGATGTGACGCCAGACGCACAACCGGGCGTGTTGAACTTTAGCGACATGGTGATCGCCTACAGTGACGGCTTAAGCGAAATTGAGACGGGCGGCAAAATGTGGGGAGAAGCGGGGTTGTTGAATGCGATTCCCGCCCATTTTGACCGCGTGCGTGAGGTGGTGGATTCCGTATTTAGTCAAGCGAGAGCTTTTCGCGGCAATATTGCGCCCCATGATGATCAAACGCTGATGGCACTGCAATTTCTTGGGGGCAGAACGTGACCCTCACCATTCCGGCGACGTTTCAAGCGTTAGAGAAAATTACCGATTTCATGACGCCGCTCACATCACATCTTAACCCCGACACACAGTCAGAGATTGTTCTGGCAGTCCATGAACTATGCATGAACATTGTGCAGCACGCTTATGCGGGTGATTCCGGGGTGATTGAACTGCAAGCTAAATGCGATAGACAGCGGCTTGAAGTTGCCATACGGGATCACGGTAGAAATGCTTATGTTGCGCTGGATGAGATTAAGCCGCCGAACATTCATGATTACCCGGAAAGTGGATGGGGCATTTATATCGTTCATCAGGTGATGGACAGTGTTGAGTATCAACGTTCTGGCGGGCAAAATCAGTGGTATCTTGTAAAGAACCTCGTGGAGCTTCACACATGAATATGCTCGTTGTTGATGACGAAAGCGCCACACGTCGTCTTGTGGCTTACACGCTGAAATCGATGAATGTTGAAGTGACCGGCGTGGAAAATAGCACAGAGGCGATGCAAATTGCCCGTGAAAACGCCTTTGAACTGATTTTGCTCGACATTAATTTGCCGGGTATGGATGGGTTCACGCTGTTACAAACACTGCGTACCCTGCCTCATTTGATCGACGTTCCGATCATCATGTTTACGGCACGCAGCAACCCTAACGACGAAATGCGAGCAAGCGAACTGGGCGCAAGTGGCTTTCTCTATAAGCCGTTTACCACGCAGGAATTACGCGCAATGGTGACTGCGTATCTTATGTGACGACTGTGGGGAATGTCGCGGTAAAGCCGAATGTGCTGCCTTCCCCTTCGGCGCTGTGAACGTCAATATCACCTTCCATAAGCTGCACAAGTTGTTTGCAAATTGCCAAGCCCAACCCCGCGCCACCATAGCGCCGTGCTAGTGAATTATCCGCCTGATTAAAGCTGTCAAAAATCTCTTCTTGTTTCGCGGGCGCAATGCCGATTCCGGTATCTTTGACTTCAAAGCGCAAGCGGGATCGTCCATGTTTGCCAAACAATTGACGCGCCCTGAGCGTGATTTTGCCTTGTTCCGTGAATTTGACCGCGTTGTTGGTCAACGTATTGAGTACCTGACGTAGACGGGCAGGATCGCCTAGCACACGTTCAGGTAGATGGTCATCCACTTCAACGGCAAAATCCAAGCCTTTTTTACGGGCTTGTTCCGCCCACATCATTTCGACTTCGGTGAGAATGCCGCGTATATCGACGGGTACTGATTGCAGGGAGATGCTGCCTTTCTCCAATGCAGAGAAATCGAGGATTTCTACCAGCATGTCCATGAGGCGGTGCGCGTTTTTCTGCGCCATCGTCAGCAGATCACTTTGTTCATTGTTCAAGGGTGTTTCCAGCAGCAGTTCCATAACGCCTAGCAGGGCAGTCATAGGGGTGCGAATTTCATGGCTCATCTTGGCGACGAATTCACTTTTGTGTTTTGCAGACAGCAGGGCGGTATCACGCGCTTTGATCAAATCCAGTGTAGACCGCTGACGTTCAAGCAGACGGGCATAGCCATCGCCGGCAGTACGCAAGGTGGCGGTTTCTTCGGGCAGCCATTCGCGGTATTGGCGCGTTTCGACCAAGCCCAAAAAGCCGTCTAGCCTTTCGTTGACGTGGTAGGGCGAAATCAGGATGCTTTTGATGTCTAACGGACGAAGGATCGCAGCAACATCGGACGGCAGATCGTCAATGTTTTTCGCCATGATGACGCCGTCGCGTGTGAGTAATGGCTCGAATGACGGCATCCGTTCATCGAAGGGGATATTCTGAAGGCTATCGGTTTGTGCTGTATCGTCTGCGGCGCACCATTCATGCGTTTTGTCTAGCCGCCGCTCATTTTCGCGGAAATGGAACACATAAATGCGTGAGACTCCGAGCATTTCTCCAATTTTGGGCAGTACTACTTCGATTGCTGAATCGGGATCATTGCTCCCAAAGAAAGTGGACTCAATCTGGCGGTGCAAGCCTTCCAGGGCTAACATGCGCTGCTCACGGACTTGAGCTAATATGGTGTTGGTCACATCATTGGCAACGAACGTATAGCCGATCAGCGCAAAGCGTGAACTAAACATCGGGGCGACGCGCCCTTTGTAATAACGCTTGCTGCTATCCGCGATGAGCGTGTATTCAATCACCTGTGGGCTTAAGTTCTGATTGACCTGAGCGATCACACCGGGCAGTACAGATGTGATTTCGGGGGGCAGCACATCTTTGTATAGAGCGCCGATGAATGCATCACCCAGCGCGGGCGTATCGTAGATTGACCACTGCATCGGTTGATAAAACATGAATTTGCCTTCGAGGTCAATCGAAAACACGAAATCATCCAGTGAAGATACCAGCGAACGAAGTTGTTCTTCGCTGCTGCGAAGTTCGTTTTTGATCGGTTCAGAAGGCATGGTTCAGCCTATACAATAGAGAGGTATCAACCTAATTATAGCGCATTCATGAAATTCGTTACACAGCAATGAGGGCGCATTTTTGTGCGCCCTCATCGCACGCACTTTATAGATTGATTTGTGCCAGCAAGATCGATTCGCGGTCAGTCGGCTGTATGGTGAAGCCAAACCGCTCTGTCATGCGGATCATTTCGTGATTCTCGTTGAACACGTAGCCAACCAAGCGCCCGACCTTTTCATCACGGGCAATCTGGATCAAGCGCGTTATCAGTTCGCTGCCCAAGCCTTGATGCTGGTAATGGTCACTGACCAAAATAGCGAATTCTGCCTCGTTTGACCAACGTTGTTTGCTCACACGCCCGATGCCCATAATATCTTGCTGCCCTGTAGAAGCGTCACGGGTGAGCGCCACAAGCGCAATTTCGCGGTCATAGTCGATGAACGAGAGCCGCGACAGGCGTTCATGGGCAGTACGTTCGCTGAGGTTCATCGCTTGTAGGTAGCGCATGAATACCGTTCGTTCAGATAATCCCTCGTGGAATTTTGTCATCAGCGGTTCGTCTTCGGGGCGAATGGGGCGGAAGGTGACTTCTAAACCCTGTTTGGAAAGCCACGACGTGACGTATTGCGTCGGGTAGGGGCGAATGGCTGGACGGGGGAGTTGATCCTCCGTCATGGTCGAGTCGTGCAGGACGACACGAGCATCCAGCGCCAGCAGTCGTTCAGACGATGCCAACAAGGGGTTGATGTCGATCTCTTTAATCCACGGTTGTTCGACCACTAACTGACTGAAACGTACCATCAGTCTTTCGAGCGCCGCTAAATCTACCGGATCACGCCCACGCACGCCGCCAAGCGCCGTGTAAATGCGCGTGCTTTCCATCATACGGCGGGCAAGAATCGTGTTGAGCGGCGGGAGTCCAAGCGAACGATCCTTAAAGACTTCGACCAGAGTCCCGCCTGTACCGAACAGGAGGACGGGTCCAAACTGCGAGTCGATGCTGCTGCCGATGATCAGTTCGTAGCCGTCAAGTTTTGCCATTGGCTGTACGGTCACGCCTTGAAAGTGTTCTGCACCCGCTTTTTCGGCAACGGCTGCTTGCATACGACGGAATGCCTCTCGCACGGCGTTTTCGTCGGGTAGATTCAACTGCACGCCGCCAATATCGGTCTTATGCGTGATCGTCTCCGAGTTCAGCTTGATTACTACTGGATAACCGATCTCCCCGGCGCGGGCGACGGCATCATCTTCGCTGGCGGCAAGCATGGTATTCACAGTGGGGATGTAATATGCCGCCAATACCTGTTTGGATTCGTATTCGGTCAAAATGCTGCGTCCGGTAGAGAGCGCGTGTTTGACGATCTCATCTACAAGGTGACGATTCGGTGTTTCTTCCACCGAGTCCGTTGGGAGGCTAGGCGTCTCATAGATCAGGCGCAAGTTGCGGTCATACTGCCACATGTAGTTGAACATACGCACGGCAGTATCGGGGAATTGGAACGTCGGTAAATTCGCATCGTTGAGGATTTTCTCGCCGCGCTCTACATCGACGCCACCCGACCAACTAGCGAGGATGGGCTTACCTTCAATCCGCGCCATTTCGCTTAAGCGTTCCGCTGTGCGCGTCGGGTCAGTCATCGCCTGTGGGGTGAGGATGACCAATAAACCGTCACTGCCTTCATCCTTGCTGATGATTTCCAGTGTTTTCGCGTATAGTTCGGGGTCGGCGTCACCGAGAATGTCTACGGGGTTATTGTGACTCCAGTGGGCAGGTAGAATTTTGTTGAGCGCCTCCATCGTGGTTTGTGACAGTTCCCCTAGTTCGCCGCCACCCGCAATAAGCACATCTGTCGCCAGCACGCCGGGACCGCCCGCATTCGTGATAATGGTCAGCCGGTTGCCCTTTGGACGCGGCTGTTTGGCGAGGACTTCTGACATGTAAATCACTTCTGAGATACGCTCCACACGCAAAATGCCGCTGCGATGGAAGGCGGCGTCTAAGACTTCATCGCTGCCCGTGAGTGATCCCGTGTGCGAGGCGGCGGCTTGGGCGGCGGCGGCGGTGCGACCCGCCTTGATGATGATGATCGGCTTCCTGAGCGCGACTTCACGGGCGGCAGACAGGAACGAACGCGCATCGCCCACCGATTCCATGTAGATCACGATGCTTTTGGTATGCGGGTCGCGTCCCAAATAATCGATCAAGTCGCCCCAACCGACATCCAGCATCGAACCGATAGACACGAACGCGCTGAAGCCGACATTTTCTTTGAAACTCCAGTCGAGGACGGCGGTACATAATGCGCCGCTTTGACTGATGAAGGCGACATTACCGGGATTTGCCATCGCAGCGGCAAACGTGGCGTTGATGCGGGTGATCGGACTCATCACGCCGAGACAGTTGGGTCCAATGATACGCATGTTCCCCTGACGGGCGATCTGCAAAATTTCAGTTTCGAGCGCCGCGCCTTCGGGTCCGCGTTCCTTGAAACCTGCCGAAATGATGATTGCACCCTTCACCCCATTGGCGACGCATTCGCGCATCACGTTGGGGACAGTGTGCGCGGGGGTGACGATGACCGCGAGGTCAACCTGTTCGGGCAAGGCGCTGAGATTGGGGTAAGCGTGGATGCCGAGTACGCTGGTACGGGTGGGGTTGACCGGATAGACCGTTCCCCCAAAGGGACTACTGATGAGATTCCACAAAATTGTACGACCCACGCTGCCCTGACGTTCAGTTGCGCCAATGACGGCGACATTTCGCGGAGAGAAGATGGCGTCTAAGCCTTGTGCCGCACCGGGAATTGGTTCTGTGCTGGTGTTGGTTTGCTGCACGGCGGTACTCCAATCATTTTTGCTGAGTTCGCGCCATTCTGACACATTTTAGGGACGGGAACAATATGATCTAACACACATTATAACAAGTATAAGTTTCCCGATCTCCGCCTCATGCGATATGATGTGATCAGGTAGTCTCGTTTACAAACAAAGGAGATGGGCTGAAATGCAGCTAGGGTTGATCGGACTTGGACGCATGGGCGGCAATATGAATGTGCGGCTCTTGCGGGGTGGGCATCAAATGGTGGTTTACAACCGCGGCACGCAGCCCATTGAAGAGGCTGCCGCCGCTGGCTCAACGCCATCGCTTTCGGTAGCTGACCTTGTAAGTAAACTAGATGTTCCCCGCACCGTGTGGATCATGATCCCGGCGGGTGAACCCACTGAACAAGTCATCCGCGAACTGATGGATTTGCTCCAATCGGGCGACACCATCATTGACGGGGGCAACAGCAATTACAAAGATTCGATTCGCCGAGCCAAGATGATTCAGGCTATTGGCTTACATGCCATTGATGTTGGCACGAGCGGCGGTATCTGGGGCTTAAAAGAAGGCTACAGCATGATGATCGGCGGGCAGAAAGACGCGGTTGAGCGTTTGCGCCCGGTTTTTGAGACGCTTGCGCCCGCGCCGGATCGCGGGTGGGGGCATGTAGGACCCAACGGGGCGGGGCATTTTACCAAGATGGTGCATAACGGCATTGAATACGGCATGATGCAAGCGTATGCGGAAGGCTTCGAGATCATGAAAGCGAAAACCGATCTCGAACTTGATGTCGCGCAAATTGCGGAAATCTGGCGTCATGGGAGCGTCGTTCGCTCATGGTTGCTTGACCTTTCGGCGGCGGCA
>Ga0163147_10007403_pt1 | contig 12464 bp, 22 predicted proteins | sample OliLakLV19MP6G1_FD_148597 | JGI IMG/M metagenome (GOLD analysis project Ga0163147, IMG submission 148597) | Freshwater microbial mat bacterial communities from Lake Vanda, McMurdo Dry Valleys, Antarctica- Oligotrophic Lake LV.19.MP6.G1 | ecosystem: Environmental > Aquatic > Freshwater > Lake >...
GCTCCATTACCCAATATTTTACATTTAACATGCTTGCTTAGCAATCCATGTTGATGTAATACTTCTGGATTAATAACGGTTACTTGTGCTTTATCAGCTAGCTGTTGTAAAGTATCTAGGTTGATAGGCTTATAGGCAACCCTATTCGGGCTTTTAAATCCTACGATAGGAAGCCTACGTTGTAAAGGCATTTGGCCGCCCTCAAATCCTGCTTTTGATTTGTAGCCAGAACGTGACTTAGCCCCATTGTTTCCTCTGGTAGATGTTCCTCCTTTTCCAGAACCTTGCCCCCTACCTACCCGTTTGGATGCTTTAATGGAGTTTTTTGCCGGCTTTAGTGTATTTAATTCCATGATTATATATTTTCTGTAGTAACTAAGTGGCTTACCTGACGAACCATCCCTTGGATTTGTGGTGTAAATTCTAGCTCAACGCTGCTATTAATCTTACCGAGCCTTAGAGCTTTGAGGGTCAATCGCTGTTTATGTGGATAGCCGATAAGGCTTCTTACTTGGGTAATTCTAACTTTTGCCATATTTATCCATTAAATACTTTCTCTAAGCTAATCCCTCTCTGTGCAGCTATGGTTACAGGGTCGCGCATCTGAGATAAAGCTTGGAATGTTGCTTTCACGCTGTTGTGAGGATTAGAAGATCCCTTACATTTAGAAAGCACATTATTAATGCCTGCACACTCCAAAACTACTCGAGCACCTCCTCCCGCTTTAATACCTGTACCAGGTGTAGCTGGCTTTATCAATACAGAACCTCCTCCAAATTTACCTATAGCTTGGTGAGGTACGGTTCCTTTTAAGATAGGAACCTTGATGAGGTTCTTTTTAGCACTCTCTATACCTTTGGCAATAGCACTGGTCACCTCTTTTGCTTTACCAAGTCCGTGTCCTACCACCCCTTTACCATCACCTACCACAATGACGGCTGAAAAACTAAAAGTCCTACCTCCTTCCACTACTTTGGTTACCCTATTGATAGCGACAACCTTTTCTGTTAGGTTCAATTCGCTTGGTTTAATCATCTTTTTCAGTTGTGCCATATCTACTAAAATTTAAGTCCTTGTGCTCTAGCTCCATCTGCTACCGCCTTTACACGTCCATGATATATATAGCCAGAACGATCAAAGACAATCTCTTCAATACCTTGTCCCATTGCTTGCTTGGCTATCTCTTCTCCTACCATCCTAGCTTTCTCTACAGGCTTACCTGTTAAAGCTATTACTTTAGAAGAACTTGCAACTATTGTGCGGCCTTGCTCATCATTGATCAACTGAGCATAGGTAGTGGTGTTACTTTTATAAACTGAAAGCCTAGGTCTGTCTGAAGTACCTTGAATGCGCTTTCTGATACGCATTCTAATCTTTAATCTTCTTTTAGTTTTTATGTTATTCATCGGCATTTCTTGCTAGCTATGTGAACACTATTTAGACGCTGTTTTACCTTCCTTATGTCTAACCTGCTCTCCTAGGTAACGAATACCTTTCCCTTTGTAAGGCTCGACTTTCCTTAAAGATTTCAGTTTGGCAGCCACTTGGCCTAGTAACTGTTTATCGATACCCTCTAGGTGAACTAGTGGGTTCTTACTTTTCGCTGTCTCTGCTTGCACTTTAATCTCAGACGGAATGGTAAAATAAATTTTATGAGCATAACCAAGATCTAAGTCCAAGGTATTACCCTGCACGTTAGCCTTGTAACCCACACCTACCAACTCTAAGCTTCTGGTAAAGCCTATACTTACACCGGTAATCATGTTGTTGATAAGTACTCTATATAAACCATGCAAAGACTTATGCCTTTTTTGGTTAGTCCTCCTGTGTACAGTCAATTCATCCTCTTCGATGGTAACTGTGATAGCAGGATCAATGTATTGAGATAGCTCCCCTTTGGGACCTTTTACGTGAATGATATTATCTTCAGGCCCTTTGATAGTAATTCCTTTAGGCAACTTAATGGGCAATTTTCCTATTCTTGACATAGCTTATTGATCGTTACTAATAGACATAACAAAGTATCTCTCCTCCCACATGTAGTTGCCTAGCTTCTTTATCGCTAAGAATTCCCTTAGAAGTAGATAGGATGGCAATACCTAAACCATTCAAGACGGTTGGCAGTTCGTCCGCACCTACATATTCCCTCAGTCCCGGCTTACTTACTCTTTCTAGCTTGGTAATAGGGGAAGTCTTGGTATCTAGATTGTACTTCAGTCCTATTTTAATAGAACCTTGTTGATGAGATTGATCCTCGAATGTATACTGCTTGATATAACCTTTGTCATGTAACACCTTGGTTATCTCTTTTTTAAGATTGGAGGCAGGTATCTCTACTATTTTATGCTTGGCACTGATAGCGTTTCTGAGCCTGGTTAGATAATCTGCTATAGGATCTGTAATCATAAGATTTTACTTTTTTCTGTGGTATCGGGAGCTTCCTACCAATACATCTTTTTTCTGTATACTTTCCGGGGTGTTGGGATTACTCCCGACACTTCTTAAACTTTCTACTAAATCCCCGCCTTCGCGGCGATGGTACTGGAAGTGATTCTTCCAGCTAGCACAAGTCTTCATTGCGAGGGCACGAAGTGTCCGGGGCAACCCGCTTGTGCTAGTGATGTCAAGAGATACCTTTCGACACATTCATTTACCAACTTGCTTTTGTAACGCCAGGTATTTTACCCTGTGCAGCCCACTCTCTAAATACAATTCTAGATACACCAAACTTACGCATATATCCTCTGCCTCTGCCTGTTATTTTGCACCTATTGCGTAATCGCACAGGTGATGCATTTTTAGGTAGCTTATCCAAAGCCAAGTAATCTCCACTCTCTTTGAGCTTAGCTCTTTTGGCAGCATACCTATCTACTAAATATTGTCGCTTTCTATTACGCGCTTTTACTGATTCTTTAGCCATTTATGTTGTCTTATCCTTTAAAAGGTATGCCCATTGACTTGAGTAAGGCATACGCCTCTTGGTCATTTTCAGTGTTAGTCACAAAGGTAATACTCATACCCATTAACTTAGTCACTTTATCAATACTAATTTCAGGGAAAATGATTTGCTCCTTGATCCCTAGTGTATAATTCCCTCTTCCATCAAATCCTTTGTCATTCACCCCTCTAAAGTCCCTAACGCGCGGCAGGGCCACGGTGATGAGTCGATCTAAAAACTCATACATTCTTTTACCTCGTAGGGTAACGGTAACCCCAATAGGCATCCCCTCTCTGAGCTTGAAGTTAGAGATAGCCTTTCTAGATTTGGTAGGAACTGCCTTTTGCCCTGTAATAGTGCCCATCTCATCAATAGCTATGTCTATCAGCTTTTTATCTTGTACAGCTGATCCAACGCCTTGGTTCAAGCATATTTTCTCTATACGAGGAACCTGCATAGGAGATGTAAACTGCATTTGCTTTTGCAGACCAGGAACGACTTCCTGAAAATATTTTTGTTGTAATCTTGGTATAGCCATAGCTTATATAAATTCACCTGTTGTTTTAGAATACCTTTGTAATTTCCCTGCGTCGTTTATTTTTCTACCTATGCGTGTTGGCTTTCCTGTAGTAGGATTGACCAACATAAGGTTACTCACATGAACGGGAGCTTCTACTTTGGCGATACTACCTTGTGGATTTTTAGCAGTAGGTTTTTTGTGTTTGGAGACAATATGCACACCTTCTACCACAGCCCTATAGGTTTGAGGATAGACTTTCAATACCACGCCTTCTTTTTTGCGGTCATTGCCTGACAACACACGAACGGTATCTCCCTTCTTGATGTGTAATTTTGTTGTTTGATGATATCTATTATTACTATTACGCATAGTTTTACAGTACTTCTGGGGCCAATGATACTACTTTCATAAAATCTTTTTCACGCAACTCTCGTGCTACAGGACCAGAGATACGCGTACCTCTGAGCTCGTCATTATTTTGTAACAAGACAGCTGCATTGTCGTCGAAACGTATGTAGGAACCATCCTTGCGACGTACTTCTTTTCTGGTTCTTACTACCACTGCTTTGGACACTGTACCTTTCTTAATGTTACCAGTAGGGTTAGCGGATTTAACGCTTACAACAATCCTATCACCTACGGTGGCATATTGTTTACCTGTACCGCCTAATACGCGGATACACTGTACTTCTTTGGCTCCACTGTTGTCTGCAACAGTCAGTTTAGTTTCTTGTTGTATCATGATTATTTAGCTTTTTCAAGAATCTCTGTTAATCTCCATCTCTTATTCTTACTTAAAGGTCTGGTCTCCATGATTTTTACACGATCTCCCTCGTTACATATATTCCCTTCGTCATGGGCCATCAGCTTTTTAGATCTTCTCACAAACTTACCGTATAGCGGGTGTTTGATCTTACGCTCTACTAGTACGGTGATGGTCTTATCACTCTTATTGCTTATTACCTTCCCTATTCTTTCTTTTCTAGGCTTTCTTAGCATGGCTATTGTTCATTGGTGTATTTCAGGTGTATTTCAGGTGTATCTTCTATCCCACAGGCCCATGCAACGATGAGCCCTAACGGGGTTGCCACGGTCACTTATCAGTGCGAAGCCGCTCGCGGCTGTGGCAGTCCCTCGCAATGACGAACTCCTGGAACGCCTATATCTATTACTTATTTTTAACACTTTGATTTTGGGCAGTTTTCAGTCTCGCTATCACCCGCCGTGAATTTCTAATTTGCATCGGATTCTCGATAGGGGAAATAGCATGTGCAAATCTAAGTCTTCTTAGATGTTCTCCTTCCATTTCTATCTTTTCTTTTCTTTCTTCTACGGATAATGAGCTAATTTCTGCGTATTTCATTTTATATAATCTTTATGGACTACAAACTTGGCTTTGATAGGTAGCTTATGGATGGCCAGTCGCATGGCTTCTTGCGCTACTGCTCTATCTACTCCATCTATTTCAAATAAGATTTTACCTGGCTTTACTACTGCTGCCCAATATTCGGGAGATCCTTTACCTTTACCCATTCGAACCTCTGCAGGTTTCTTGGTGATAGGCTTATCTGGGAAAACTCGAATCCACACCTGACCTTGTCGTTTCATAGCACGGGTCAGAGCGATACGGGCTGCCTCTATTTGTCTAGCTGTAAGCCAAACAGGTTCCAAGGCTTTAACGCCAAAGGTACCAAACGCCAAGGAGCTTCCTCGATAGGCCAGTCCTTTGACTCGTCCTTTTTGTACTTTTCTAAACTTCGTTCTTTTAGGCTGTAACATGATAACCTGTATTTATAATGTCCTAATGGTGTGTCGGGAAAAATTCCCAACACCACTCTTAACTTTTTGTTCTTGGCTCTCGTTGCTCTCTGGGGTCTCTTCTTTGAAAAGAACCTTTTTGAGGGGCTTTGTTAGTTGCCGAAGCAGCAGTAGCTACCGTTGCGTTAGCAGATAGATCAGGTCGTTCGTAAACCTCGTTTTTAAATATCCATACTTTGATACCTATCTTGCCATATACTGTTTGGGCTTCTCCGAATGCATAGTCAATATCTGCACGCAAGGTATGTAGGGGGATCCTTCCTTCTTTGAACTGTTCACTTCTAGCTATCTCCACACCACCTAGCCTACCAGACACTTGTATCTTGATACCTTGTGCACCTACCCGCATGGTAGCAGCCAAGGATTGTTTCACAGCTCTTTTATAAGAAACCCTCGCCTGTATTTGTTGTGCTATGGAGTCAGCTACAAGCTTAGCATCTAGCTCAGGGCGTTTGATTTCCGAGATGTTTACATGTACCTCTTTTTCTGTTAGCTTACGCAACTCTTCCTTGATACGCTCTACTTCTGCTCCACCTTTACCAATGATCATCCCTGGCTTAGAGCTATGGACAGTGATTGTAACGCGTTTGAGGGTTCTTTCTATAACAACTTTAGAAAGGTTGGCTTTAGCCATCCTCGCACCCAAGTAGGTCCTGATTTGATGGTCCTCTATGAGCTTATCGGCATAGCCTTTCTTAGGTGAAAACCAATTAGATTCCCACCCTTTGATGTAGCCTATCCGTAGGCTATTTGGATTAACTTTTTGTCCCATTGGTTATCTTTGCTTGTTTCTTAGGTTGAGCTTGCGCTGTCCGCTCAGTATTTTTGGCCGGCTTCTCACGAAGTGGCTTTTCTGCTGTTCCCTCAGTATTTCTGACTGGCTTTTCACGAGCTACAAAACGATCTACTACTAATGTAACATGGTTAAATCTTTTTCTAATCCGATGACCTCTCCCTTGTGGAGCTGGCATGAGTCGCTTCAACATCCCTGCACTGTCTACATATATAGTCTTGATATATAATCCTGCTGTCTCTAAGGAAACATCTTGATTTTTGCTTTGCCAGCTCGCCATAGCAGCAAGCAGCAATTTTTCGAAGTGGATAGCGCATTTCTTAGGCTCATTCTTTAAGATAGCCAATGCTTGGTTTGCTTGAACACCTCTAATCAAGTCAGCCACAAGCCTCATCTTACGAGGTGATATGGGTGATTTTCTTAATTTAGCTACTGCCTCCATGATTATTTCTTGGTTTTACTTTTCTTGGTATGTCCTTTAAAGGTTCTAGTAGGAGAAAACTCTCCTAGCTTATGACCTACCATATTTTCTGAGACAAACACAGGTATAAACTTATTACCATTATGGACAGCCAGGGTATGTCCTATAAAATCAGGTGTAATCGTAGAACTTCTAGACCAGGTTTTGATCGTACCCTTGCCTCCTGATTCATTAGCCACATCTACTTTTTTTTGTAGGTGATGCGCTATATAAGGTCCTTTTTTGATGGATCTAGCCATTATTTTTTCTTCTTACTAAGGATATATTGTTTAGAATACTTGTTTCTATTTCTTGTTTTCTTACCCTTCGCATACAATCCCTTTCTAGACCTTGGATGTCCTCCTGATGCTTTTCCTTCTCCTCCTCCCATGGGGTGGTCTACCGGGTTCATCGCTACACCACGTGTTCTAGGTCGAATACCTAACCAACGACTCCTTCCTGCTTTACCCAACACAATGTTATTGTGATCACTATTAGATACAGTACCTACTGTTGCCATACATTCGCCCAACACCATCCGCATCTCACCAGAAGGCAACTTAAGTGTTACATATTTTTCTTCTTTGGCCAATAGCTGTGCGTAAGTACCTGCACTTCTAGCCATAGCAGCACCCCTACCAGGATGTAACTCGATGTTATGTACAATAGTACCTGTTGGCATGGTCTTGAGCGGCATCGCATTACCTACTTCAGGCGCTATTGCCGTGCCTGAAAGTACGCGATCGCCCACCTTTAATCCAATAGGTGCTATGATATACGCCTTCTCTCCATCCACATAATGCAACAAAGCAATATAAGCAGTGCGCATAGGATCGTACTCAATAGAATTCACAAGAGCAGGGATATTGTATTTCCTTCTTTTAAAATCTATGATCCGCAGGCGTCTTTTGTGACCTCCGCCGATATAACGCATGGTCATCTTACCTGTGTTGTTCCTTCCTCCCGAGCTCTTAACAGGCAACAAAAGGGACCGTTCAGGTTTTGTCTTCGTGAGTATAGAAAAGTCGGGCGCTACTCTAAACCTTTGTCCTGGGGTGAGGGGTCTAATTTTCTTTACTGCCATAGGTGTGTTAGTTTATAATGGACTTCTTCTGCAACCTTCATCTCTTGCTCCCTGTGCGCGTCAGAAACTTGCTCAAAATCATCAGTGGTGTCAGGAATTAATTCCTGACACTCAATTAGATTGGATTCCCACGGCCACTGCGTGGCCTGGCAATGACGTTCCGGTTGCTCGCAAATTTCTTCCTTCCCAGAAAACAAAATACTTGGTTTCGAAAGAAATCTAATACTTAAGTCACTAGATGTTCTCATGGAAATCAATGATGTTGCCGGACTTTAAGGTAACCAAAGCTTTCTTATAAGAAGCTCGCTGACCCTTATTGACTCCTGATTTGGTAGATCTTGTTTTTTTCTTACCTGCATAACGCATGGTATTCACCTGCTCTACGGTAACACTATATAACTTCTCTACTTCTTTCTTGATCTCTACCTTATTGGCTTTGTTACTCACAATAAAACCATATACGCCCTGGTCGTTAAATTTGGTTACCTTCTCTGTTACTAGTGGCTTTTGTAAGATACTCATGCTGTTGCTTGGCTAAGATTTTGAGTTAATTTTTCTAAGGCTGCTTCGCTGATTAGTAATCTCTTGGCATGTAACAAATCGTACGTGTTGAGCTGGTCTACTAATGTAACGGTTGCATGAGGTATGTTTCGACTAGCTAACACGATATGCTTATCAACCGCCGGTAGGATAAGCAGAGTTCTTTGCTCGCCTAGTTGCAAGTGCTGCAACATGTCTACATAAGTCTTGGTTTTAGGAACTGCAAAAGAAAAATCCTCCAATACAGTAATATTACCTTCTTGTGCTTTGTAGGTAAGGGTAGACTTTCTAGCTAACTGCTTTATTTTTTTATTAAGCTTGAAACCATAGTCGCGTGGCTTAGGTCCAAATATACGTCCTCCTCCTTTAAACAAAGGCGACTTGATGCTCCCTGCCCGTGCCGTACCGGTTCCTTTTTGTTTCTTGATCTTTCTAGTAGATCCAGATACCTCTCCTCTTTCTTTGGACTTATGGGTACCCTGTCTTTTGTTGGCTTGGATATTCTTTACATCCAGGTAAACCGCATGATCGTTGGGAGTGATTGCAAATATCTCCTTAGCAAGGGTAACTTTTCTACCTGTGTCTTTTCCGGTATGTTGTAATACAGACAATTCCATAATTATTTCTCTAAAATGATATAACCATTTTTCGCACCTGGCACAGAACCACTCACCACCACCAGGTTCTTTTCTGGTATAAGCTTCATGACCCGCAGGTTCATAATTTTTACTCGTTCTCCCCCTGTTCTACCTGCCATACGTAATCCTTTAAAAACACGAGAAGGAAATGAAGAGGCACCAATAGCTCCTGGCGCTCTTTCTCTATTATGTTGACCGTGTGACTTGCCACCTACCCCACTAAATCCATGTCTTTTAACTACACCTTGAAATCCCTTTCCTTTACTGGTTCCAATGGCGCCTACATAATCCCCTTCTGCAAGAATATCTTGCAATTGGATCAAATCTCCTAGTTGAATTTCTTTTCCTAGATTCTCAAGAAAATCTCTGAACTCTACTAATTTCCTCTTGGGTGTGGTTTGCGCCTTGCTGAAATGCCCCATGAGCGACTTGGTAGTATTTTTTTCTTTTTTTTCATCAAAACCCAGCTGGACAGCCGCATATCCGTCCTTGTCTAATTCTTTCACTTGTGTAACTACACAAGGACCTCCACTGATGATGGTACAAGGAACACTACGTCCTGCCTCATCGTACAGTGTCGTCATACCAAGTTTTTTACCAATGATCCCGCGCATCGTCTATGTTATTAAAGTATTAAAGGAAGTGTCGGGAATTTTCTCGACACCACAAAAGTTGTTGATCTAAACACTCACTACATACCTGCCTATGTCGCCAATAATAGGGGGAGTGCAAATCTAATAAATATCAGTTATTGTACAAAATAGATTAGCCACTAGTGGTGGCAGGAATTACTTCCTGCCACTCCATCAAGAAGTATATTCATGAAGGACTCAAAATATGACCAAACCTAGAAAGGGTACACTGAGGTGCATAGTTAGCAAGTTTTTCACATATTAACAAATCCTAGGCTACTTTTTTATGTGAAGGGGTCAAGGAGGACTCATTACACTGGTATGGAAGAAGAACTTTCGGACTAGTTGGGGGTAATTTTAGCACTGCTACCTGTATAGACTTCTGCTTTTCTACTAGATCTGCTTTTTTAGCTGTTACCGAAGAAGAACTTTCCCGCCAGTGTGGTACAAAAGCTACTCCATATAAAAATGCTCTACATCCATAGCATAGCTCACTGTTATTCCCGCTTGCCATATAAACCCCTTTTGAGCTACCATTCCCTCTAGATAGCCTGCTGTCTTATACAGCATAGCTCCATATAAAGAGAAATGTGGATTAATTTTGAACTTATTGTAGATACCTACTAGACCACCCCCATAGTTCTTGTCTTCCGACACATCTGTTGCTTGTAGCAATAACTTAGGCTGATACCATAGGTGAGCCGCTAGATCCAACGCATAGTTTTTATACTTCCATAACCCATCTGTTTTACCACCTAGCCCGCCATAGTAGCTAGTATAAAAGGGCGACTTACCCAGGTTGAAGCTGAGCAAAAATATTCTTTCTTGGTGACGAAGGTAGTTATGCATGCTATAGGCTATACCAAAGGGTGTAAATTGTGCAGTGAGAAACGGTCTATAAGCTATGTCCTTCCATTGAAAAAAGCTAGTTCCAGGCTGTTTTCTTGCTTCTTGATCGAGTGAGTAATAAGCCATGATACCTATTAAAACATCTGGAATTAAGATCAGACCTGGCAGCTGTAAATCAGAAAGCTTTATTTTATCTGCTGCTCCTTGGTGCTTCGCATTTATATGTCCAAGGTAATCTTGCTTACTATCCAAAGATCTATTATCTCCCCCGAAAATCCCAATTAATACGCCATTGCCATTAAGTATGAAGGCAAGCTTAGATAAATAGCTCAATGTATAAATTAAGTTCGCGTTTGAATTCAAGGGACTGTTTTTTAAAGAACTAAGGACGATTTCCTGCATTAACACCTGACTTGCTTCATAGCCCGCTGCATCTATAAGTAGGGGTATATCATATGCTGCATGAGGATAAAACTTGGAAGAAATAGCTTCAAAACCCAACCATCCCCACTGATATTTTTGTACAGTTCCTCCTAGACTTCTGACTCTAAAACCATAGCCAAACATTTCATAATAAAGGGATGTTAGTTGTATAGTTAAATAACAATCCACTAGCCCCGCACCAAAGTTAGCCCAGAAATTCGGTTTTTTTGCTGGTAGGAGATAGTCCCTTATTTCTATTAAAAATGACTCCGTAGATAAAAGTAAAGATGCCCCAGTATACATAGAACCATGCCGGTCTATCAAAAATGTTTTTTCATAAGGTCGCTTACGAAGTTTTTTGGTAGAATCGTTAGCAGCATATAAAGAAAAAGGCAGAAACAAGAACATGCCACCTAAAACTAGTTTTTTCATATAAGGGCTTATGAACAAGAAAGTCTTAAAATTTATGTGGATAAATGGATTAACTTATTTTTTAAACCATGGTAGCACATCTATACCTATACCAAGTTCTAGGAGATTGGAAGTGAATGCTCTGTTGATCATAATAAAGTCGGTATCCAATTGTGGTGGTTTCTGATGCCTTTTCTTAGATATTCTATCATCTACCAGAAAGAGTTCCATCGGTAATTTAACCTTTAATACAAGGTAAATCCCTTTAGGCAACTCTAGCCCAAACCCCATAGCGAAACCGCCCGATACCCTAGGTAAATCAGGAAGCAATTGAAATAAGTCTTTATTACCTAGAAATGAATCATGTAGATCTTGATCATTTCTATGTTGCTTGTAGCTCGATGATAGAAATACAGTCATATCATATCCTATAGATAAATTACCAGCTACCGAAGGTATCTCTGTACTCACAAAGGTCGACCTAATGCAGCATGAGAAATTTACACAATGGTCGTATATCGTTATCCCATGACTCTTGATATTTAATACACTTGGGCCATAATATATACCAATTTCAGGGCCTACCTTCATGTAGTCACTAAACAAAACAGTAAAGCTACTCACCACACCAAGTTTTATATTAGGAATAAAGCTTGTGTCAACAGGTTCACTGTTTATTGATATATCTTGATTCGCAGCATCTTGCAATACAAAAACAATAGGAAAGCCAATGCCTAGGTCAATTGCTACCTTCGTATTATCTAAAAATGGATACCTTTTTTAGGTCTGCGCTCGGGCTTTGCTAAGGCCACTGAAAAGGAGAAACCAAGCAATAAAAGAGCTCCTGCTAATCTATTCTGCATATTGCTTATGTACAACATGAATGGCTTATTTCGAATGGGTTTGGTTGGAAAATAGAAAAGTGATAAATCGCGTATGTTCTTGTTATTTATGTTATGAGCCTTTTGTAGGTTGCAGGAACCCATTTTTTTATTTCTTCTTCTCCATTTTTTGGTTGCTTAAACTTTTCTTTAAAAATGCTAGCATACTCGTGCTTAAAACCATATATATCCAAGGGAAATATATACTCAGTTGCTGAATACTTAGCCCAGTTGCCACTCAACCCAAAAATAAAATATTCATTGTAATTCATTTCTAAAAGTACTGCTGAGATATAGTTTCCGCTTATTAACTCATCCCATGAAATAGTTGCAGGAAATTTCATTCTAAACACTGGCTCTCCTAATGTAAAATCTTGTTTGTTTTGAATAACAACAAAATATTTTTCTCCTATATGTTGTAGTATACTTTGTAATCGAATAAACTCCTCTTCTATAAATAAACATCCTCCTTTAAGT
>Ga0163147_10007404_pt1 | contig 12461 bp, 14 predicted proteins | sample OliLakLV19MP6G1_FD_148597 | JGI IMG/M metagenome (GOLD analysis project Ga0163147, IMG submission 148597) | Freshwater microbial mat bacterial communities from Lake Vanda, McMurdo Dry Valleys, Antarctica- Oligotrophic Lake LV.19.MP6.G1 | ecosystem: Environmental > Aquatic > Freshwater > Lake >...
GGGGCGGACATTTCGATTCCCGGGTGATTGTCTCGCCGCGCAAGGCGCCGATTGTTGCGCGCACGGAGGCGCAGCGGGCGTATCTGCAGGCGATCCGGACGCATGACATCGTGTTCGGAATCGGTCCCGCGGGAACGGGCAAGACCTACCTCGCCATGGCAGCCGCGGTCGAAGCGCTGAAGCGGGAGCGGGTGAATCGCATCATCCTCACGCGGCCCGCGGTGGAGGCCGGGGAGGCACTCGGTTTTCTGCCCGGAGATCTCAACGAGAAGATCTTCCCTTACCTTCGGCCCCTTTACGACGCGCTCCACGACATGCTCGATGCTGAAGAGATCGAGCGCTACACCGAGCGCGGGGTGGTGGAAGTGGCCCCGCTTGCCTACATGCGGGGGCGCACGCTGAATCACGCGTTCGTCATCCTCGATGAGGCTCAGAACACGACCACCGAGCAGATGTTCATGTTCCTGACCCGGTTGGGGGCCGAATCGCGGGCGGTCATCACGGGTGACCGGACCCAGATTGACCTGCCGCCTGCGCGGAAGTCGGGGTTGTTGGAGGCGCTGGATGCGTTGGACGGCGTCGAGGGGATTCATTTTCAGAGGTTCGAGGAACGGGACGTGATTCGGCACGCGCTCGTGCAATCCATCATCCGGGCGTACCAGACACACCGAGGCGAGGGCCACGTATGACTTGTCATCACGAAGATCGTTCCCATCCGCGCTTGTAGCCGGTCCCTCTCCGGGAGAGATTGTTCCACCTCCATCCCAATCCGATGCGCGATTTCTTCAAGCGGCAGAAGCTGGTCAAGCAAGGCCTTGCCAGTGGCAAGACCCGCAAGAACCTTCCGGCCCAGAGTGCCCAGGGGTCGCCGGTGCGGAAGGGGGGAGTGCGGGCGTTGTTGGTCGCCGGCTTTTTGGCGGGGTTGGCCACGCTCATCTTGCGTGGCGCTGATCCCGAGCCGATGAAGGCGTTCTTTATTGGGATTCTGATTCTCGGAGTTGCGGTGGCCTATCTGTGGATCAATCATCCCGCCACGTTCGGTTGCAACCGGCGGCTTTCCCTGCTGTTCGGGGTGTTGCTGCTTCAGTTGGCTTCGGTGAAGCTTCCCGGGATGCTGGCCGAGGCCGGGGTGGCTTCTCCCGGGATGGCGCCGTTATTGATCCCGTTCGCCCTTGGGCCATTGACCATTTCGGTGTTGCTGGGTCGCAATCTCGGTTTGTTCACGGCGATTTTCGGGGCGCTCTGGGGAGGGTTGTTGTTCGGCGGGATCGATCCGGTGTTTTTGGTGACGGGCCTGATCACGGGATTCATTGCGGTGTTCGTGACGCTTCAGGTGCGGCGCCGCAGCCGCCTGGTGCGGGCGGGCGTTTATGTGGGGCTGGCGACCTGGTTGTTGGGGTTCATTTTCGGAAAGATCGGCCCGGTCGTGTGGGAGAACCCGGCGGCGACGGATTGGGGGATGTTGGGTTGGCAAAGTGTGGCGGCTGTAGGCATGGGGATCGTGACGGCGATGATCGTGGGCGGGGTGCTGCCGATGCTGGAGACTTTGTTTGGCCTGACCACCGACATTTCCTGGCTCGAGATGGCCGACTTGAACCATCCGTTGCTGCGTCGCATGACCCTCGAGGCGCCAGGAACGTATCATCACAGCCTGGTCGTCGCTTCGCTGGCCGAGGCGGCCGCGGAAAAGGTCGGCGCCAACCCCACGATCTGCCGGGTTTGTTCTTACTTTCACGATGTCGGCAAACTCGTGAAACCGAATTATTTCACCGAGAACATGGCGGCCGGGCGCAATCCGCACGACGAACTGGCGCCGAGCATGAGCGCGCTGATCATCATTGCCCACGTGAAGGAGGGGGTCGACATGGCGCTCAAGCACCGTCTCAACCGGCAGATCGTGGATGTCATCCAGCAACATCACGGCAACAGCCTGGTGAGTTATTTCTATCGACGGGCACTCCAGCACCAGCAGGACACGAAGACCGGCGGGCGCATCATGAATCTGCGGGAGGTGGATGTGCCGGAGGTCCGGGAGGACAGCTTCCGCTACGCCGGGCCGCGTCCGCAGACCCGCGAATGCGGGATCATCATGCTCGCCGATGCGGTGGAAAGCGCCTCCCGGAGCCTCGAGAAGATCACCCCGCAGCGCATCGAACAATTGGTCGGCGATCTGATCGACGGCAAGGTGGCCGATCATCAGCTCGACGAATGCGACCTCACCCTGCGAGATCTCCGGATGATTGCCGAGAGTTTCCGGTTCACTCTCCAGACGATGCTCCACACCCGCATCGCCTACCCGAAAGACGACGAATCGACCGATGTTCCGCTGCGCCCGCCGTCCAGCGCGCCGCCGGTCAGCGCCGCGTGACCCCCCGCCTGGAGCTCTTTGATCGACAGCGCACGGTCCCCGTGCCGGTCGCGCAGTTGAACCTGGCGGCGAACGCGGCCCTGGACCGCGTGCTCAAGTCCCGCGGTCCCGGCGACCGTGTTCTGGGCGGACTCGGTTCCGTTGAAATCACTTTCCTGGGAGATGGGGCAATGGGAGCGGTGCATCGCCGGTTCCTCGGGATCGCCGGCCCGACCGATGTGATCACGTTCCCGCATGGCGAGATCCTGATTGGGGCGGGAGAGGCGGTCCGGAACGCCCGGCGATTCAAGGAACCCGTTCCACGGGAACTCTGCCGCTATCTCGTCCATGGACTCCTGCATCTACAGGGCTTTCTCGACACCGAACCCCGGGATGCCGCCACGATGCATCGGATTCAGGAACGAATCATCGCCGCGGTCTGGCATGAGTGAATCGCGCATCCCGCGGAGCTGCTGCTTCCGGGCCGATTCCCAGCGGCGGAACAGGTCGGCAGGGGCGGGGAAGTAGATCATCCCGGGATCGATTTTGCTGGCGGCAAAGAAAATCTTGCTCTCGATCTGCCGCACCAGGTCTGCCTTGGCTGCGGGCTCGTCGGCCCCATACCCGAGAAGATCCATCTCCAGACCGTGGGCGATCACCCCGCCGCCCTCGGGGTAAACCAGAACCCGGACGCTCAAATTGAGGGAGCGGCGTTCCATGTGTTCCACACATGTCTGACAACGGCGTCGGGTGTCAACCTCGCCCGGGCGAAGGTCTGCGCAGAAAGTCAAATGCCAGAGGGTCTCAAGTTGTCCACATCGATGCTCTGCACTCCTTCGGCACGTTGCTTTGTGGCCGCGGCGGCGCGGGTGGTGTTGGTGGGACGTCGGGCGGCGGAACTCGGGGGGCGGCGAGGTCGGTGGCGTTCGCACCCGGCTGGATCGAGATCCAGCCATGTGAAGAGCTTGTCTGAGTGTGTCCTCATACTTATCGGCGACCGAGCCGGGAGGCGAGGGAGTCAAACGGGGTCACCGCCCCTGTCTACAGCGGAAACCAACGGGAGGGGTCGGTCATGAATGGCACTAACTTAGGGCCGATTTGGGACTACGCCGGCGCCTCGATTTTCCGGATCGATTGCGGTGGGGCAGGTTGCCCATTTGGTGTCGTGGTTTGGTTAGCCGTTGGAAGTTCTTTGGTCTGCGTTTGACCGCTCTGGTGTATGGAAGCTGAAGCAAATCAGCTCAATCCCCGAAGCGGAAGCGTTTCCGAAAAACCGCACCCAAGGAAGCAAACCCTCACAGACTGTGAGAACCCTCTGCCCCAGGATCCCGAAAGGATCCGCGCTCAGAATAGCCCTCGTCGAACCGCCCGGTTAACCATGAAGAAATAATATCCCAACTTTTCCTTGCTAAATTCCATAGGGATTAGGCGCTTGGTGGCTTCGGATCATTCACCGGACTCCATGAAAAGGTCTAGGCTGTAATGAGCACGATCTCGGGTATCGAATGGCCCGCTGATGATACCCACGCTAAAACCGTGCTCCAAAATCGTGCCTATCTCCTCGGTGGACGCCGTCTGATAGGTTCCAGCGTCATCGCTGATTTCTTTCGGCGGGTCTCCCGCGTGTGCGAATGGCGGATGGTTCAATGCCTTAGCTGGCAGGCCGACAAACCAAAACTTGCCTGCGAACATGTCAGATGGATAAATCTGCGGCTCTCCCGGATACATCGCGCTAACTTCAGGTTCGGATGATCTGCCCATCAGAACCCACGGCTCAACAGGCACAATGTCCTTGCGCCACAGTAAGTAGGGAACAAAAGAAAACTTTGTGCTCATGGTGAGATTATGTGGGATAACCTCTCCGGCGGCGCCACCAATACAGCGCCTTCTCACGGCGAAGTGTCTCTTGGAGGCGCGCGGCTCGCTCCTCTTGGATAGCGACAAGTTCAGGGTTGTCTGGATGTAGCGCAATGTGGCAAGACTCACAGACAAGTTCAAGATTTGGGAGTCGATGTGTGCCGCCACGGGAGAGCGGTGTTGCGTGATGAATGTGTGCTCCGGTAAGCAAGCGCTGGCTGAACTGATGATCCCAAATGGCCCGAGCTGCACAGCGAAGTTGTCCGCAGGGGCGCTGGCAATGGCGACATAAGCCCTTGTCGCGCACGAAAACGAGTGATCGTCTCCGCTCCCAATCGGGAGGATAGTCTGGTAGTGTGGCAAACCTCGAATAGTCGCTCCGAATCCAATCGCGGCGCTTCCGCCAGCGCTTAACTGTTCGGATGGATTCGGGGATGAGCCACTGTCGAGACGCGAAAGCGATGAGTCCACAAAGCGCGAGAAAGTCCGCGAATATGTTGGAGGCAATAATGTGCATCGGCAGCTAGCGCGTCTCAGCGCCTAACGACCGCGATCACCGGCACCAGACCGCTGGCGCGCCGGATGCAGGCGAGGAACGAGCCTCTGGAATTCCGCATTGAGAAAGATATTTCCCTATCTCACTACCGGTAAGCCCTGTTGAAGTATCCGCCAGAACATTTGCGAGCTGCTCTAGGGCGGGTAAGGGTATCTCAGGGACTGGCATTTTATTCTTGGGCTATCGTTAAAGAGCACGCACCCCTATCAGCGAGGGCGAGTATCGATCACGGGGTTGGGGTTGAAACCGCGGAAAGCATTGAAACGGGTCGGCTGATAGGGGTTGCTGTGTCTCGCCTTGTTAGGCTCTCTGTTTTTCTTTTTGATCTCATTATTAATCAACCTGTTGGGTTCTGCGCCATCCCAATTTGCTCATGGCGCCGTTGAACACTCCAGCGGACGCTCTTGCGGCGCGATCGTGATCACAATCTTACCAAGGTGTTTCGCTTCACCAAAGCGCTGCAGAGCCTGCGGCACGTCATTCAGCGGGTAAGGGCCATCGACCACACACTCAAGTCCACTTGTCTCGAACAGGTCGTTCACATAACCCAGATCTTTATTGGGTTTCAGTGCTACGATTCGAATGTGTTTGTCGCTAAAACAGGAAACGAGCGGCCCTATACAGAAGGCCTGGAGTAACCGCGATACATTTCCCCCAACGGTCACGTAGCGGCCATTAGATTTAAGTGAGCGCAGGTAGCTCAATGGTGAACGAATAGTCTTAGTATCGAGAATCAGATCGTAACGTTTTCCGTTCCTCGTAAAGTCTTCCCGCTGATAGTCGATGACATGGTCAAATCCTAGGGATCTGAGCATGTCCAGCTTGAGAGAGCTATCGACCCCGGTCACCTCGGCTCCAAACTGTTTGGCGATTTGCACACCAATGGTGCCAACCCCTCCGCCAGCACCATTAATCAGAACGCTTTCGCCTTGTCGAATCTGACCAACGTCGACCAGTCCCTGAAGCGCAAGCATGGCGGCATGGGGAAGCGCCGCTGCCATTTCGAAAGTCATGCCCGGTGGCTTGCGAGCCAAGACGTCTTCTCTCGCACAGACATACTCTGCGAAGCCCCCAAACCCCGCTTCGGATATATCGCCGTATACATAATCTCCCGGCTGAAACTGGGTTACGTGGTTGCCCACCGCTTCGACAGTCCCGGAGACCTCCGCCCCTAGCACGCTTACTCGGGGCTTCATCAGACCATACATCAGCCGATAAATATATGGCTTGCCGCGGACGTAAGACCAGTCCGAGTCATTTACGGCTGTAGCGTGGACCTTGACTAGAACTTCATCGTCCTTCGGTTCGGGCTTTGGCACGTCCTGTAGCTTAAGAACATTCGGAACTCCATAGCGTGTGAAAACGACTGCTTTCATGGTCTATTGAATATTCAGAGTTACCTTGTTTATATTCTCAGCGCGAATTCCCATTTTGCCGAACGTCTAAGGTGATCTACGATCTGCGTTGGCGCGGAGCGTGCTGCTCGGAGCACGATCCGTGACAATGCAGATCGTTAGCTCGACTGCTTGGTTCGGCGGTTTTATTTTCATTCTATCACCCGATTTAACGGATAATGTAAATCAATATTCCCATAATCTCGATCGTTCTCAAGTAAGGAAACATCATGCTGAATCACAATTGCTGCAATTAAACAATCAATCGAATTCCGAATAGTAATTCCCTGCTTTCTCAAATTCCGATATATTGTAGCACCTAATTCAAAGGTTGAATGGTCGTCACTTAAGTATATAAGATTCGAAAACTGATGCTTGGTAGCAACATATTGTTTTTCGTCTCGGATACCCTGCAAAACTTCAGTCAGAACAAATCCACAAATACCAAGATCTTCTCGTCTCTCAATAATTTCGACAAGTTTTTCGGTGTGCGGTGTTTTTTTATTCTTAAGAAAATCGATCCAAACAGTGGAATCAACCAACACGCTCATACTGTCCGTCCTTTCCGCATAGCATTTAAATCACCATCCCAGTCAACTTTCCCACGCAATGACAAAAGCCCAATTTGGGATTCACGGCGCACTAATTGAAGTAGCGCATGGTGAATGAGATCTTTTTGGGTTTTAAGACCCGTTAGTTTAAGCCCTTGGGCTACAAGAGAATCATCGAGTACTATGTTTGTTCGTTTCATGGCATACACATAATAGCATGATTTAGTGTGTATTCAAGTCTTATTTCTGCCGAACGTCGAGGTGTGGCACCGGCTACTGGGAGCGCCACTCCGCAACAGGGTAAAGGGTTGAGGGAAAAGCTTCGCTAGGGACGGACACGCTATCAACATTACGCAATGTACAGCCTGAGTTATTCAATTTTTATTTCGGCTCCAACGATCACCTACACGGACTTTTTACGTGTCGTGAGAAAGAATGAAGGAAAAGACAACCTTTTTATGGTCCATAGCGGATAAGGAAGCATAGCTCCGCCGGAAGTGTGGACAACTTTTTGAGTGCTGCTTGCGTTTTGGTGTGGAGTAACCAGATTAAACGATAATCGGGTCGAGGCGGAGATCGCGAATTGTCGTTAGGTCGGTCTCGGCCTGACGGATCGGGCGGGCTCCGGTTGTGCGTTTGGCTCCGAAACAATGGCGGTGCCGTTTAAAGTGTTCTTCCACAAAGGCCGCGGTACCCATCACCACCCCGTCGGTAAAATACCTCACCCGGCAGCGCAAGAATTGGTGCATTTTGAGTTTGCCTCCGGCCTCAAGCACTTTTTTAACTTCTTCCCTCGATATCCCTTTCCGGGTTCCGGGCTCCCTTGGTGTGCCAACGACTTCCGTACTTTCAGCTTCCAGATACATGTGCGTCCTGTACCGGGCCAAGTATTCAGCCTCGGTCATGGCGGGACCGGGATCCCCAGCAAACAATCCCACAATTCCTTCCCGGGCTTCTTTAACCCCAGCACAAGCTTGTCCATACCCGCTCCAACGATAATCCTTGGGGTCGCTTTTTATATCAGCCCTAATCGGGTTTAAATCGATATACGCCGCTTGCGTTTTGGCCGTCTCTCCCGTCTCAGCAACCACACTCGTAAACCGGTCATCCCAGATTGTTCCCTTCCGTTTCCGGGATTTATTGTACCAGCGGGAGAATTGACCCTTAACGGACTTCATGTACTCACTGATATTCTCCATCCGGTACCCGTACTTTTCCTCTTTGTACTTCTCGGCTTCCACGTCCCCGCGTGATATCCGGATTTCAGAAACGCTCATCATGAAGTTTTCCACAGCAATATCGGAGTAAACCGCCCGCAACCGAGTTGCAAATACCTCATCAACTACAGGGTCATGAGTGGGCACCTCAATCAAGATATGGAAATGATTGCTCATGATACAAAAAGTGAGAATCTTGCTCCCCGAGAAAACCGCGTGCTTACGCATCAATTTAATGAAATACGCCTTTTCGCGATCCCCCAACAACCATTCCCGTCCAATAATCCGTGAAACACAGTGATAAACTGTCGTCCCCTCACCACGTAATCTTGCGCCCCTCATACGCGCGTATTTATATAAGACAAACATGTACTTGTCAAATATTTATTAAGAATAAGCGCGCTTGCCATGAAAATTGGCGAGCAGTTCCTTAATTGCGTTTATAAGTCTTTGCCATTCCAACGTTGATAATTCGTCCGTCCCTAGTGGGTAAGTCGTCCCTAGTGGGTATTAAGAATAAGCGCGCTTGCCATGAAAATTGGCGAGCAGTTCCTTAATTGCGTTTATAAGTCTTTGCCATTCCAACGTTGATAATTCGTCCGTCCCTAGTGGGTAAGTCTTGCCATTGTTCACCGGGAAGGAATTGTGTGCTGGGGATCCCGGTCCCGCCATGACCGAGGCTGATGAGGTAGTCGGACATGGACTCCATCTCGCCCTTTTAAGACGCCTTCAGATACAGCGTATTCCAAAGCCTTTTTGATCATTTCAGGCGTCGGCTTTTCGCCCCCCCTATCCAGACTAGCAGACTCTTCATCGGTCAGTGTCGGCACACTGTATGGAACGCTTATTTCCTTGCCGTCTGGGGCTTCCACAGTAAATGATTCAAAGATTTCTATAACCGGAACGGATCGAAACAGTGCGTCCTGTGTTTCCTTGTCAATAAAATTGCCGTCTTCGTCTTTAATGTCGGAAGCGTTTATTATTTTAATTGGAACGGATCTAAATAGTGCGTCCTGTGTTTTCTTGTCAATAAAATTGCCGTCTTCGTCTTTAATGTCGGAAGCGTTTATTATTTTAATTGGAACGGATCTAAATAGTGCGTCCTGTGTTTCCTTGTCAATAAAATTGCCGTCTTCGTCTTTAATGTCGGAAGCGTTTATTATTTTAATTGGAACGGATCTAAACAGTGCGTCCTGTGTTTCCTTGTCAATAGGATTGCCGTCTTCGTCTTTAATGTCGGAAGCGTTTATTATAGGATTACCGTATTTGTCTTTAATGTCGGAAGCGTTTATTATTTCAGTTGGAGTAATATCTTTTAAAACGTTATCAGGTGAAGGGTGTGGAATCGTTGGAGATACAACAGTGTTTGGCTTTGGTTTTGGCGTGCTTGATGTGCTTTGATTCGATACCGAAAATACGACAATCAGTGCTACAACAGCCAAAACAACCAGACATCCGCATCCGCTCAAATTTGACCCATTTTTTTTCTGCTTAGGGACCGCAGGACTTGGGGTAGGCGGCGAAACAGGTTTTTCAGGTTTGGGAATAGGAGGGGGACTGCTTCCGGTTTGCGGACTGTTTGAGCGTGGTTGATTTTCCCTTCTATATCGTTCGTTTTGTTCAAGAATCCATCTATCATGCTGAAGCTTCCGTTCTGGATCGCTCAACACCTCATAGGAGGCATTTATTGCTTGAGTTGTTCGCAAACTTTTCTCGCAGTTTGGGTTACGATCAGGGTGATACTTGTTAACTAGAGCCTTGTAAGCCATCCGAATGACCTCGGGAGGCGCATCTTGGGTGACCTTCAGATTATCGTAATGTGTTCGGAAATATCTCAAGCGAAATTAGATTTGTTATTTACCCAACGACCTCAAGCTCAGCGACAGCGGAGTGCGGCGCGGCACCTGCATGGTGGGTGGAAAGGCGGCGGTGGAAGCAGGTGCCGTGACGCACGGAGCTGTTCGCTGCAGCGCATGGTTAGGCCGCTTTGGGTGCTGCGCCAAGAAGTCCAACCTTGTATCCGGCGGAACGCAAAACGGCGGTGGCTTTGCTGCTGAGCATGAGCAAGACGAGGAGGCTGACAAGCGGTATGAACATCGAGATAATGATCAAAATCCGTGCCGCAATACCGTAACCGAGACCGGAACTCAATCGGACCACTCCCACAATCGCCAATACCACACCAGTTAGTAGAGCAATGATGTTGAGTATGCCAAAAACCGCCATCAGTGATTCCGTCTTCGGCACCAGGAAAGCGATGGCTACGACAAGAAGGTTGAGGATGATGGCGAAAAGAATGAATCGTTGGCCGGAGCGAACTTTCTCGATTGATGCGGTATCGGACATTGTGGCTGGAATTGGTGATGGGTTCATGTTCTGTTTTTAGTGCTGATTGGCGAGTGACGTTTGAAAGCGGCCTAACATGTATTAGACAGAAAGAATTCTGTCTATTTCCCTGTATTTCTGCCTATCTAGAAAACGGGGATGTGGGGTTAAAGTATGATAGGAAGTCATTTATGGATAAATTATGCAAAGAGGGTTTGGAAGTAAAGGCAGAAAGTGAAATTCAGAAGGCTCCGAAGCTTTTGGAGCGTGTGAGGGAAGCTATCCGGGTAAGGCATTATTCGATTCGCACGGAACAAACTTATGTGGACTGGGTGCGGCGTTACATTCTTTTTCATGGGAAACGGCATCCTTCTGAAATGGGCGGGGCGGAGGTTGCCGCATTTCTGACTCATTTGGCGACGGAAAGAAAGGTAGCCTCCAGCACGCAGAACCAAGCTTTGAATGCGTTGGTGTTCCTGTATGGGCAAGTGTTGGAACGTGATCTCGGGATGATGGATGGTATCGTCCGTGCCAAAACCCCTGAAACACGCCCGGTGGTCTTGACCAAAAAGGAGGTTCATGACCTTCTGGAGGCTATGCCGGATGATGAACATGGATTGATGGCGCGGCTGCTTTACGGGACGGGCATGCGTTTGATGGAGTGCGTGCGGCTGCGGGTCAAGGACATCGATTTTGGTTATGGAGAGATCATGGTCAGGGACGGAAAGGGAGCGAAGGACCGAGTGACGATGCTGCCGCAGTCGTTGCACGAACCCTTGAAAAAACAATTGATTAATGTCAGGCGATTGCATGAGCAGGATCTGAGGATGGGATTCGGGCGGGTGTATTTGCCCGGTGCATTGAGTGTGAAATATCCGAATGCGGACCAGGAACCAGGCTTTAATTGCGTTTATAAGTCTTTGCCATTCCAACGTTGATAATTCGTCCGTCCCTAGTGGGTATCCCTATTCCGCGTTTTGGTTGAGGCGCGTTAAGATGGGAAGTGCCGGTAAAGTCTCGGAGCCGCGCAAACCAAAGAAGGTTCGCGGCGAGTGACTGTGGAACCTCGAATGGGAATTGGCGGGAGCTGGAGCCCTGCTCGATGCGGATGGTAAGCTCGACTCGGTCCCCGCCGAGACGGTGCGCAGAGTCAGCGACGAAGTAGCGATAGTGCAAACCGGGAAGCTGGTCGAAGGGACGAGACTGTAAGATACGACGAAGCGCCATGTAGTCGGTGTGGGGCAAGGCAAACTCGAACTGGCGACAGTCGGAACCAAGCGTGACAGCGGCGGCACCGAAGAACTGTCCGTCGCGGTCGTAAGCTGTGAGAAGCTCCGGCATCCTGTCGTGGTTGTCGCGCATATTGGATTCATTGGTGGCTCAGTTCACACGAGACGCGAGGAATCGCCTAACGTAAAAGCGCATGCACCACTACCAGAGGCGGCGCACGTCGATTACGGGTTTAGGGTTGTATTTACGGTAAATCATTGAAACAGGGCGGCTGGTAGTGGTTGCATGACGCGGCTTGTTAGCCTTCGTTTCGTCTTCTTTCGATATCTTGGTTAATCGTGGCAACACCTTCGTGAAACTCGGATCCTCCTGCAATTCGGGCGTCGAACCACTTCTTAGTTCGTCTCTTCTGAAGTGGCCCCGCCTTGCAGGCCAACTTCTCTGCTTGGTCTGCCATGTCGCTAAGTGTCCAATCGATCTGGCCGTAAAATTCCTTATTGAAGGCCTGATACGTGGCAGGGTCCCCTTCGATCAGCTCGGTGAAATCATACCCCAACAATGTTATGAAGTTCTTGAGCGTATTGTCCAGCTGCGCCGCAGCCGTTGGATCGACGGAGGCAAGCGAGACTATTCCACTCTTGAGGGAATCCTTCGAGGCCAACAGTTGATCCCTGAGGTTCTGCGACAGACCAGTTCGCATCTCCTCATATTCACCAATCTCAAGACCTTGCTTCGAAAGGTGAGAAATGTAGCGCTCATAATCCAAAACGTTCTTCCACGATTGAAGGAGGTAAAAGATGCACTCTCTTCTCTTCGCCCAATCATCCTTCGCCCTCAGAATTAGGTCCGTAGAGGTCTTCAGCAGCCAACCGATCACAATGCCGACAATCGGCACCAAGACGATGATGCCCTTCTGGTAAGGCTTGAGAGCCTCGAATAGTTCTAGAAGTGACATTATCTTGTGCTAACGTATAAGATCAGAGA
>Ga0163147_10007405_pt1 | contig 12459 bp, 9 predicted proteins | sample OliLakLV19MP6G1_FD_148597 | JGI IMG/M metagenome (GOLD analysis project Ga0163147, IMG submission 148597) | Freshwater microbial mat bacterial communities from Lake Vanda, McMurdo Dry Valleys, Antarctica- Oligotrophic Lake LV.19.MP6.G1 | ecosystem: Environmental > Aquatic > Freshwater > Lake >...
ACATAGATGTCGTAAATTGCTATTCGCGGGGCTAGAATCGTGAAGTAAATTTACCAATAAATACAGAAGCCCGCGCACATATGATTGATCACAATAGTAGAACGTACCAAAGGGTTAAGCAACAGATCAAATTTCCATCTCACAGCCACAACCGGAAAGTTCCCGCCGGTGGGAACTTTGAGACTCCAGCCATATCAGTGGACAATTAAGGGAGAAACGGTTATTCTAGGGGAAAGGACTCGCTGATATCAGTGAACTGAAGCGGAAAGGGTAGAGGATGTCCGAATTAGCGAACAACGAGAAAAATCCATTCGAGGGTTGGACCGTATTAGAAGAAGCAGCTTCTCTTGTCGGGCGCGACTACAAAACGATTCGCAGTTGGGCAAACAATGGTTTCATTACGTGCTACCGTGTTGGGCAAAAAATACGCCTAGTGAATGTCGAAGAAGTACGTAGATTTTCGAATAACAGAGCCCATTATCCCCCTCGCAGAGGTTAGCCATTTGATATTTGCTTGACAAAAGGACGAATATGCCTTAAGTTACTCTTTGGCGGGTAGTTGCTAATAATTGACAATCTTTAGCGGCTTATCCATTACCAAAATGAGCCAAAGCAAAAAAAAGCTCTATCGCTTGGAATTAGCCACTCCGCGATAGAGCCATCCAGAAAAACCTATCAAAGAACTAGCCGCAAACTATTTCTTCGACACCAAACACGAGCCTCTTTTGGAGAGGACGCTTTTCCATCAAATAGGCCGGCAAAGCCAACACCCATTTAGTCCTAAAAGCCAAGTCGTTAACTCGCCAACTCGCCAACTCGCCAATTCGTTGAATCGTGAACGGCAATACGCCTTGACGTTAGTTCTGAAACTAGAATAAAGGGAAAACTGAAAAATTGCAAGTGTTTTCGGTAATTTTTCATATCCCACCAATAAATTTGGTACGAATATGCCAACATTCGCGCTAAACGATGGGCAAGTAATTGGGGTATCTGGTATGGTGATCGTTTTTAGTACACACGTTCTATATTTTGAGCGCTTAGGTTGAAGCTAAAACAACCATCGTAGGAAAGAAAATAGCCTGACAAAGGCTTGAGGCAGTAGTCGGGGTTTTGCCCCCGGCAGATGAAACGAAAGTTTTTATCGGTTTTGTTTTTCTCTGGGAAAACGAAACGACCCCTATGGTTTTGCCGCCGCCCGGGGTCGCTTCTCAAAAATCCCATAGAGGAAAACCTCTACAGAAAGGTATACCCTTACAATGTCGAATGATACCAGAAATTCACAGAAATGTCACGTAAGAATCGTCCTAGAAGGTAAGGATTCGGCGAATAGCTACCCAATTCATAAACGAGTTGCCATTGAATGTTGGCAAATTACGGGCAATGGGGGAGAAGAATGAACAACTCTCTCCAATTTGTCCCCGATCTCCAACAACTCGCCCGCGATATTTGGGGTGAGGGTAAACGCTCTGGGCGCGCCGTTCTGTACCGCGCTCGCTGGCGTTCCGGTGATGATACTCCCTCTTTTGCAGTCTATACGGATGGTTACAAAGATTTTGGCGGCAGTGGCGAATCCGGCAGTCCCATTCAGTGGGTCATGCAAGAATTGGGGTACAACTATCGCGATGCAAAAGCATGGTTAGAAAACTGGAACGCTGGTTATAATGTTGGTAGCCCATCGATCAGCATCCATGAGCTTCCCTCTGCAAAGTCCAACCGGCATGAACCCCCTCCCCAAGAGTGGCAGCGGCATCTGCGCGACGCTGTCCGCGAAACACAACACCTGCTCTGGTCATCCATCGGCGTGGGCGCTCTGGACTATCTCCGCAAAGAACGGGGTCTCTCTGATGAAACCATTCGCGCTGCGGGCTTGGGTTATGCCCCCAGTTATGTAAAAACGGGCTACTTCTACAAAACGGCTGAAGGCAAAAAGAATCAGGTCAGCATATCACCCGGCATCGTCATCCCTTGGGAGGTGGATAGCGTTCTGTATGCGGTGCGCATTCGCTCACGGGTCGGAGGTCTGGCAAAAGCCCTAAATATCCCCGACGAGCGTCTTACCTATGGCAACCGCGAAGGTGAAGTCGTCGATAAGTACTTGAGCGCGACCGGTAGCCGTCTCTCAGGCGTCCTCTATGGCGCGCAAGCCATCGAATCTACACAAAAGGTCATCTTCGTCGAAGGTGAGTTTGACACCCTACTAGCGGGGCAGCAACTCGCAGGAGAAGCTATCTGCGTGACATTTGGTAGCGCATCCAGCGTGCCTTCTGCTCTGCCGGAGCGCTATGCAACTCGACTGGCAAATCATGAGTGGATCTATTCAGTCATGGATGCCGATGCGGCAGGATCAACCGCAGGGGACAAGCTGCACAAGTTATTTGGAACGCGGCACAAGCGGCTGACCCTGCCGGAAGGTCACAAGGACATCACCGAATATGCCAGCGCTGGCGCTGGCGTGCGCGGTTGGTTCGTCAGTGCAACGGTTGAACAAGTCGCAGAGAGTTGGATCACAGCGACGCTGCATTTATCAGACAGGGATGGCAAGCATCACGGCACGGGCGGGCCGGTTTACTACGCGCTCATCCGCTGCGGCAATGCCAAGCTGCTGGATACTCAAGCCTTCCAAATTAAAGAACTGCAAGAAGCCGCCCATCAGTTGAACCAGACTATGCGCTATGACCTTGTTCGCGATGGCGTGGGCGTTTTGGAAGATAATGGGTTATTGGTCAAAATCGGATCAGAATCAGATGGTATTTGTGATCCGAATTCGACAAATAACCTCAACGGAAAACCCACATCAGGAAGGAAGGGTGGACGCCCGGCGGATGTTTACCGGCTTGCCTCGCCTGATGAGCGTCTAAAAGCCCTGATGGAAGCCCTGATAATCATCAATCGCCAGAAAGCATTCCCCATCAAAAAGACGCTGTATCAAGACCCCACTGTCGCTGACCTGGAGCGTCGCACTTTCTCCGATGTGAATTTGGATGAGGAGAATCACCCTCCTGTTGAGACAACCAGCATTCCCGCCAAAACAGCTCAGCGGTATGCGCGCAAAACCGCATTTCGCAAAGAGAAAAAGTTGGGGCATCTGTTGATTGACAGGCTCATTGATTTGACAACGACACCCTTTCCGGCGGATTGGAACTTTGACACGCTGCGAAACTTTCGTACAACTTATTTGCGAGCGCTGCAATTAGCGGTCCGCGTGGGTAGCAGCCTCGAGGCTGTCTCAGAAGCCATCGGTATCTCAAGAGATAGTGTCAACCAATACGTCGAATGGGCAGCTTGTGACATTGAGGGCAACCAAAGTGTTGTCGTCGCGCTGCATCCCGATGAACCCATCGAGCAGCAAGTGCGCCAGACAGCTATGAATGTCAAAGGAAAGCCTATCGCCCTCGAAATCGTCCAATCCACGCAGTCAATGACCATTCATCTGGATGAACCTTCCTCAGAAGTGCTGCGCGTTCCCTATACCGCTGCTGCTGCCTACCGCGCCATCGAACAGGGCGAACAGGTACAAATTCGCTACCAAACTGCCAATAAACACATCCCCCGATTGGATGCCAAACCTCTGACATCTGTCACATGCAAGCAGTATAAAAATCATGTGAGATTAAGTGGTGATTCTATGCGTGGAGAATTAGCAGCGATGGGGAAGAAACGGGGCAAGAAACGTCTGCAAATGCAGAAATCTCCGAGCGATCTTCGTCGGCAGCAATATTCAGGCCCGATCAACCCGGATTATGACGATGAAGTCGTTGATGACGATGATTACGATAATTACGAGGAAGAACATCGCGAGCCTCAAAAAGCTGGTTATACGCGCGAATGGGTTGAGGGTCAAATTCGTTTGCGTCTAGAACTGCTCGAGTGGCTTTCTGAAGACGAGACGCAGTATGTGAATCCGAATACGGGCGAGGTTATTCCCTATGAGTCATCGCTCGAAGAACTTGTCGAACTGATGGTCAATCGACCCGCCAACGCCGAGCGGCGTAATCATCCGAAGTGGCGAGCGCTGTATGGGGATGATGTACAGAAAGAGGATGCTCCTCAGCCAGAAGTGCCTAACGAAGAGTGATGTTCATAGATGGACGGACAAGTTTGGTATTCCCGGATCCATTTATTGACATAGTCTGGATTATTCACAAGGAATCTACTCTATTTTGCTTGCGGATTAACGAACGCCGCTTAATATTAGTGTGTGTTGCTATCAGCACAATTCGTGTATAATCTCGAATACACTCAGTAATGTTGAGTGCAGCATTTTCAAACATCAAGCGCTTGGAAAACCCCTGAATCGGGTTGCGGTTATTTGTTTCCAGATGCGAGATGATGCGGAACCAACTTCAGATTGGCTGTAAGTGTTGATTACTACTTCATCCTTTACTACATGAGATTTGGTGGGAACAATGTATCGACGACGGGGAAAGCGTCTTTTTGATCTTGTTGCAGCAATAGCCGCGTTGGTTATTCTGTCACCAATGCTTCTTCTTGTCGCGCTGTATGTGCGTGTTCGCTTGGGTAGCCCAATCTTTTTCACACAGCGTCGCCCCGGCTTACATGGGATGCCTTTCACTATCTACAAATTTCGCACGATGCAGAACTTATTTGATGACCAAGGTTTGCTGCTTCCTGATGCTCGGCGGATGACTCGTGTTGGTCGTCTGCTGCGCGCCAGCAGCCTCGATGAACTGCCAGAATTGATCAATGTGATTAAAGGTGAAATGAGTCTCGTAGGTCCACGCCCCTTGCTCATGGAATATCTTGAGCTTTATACTCCCGAGCAAGCTCGCCGCCATGAAGTTCGCCCCGGTATCACGGGTATGGCGCAAATCAATGGGCGTAACGAAATCACTTGGGAGCAGAAGTTTGAGCGCGATGTTTGGTATGTCGATCACCATACCTTCCTGCTTGATCTGAAAATCATGCTCCATACGGTCGTGAAGATCTTCAAGCGCGAGGGAATTACTAAACAGGGACACTCAACTACAGAAGCATTTATGGGTTCTCCAATCGAAATGCCAATTGCGAATGAAGAACCAGGATTAGAGGTGTTTTCTGAAGAGTTTGTTCCTTCTAAGGTCGAAACGTTGTCGTGAGTGGTGTGCTTATTCTTGGAGCGGGTGGTCACGCTAAAGTTGTAGCGGATATTTTGCTGCTACAAGGTAGTGAGGTCATTGGTTTTTTGGACGACAATCAGACCCTGTGGGGCACGAATCTGTTCACTTTACCCATTTTAGGGGGCATAGATACTTTTGCTGACTTTTCTCCTGATGGGCTTGTGTTCGGAATTGGCTCCAATGTAATACGAAAACAGATGGTATCTCGCTTAGGGGACGTGGCCGGGAAGTTATGGCAAAGTGTTGTGCATCCGCGAGCGACTGTGGCTGAAAGTGCTGTATTGGGATACGGTACCGTTGTTGCTGCTCATGCCGTGATTAACCCAGGTTGCACAATTGGCGAGCATGTAATTATCAACACAGGCGCGACGGTTGACCATGATTGTGTCATTGAGAGTTTTGCCCATATCGCCCCCGGTGTTCACCTTGCGGGGAATGTCAAAATAGGCGAAGGTACGTTGGTAGGTATTGGATCACAGGCAATACCCAGTTGCTGTGTCGGTGCTTGGTCTACCGTTGGTGCAGGTTCAACAGTTGTTGGAAATATTCCAAGTAATGTAATCGCAAAAGGGACGCCTGCACGTTGGAAAGAGAAACCGTGAATATTACAATGTCATCTCCAGATATTACGCAGGCTGAAATTGATGCAGTACTTTCAGTATTGAAGACGCAACATCTCAGCATTGGTCCGCATCTCACAGCTTTTGAAGGTAGGTTGTCTAGCTATGTAGGTGCCAAGCATGGTGTCGCTGTTAATTCGGGGACAAGCGGACTTCATCTGTGCATGATTGCTGCTGGCATAAGCGAAGGGGATGAAGTTATTACTCCTTCTTTTAGTTTTATCGCCTCTGCCAACGCTATTCTCTACGAACGCGCAATACCTGTATTTGTGGATATCGATCCTCTCACGGGAAATATGGATCCGAATCTCATTGAAGAAAGAATTACGTCCAAGACGAAGGCGATTATGCCCGTTCATGCCTTTGGGCAGCCAGTGGACATGGATCCTATTCTGGAAATAGCGCGAAAGTACAATCTTAGCATCATCGAAGATGCTTGTGAGGCAATCGGCTCTCAATACAAAGGCAGAAATGCTGGGACAATGGGGGATGCCGCAGTTTTTGCTTTTTACCCCAATAAACAAATGACGACAGGTGAAGGCGGCATGATCGTCACAAGCCGTGACGATTGGGCAGAGCTTTATCAAAGCCTTCGTAATCAGGGGCGCGACGTGTTCAATGCATGGTTAAATCATACTCGCCTCGGTTATAACTATCGTCTGGATGAAATGAGCGCTGCTCTTGGGGCGGTTCAAATCATGCGCCTTGACGACATGCTCGAAAAACGTACTCAAGTAGCGCAATGGTACAACACGCGGATTGACCAAATTCCGGGTATCGAGAAACCTTATATTGCGCCCACCACTACTCGCATGAGTTGGTTTGTATATGTTGTGCGGTGCGCTGAGGGTGTAGATCGCAATACTTTGATGAACAAGCTGCAGGAATTGAAAATTCCAACTCGTCCGTATTTTGTTCCCATTCACCTGCAGCCGTTCTATCAAGAACGCTTTGGCTGGAAAAAAGGTGATTTGCCACTTACTGAACGGGCAGGTGAGTCATTTCTAGCATTGCCTTTCTCCAGTGTGATGACCGAGGATCAGGTTGATTACGTTTATAGTCAGATTCGCGAATGTGTAGGTGTGTCTGCCTAGCTCATCTCCGAATTTTCTTCAGGCTTCCTGCAGAAGAAATTGCCCAATACTAACACATCCATTTTGGTTCGTAGGTAACAATCTACCGCTTCGACCGGATTGCAGATGATGGGCTCATTCTCGTTGAAGCTGGTGTTGATCAGCACGGGGATGCCTGTACGGTTGCCAAATTCTTTCACGACATCGTAATATAGTGAGTTCTCTTCGCGCGTAACCGTTTGCAACCGCCCAGTGTCGTCGATATGACGCACAGCGGTCAGGCGCTCGCGCCATTCCGGCCTGATCTTGTAGACATGCAGCATGAATGGCGATGGGTGCGTGTGTTCAAATATCTCGTCCTGTCGCTCCGCTAATATGACGGGCGCAAAAGGACGGAACCACTCGCGGCGCTTGATGCGTGCATTTAGCACATCCTTCATGTTGCTTAGTCCCGGGTGTGCCAGAATAGACCGATTGCCGAGTGCGCGCGGACCCCACTCCATACGTCCTTGGAACCAACCTATCACATTGCCCTTTTCTATTTCGTCGACGGTCGCGGAAATCAGGGTTTCACGCGGCAGTTCACTGTACTCCACTTTCGCGTCGTCAAGCGCCGCTTTCATCTCTTCGCGAGTGAACTCGGGTCCCATGTAGGCATCCGTCATGACGAACCGTTGTTTCTCATGCAATACAGATTGGCTTACATAAAGTGCTGCCCCAAGCGATAATCCCTCATCCCCTGCAGCAGGCTGGATACAGGTTTCACGGAAGGGTGTTTGATCAAACAGTTTGCCATTGGCAACACTGTTGAGAACAACACCACCTGCCATCACAATCTTTTCTGTGGGGACTTGTTTGTACAGCACATTCAGCATGTGCATGTAGATTTCCTCAAAACGCGCTTGAAGGCTGTATGCTAAATCCATATCACGCTGCGTGATCTCTGTGTTGGGTTCGCGAGCTTTGCCAAACAACTCGACCATGTGGTCGGAGTAGTGCTGAAGGATGACCATTTCCCCTTTGTCGTTCATCTCCACGCCCTGATTTGAGCCGAAAGGCCTGAAGTATTTTGGATTTAACTCGAAAGCATTGTCGGTAGTGGTAACCATATCCCTGAAAACGTCGGTGTAGGCGGGTGTACCGTAGGGCGCAAGTCCCATCACCTTTCCTTCGTCGCCATATTTGCCATAACCGATGAATTGGGAAATTGTCGTGTAGAGCGATCCAAGCGATTGCGGGACATAGACACGCTGCTTGATTTTGATCTCCTGCCCAACGCATTCGGTCAACATGCAGGTGACGAAATCACCTGAACCATCAATGCTGAAACCGGCAGCTCGATCCCATGGTGAAATGTAGTATGCGCTGGCGATATGTGCGAGGTGATGTTCGACGTTGACCTGCTCGAAGCGCAGATCATCGGGGTTTGCCCCACATTCCTCAGTTAGAAGCGTCTTAATGTCGCCTAGTGCAGCACGTGCGGTTCTTATTCGTACCAGATTGAGCAGTTTGCTGGGGTTGCGGACGACATATTCGAGTTTTTTATTCAGATTTGCGCTAGCGTCTCGACCGAGCGCGACATAGTCGATGTCCTTGAACTGAACCCCCGTCATCTCCATTATTTTGAGGATGCTGAGTTTTGGGAAACCAGCATAGTACTTTACTCGGTTGAGACGCTCTTCAGCGATCGCGGCAAGTGGTATGCCATCTATGACTAGTGCTGCCGATGAACCTGCATGATGTGTATTGATACCCAGGATGACAGCCATGTCTATAAACCACTCAACTGGTATGAGAATAGCAATCTACGCGAAAGAGAATGTACCATATTTCTGGGAAAGAGGAAACTGTGATTAGGCAGTACGCCAAGGTAATCGCTTCAAAATGTAGTTGGGGGGGATAATTTGGTAAAAAACAGGGAGTCCCGCCATGAGCAATAACCTCGTAACCAGTCTGGAAGAATGCTTCAGCGACTTAGCCGACCCGCGTGTACAGGGACGGTGTGACCATAAACTGACGGATATTCTTATCATTGCGGTGTGTGCCGCCTTGTGCGGGGCGGATAGATGGGTCGGCGTGGAAACGGTGGCACGAGCAAAAGAGGCGTGGTTTCGTCAGTTTCTGAAGCTGGAGAATGGGATACCGTTTCATGATACGTTTGGGGATGTGTTTGCCAAAATCGAGAGTGAGGCGTGTCAGACACGTTTCATGCACTGGGTGGAGGCGGTGTTTCGGGTGACCAAGGGATAGGTCATCACGCTGGACGGCAAAACCCTACGCGGTAGCCACAAGCGTAGGGCGGGCAAGGAAGCAATCCACTTAGTAAACGCTTGGGTGATGAGCAATGGTGTCGTCCTTGGTCAATGGAAAGTGGACGGCAAGAGCAACGAAATCACGGCTATTCCAGAATTGCTGCGCCTGCTTAATGTCTCAGGGTGCATTGTGAGGATTGACGCGATGGTATGTCAGAAGCAGATTGCCCAGACCATCCGCCATGAGAAAGCCGATTACATCCTACAGGTAAAGAACAACTAGAGCAATCTCAAGCAGGATGTGACCTTTAGCGAAGACCATTCTCGCATCCGCAACGAGGACAGCGCTGAAAACATAGCGGTAACTGCGTTCGATTGCCCTTAATCTACTCAAGCGCGACCCTTCCAAAAGCAGTCTGCGCCAGAAGCGTTTTCGTGCCGCCATGGATAATAATTTTCTTCTCCACCTTATCACTCAGTTTTGAAGCGATTGCCCTGTTATGGCATGTAAGACAGCGTGTTCAGAAGCGCGCTGGTTATGTAGGTTTCGGCTCGTGGGGTGATTTGTTGGTTAGTTCGGTGAAAAAACGCCTCGTATCTTCAATCGAGGACGTGTCGCGGATATAGTTTGCGCTGTAGTCTCGCGCGGCTTTAGCCATTGTGGTGATGCTTTGTTCGTCGGCGTCAATCAGCTTTTGAATCGCCTCAATGAATGATTCAGGATGATCAAGGGGTAGCGCCCAACCTGCACCACTATCTTGCACGCTGTTCCAGGGTGTTTGATCGCTGATCAGAACAGGGCAACCCGCACACAGTGATTCAAGAATGATATGACCGAAGTTTTCCCCCAAGGTAGGCAGGAGCAGAAGATGGTAACGACTTAAGACGGACACCACTTCATCTGGCGGCACCGAACCCTTGTAGCTGACGCGAACATTCTGCGGCAGGGACTGTGTTAAGGACTGGCACTCAGCCCAGTACGCCATATCCTCGAGCGGGCCATAAATGTCAAATTCAACGTCACCGTGAACACTTTTGAGAAGCTTCAGCGCATAATCCAGATTTTTCATTCGCGAGATGCGCGAAAGAAAGATGGCATGTAAGTTGCCCGTCATCTTGCGTTGCTTGACTGAACCAGGCTGAGTCAGCGGTATTGCTGCCAGATTTGAAATGACACGAATATATGATTTTGGAATCGGCTCAAACTCTCGCAGAACGTCTTCCCGTTCCGTTTCTGATGCGGCGTGCCAGAAGATATTGTGGAACAGGCCAACAGCTCTTGATGCAGTTAAGAACAGCCGCTTCTTGAGCGGTTTGAGACTTAATGCTCCCCGCTCAATATGCCCGCGCGGGGCAATTACAACGCGAGCGTATTTCAGTAAATTCATCCGCCTGAGAAGTAGAATCTTAAGTGTCAGGGTCGGATAAATACCATTGAGATAGAGCAGAGCAAAGTCTTCATTGTTGATGATGCTACGGATATTCAGCAATCGACGCTCTGTTTGACTCAGGTAGCGAACAGAGGCGTTGCCGACAGGATACCAGACTCCCGATTCGACATCAGAGTAGGGAGATGAGTCTCCAATATCATGATCAGAAGTCAGAATTCGGAACTCGAAATGGTCGCCTAGACAAGTGACCAGGTTTGAAATTGTTCTGACCGGCCCCCCGCTCTTGGTTCCCGGTAAATAATTCGGAATGACGATCAAGATTCTGAGCTTGGTCATACTTTATACTTTGATGGTTTCGCTAGGACTACTGTATTCACAAAGCTGATGAAGCGACTTCTGAAGCGCTCATACGTGAAGTGATCTGCCACTGACAGTGAAGCTGCCAGACCCATCTTGTGTACTAACTCTGGGTTCTCCAGTAAGGAAATCAGCGCTCTGGCAACGGCTTCAGGATTTGTCGGGTCGTTGACCAGGATGCCAGTTTCTCCATCTTTGATGACTGAAGCGGCGGCATCTACCCGGCTTCCCAAACATGCTTTTTCCCAGCGCATTGCCTCCAGATAGACGAGTCCAAATCCCTCCCCCTGACTTGGCATTGTGAACAGATAGCAGTGCTTGTAGAGCTGCTGCAAGAGAGCGTCTTCAACAAACCCTGGCATGAATATCCTGGCCCGAATATCTTCCGGTTGTACCATTGCCAGTTTGACCAGTCTTTCTCTATCATCACCTTGTCCGACGAGAACCAGTTGCACATTGGGATGGACGGTCGCTATCGTCTTCATCGCAAGAATCAGAGTATCCTGTCCTTTGTAGCGCTCAGTTGCTGCCATGCGACCTACAAGCAGCAGCATTGAATGACCAAGTTGGCGTTGAATACCATCGATAGATGTCATTTCCAATTGTACCCTAGTGTCAGCGTATACATCTTCGATCGGAGCGATACCTGGTTCGAGTGAAAGATCGACTGTCGTGATTTCCCGATGCGGAAACTGACGTTTCATCTGCCGACTTGTAAAATCGGAAATCGCGGTCAAATGGGTTGATGCATGGATTCCAAGTCGACCCTCCAAGCTAGGAAGCGGAGGGAAGACTTCGATGCCATTGAGGCGCACAATTACGGGTATCCGGCTGAGGTGGCGTACTGGCAGGAGCATAGCCGCCAAATTAACATGATCACAGAAGACAAAAGCATAACGCTGTGTCAATAGCATGCGCCAGACCGCTAGGACGAAGGCAACTTTATTGTTTCCAAAGCTTTGGGTCTGAATATTGATGTTCGAATTGTGTGAAGGCAACAGCACTTCATTCAATGCCAGAGTGCCAACGTGCCAGCCGTCGTCCTGCAATGCCTGAATGACGAGTCTGTTTGCAGCTGCAATACCGCCACCGAGCTTGAATGCCCCAGTGAGGACCAATAAGCATCTTTTTCCTTTTTCCCCGCGTTTCATCATTCTCATTTCATGCGCTTTGAGGGAGAGTGCTGCTTCTGAGCGATGATTTCCTGAAAGCGCGCGATGACTGGTGCATATTGTCTAGTGTAGTTGAATTCCTCTGCAAAGGCTCGTCTGCTCTCTGCTCTCATTCTGCCAGCACGCTCGTCGTCTTCGAGGATTGCGTTGACAGCCTGGGCAACAGATGCCGGTGAATGAATATCTGCTGTGATCCCAACCCGATACTTCTCCAGTAAAGATTGACTCCCTGTTGATTCAGACATCACTATCGGCAAGCCTGCGGCAATATACTCGAGAATCTTGTTTGATGCTGTGGTGATGTACTGGTTATTGACATAAGTTGGCTCGTAAAGTCCGTGTCCGAGGTGGGCACCAACCGTGTACTTGGCGACCTCAGGATAGGAGACCGCAGGAAGAATGACGAATCGATCGCTGATTTGAAGATCATCAGCAAGAGCAAGCAGATGATCTCTATAGGCTGGATCAGCAGGCCCC